>ERZ650311.1335-NODE-1335-length-12425-cov-17.723282_pt1 | contig 12425 bp, 14 predicted proteins | sample MGYA00376247_ERZ650311 | MGnify/ENA primary metagenome ERZ650311 (study PRJEB26733, sample SAMN07839324) | wastewater metagenome | biome: small river; feature: stream; material: water | place: USA: North Carolina | collected 2016-07-28 ... | reverse complement strand
ATCTACACAGGCGAAGACACTCTTTCCCTACACGACGCTCTTCCGATCTGTCTTAAATATGCCCACGACGATTTTTAAACAGGGGGGGGTGAAAATCCGCCCCTGGTTGATGTTCACATGATGAGGTTTTGACGCCATGACGACTCCCCGCCTGCAGGTGGCGGAGACCCGGTTGCCTGCGGCCGCTGGTCGGATCGCTGATGATTCGGAGATCCCCAAGCCACAAAAGCTGTTGACCGATGCCGAGAAGCCAGTCTGGAACTACGTGTGTAAGGCTCTCAAAGAGCAAGGCTTGATTCACCGCACTGATGTGATGACCTTGCATGTCATTGTCACCACGTTTGTACGCTGGGTGCACGCTGAAGAGTTTGTTGACCGCCTGCTAGCTGAAACCGGATGCATACTGGTAGCGACTCCGAACGGTTACCAGCAGCCGCACCAGATGGTCTTTTATGCTGCAAAGCTGAAGCGCGACTTGCTGCAATGGCTGCCGGAAGCCTGCCTGACCATTCCCAGCTTCCAGAAAGTGAAGAAGCTGCAGCAGGGCGATGGCAAACAGGTCGCCCTGGTTGCCAATGAGCTTGGCAACTTTGTCGCCAGCAAGCCGTACCTGGTCACCGGTTCCTGATGCTGAATGCAGACATCGACTTTGATGCCTACGGCCGTGCGGTGCTGGCCGGTGAGGTGGTGGTCTGCAAATGGACGCGGCTGGCTGTGGAACGTCATTACCGTGATCTGGACACGGCTGCTGATCGCGGCCTGGTGTTTTCTGAGCCGCATGCCCGGCATGCGCTGGCGTTTTTCGACTTCCTGCGGCATAGCAAGGATAGATGGGCCGGTTCCCAGTTCCTGCTGTCGCCCTGGCAGGCATTCTGGCATGCGGTGCTGTTCGGCTGGCTGCGGGCCGATGGCACGCGCCGATTCCGCAAGGGCTACATGCGAGTGGCCCGAAAGAACGGCAAGACGACGACGATGGCCGGGACCGGCCTTTACCTGCTGACGGGTGATGGCGTTCCCGGCGCCGAAGTCTACACCGCCGCCACCAAGCTGGACCAGGCCAAGCTGGCCCACAAGGAGGCGGAAATGATGGTGCTCCAGTCGCCGGCCCTGCGGCGGGCGCTGGAGGTCTACAAGAACAAGATTTTCATCCCCGGCACGGCCAGCCTGTACAGCCCGCTGGGTGCTGATGCAAAAACGCAGGACGGTCTGAACCCGCACGGGGCTCTGGTTGATGAGCTGCATGCCCATCCGAACAGCGCCCTCTGGGACGTGCTGGATTCTGCCATGGGTGCCCGTAGCCAGCCGCTGATGCTGGCCATCACCACCGCCGGCTTCAACGGTGAAGAGTCCATCTGCGTGGTGCAGGACAACTACCTGAAGGGCATCCTGGAGCAACAGTTTGACGATGACGCCTATTGGGGCGTGATCTACGAAATCGACGACGACGACGATTGGCGGAACGAGTCCTGCTGGATCAAGGCGAACCCGAACCTGGGCGTCAGCGTCAGCCTGGACAGCCTGCGCGAGGCGGCCCGCACCGCCGAGAACCAGCCGTCCAGCCTGGAGAATTTTCTTACCAAGCGGCTGAACCGCTGGGTGAAGGCGCAAAACCTGTGGCTGCCGATGGAGCACTGGCGAGCCTGCCGGTCGGTGTACGCGCTGGACGATCTGCGCGATGCGGAAACCATCTGCGGCGGTCTCGACCTGGCCAGTACCAGCGACCTGTGCAGCTTCGTGCTGGCCGCCCGGATGCCGGACGGAAAGCGCCGCCTGTGGGGTCGGCATTACCTGCCGGAAGACGCTGCGCTGGCGAATGGCAACATCAACAAGCACTTGTACCAGCAATGGGCGCGGGCCGGGTGGTTGACGCTGACACCGGGCAACGTGGCCGATTACGACTGGATCAAGCGTGACATCCTGCAGGCGCTGGACATGCTGGATATCCGTGAAATCGGCTTCGACAACTGGAACAGCACCCAGCTGGTCAACGACCTGTTGGCTGAGTCGGCGCCGATGGTGGTTTTCCGACAGGGGTTTGTCAGCATGAACCCGGCCATGAAGGAAGTGGAACGGCTGATCCTGAAACGCGACCTGGAGCACCCGGGTGATCCGGTGCTGACCTGGGCGATGGGCAATGTGGTGGCGGCGCGTGACCCGGCCGGGAACGTGAAGCCGGACAAGGCCAAAAGCACGAACAAGATTGACCCGGCGGTGGCGTCCATCATGGCGCTGGGCCGGTTGATGGTCCACGCCGATGACGGCGGTGGTTTTGGCATTGAGGTACTGTGAGCATGGCGAAGAAACGTATCCGGCAACGTCAGCGGACAGAAGTGAAAGCCGCCGGCAGCCTGCCGATCAGTTCGGGCGTCTATGGCTCTGACCTGTATTCCCTGCTGGCCAGCCCCAACGCTTCCGGGCAGGCAGTCACGGAATCCACGGTGATGTGCGTCAGCGCGGTCTATGCCTGCGTCCGGTTGATCTCCGGCGCGGTGGCCAGCCTGCCGTTGCCCATCTACCGCGAGAGCTCCGACGGCAAGACCCGCAGCAGCGCTCAGCTGCCCGTGCGCGACCTGCTGAACAAGCAGCCGCACCCGCGCTGCAGCGCCAGCACGTTCTGGCGCTACATCATGACCAGCAAGCTGCTGCATGGCGATGGCTTTGCCAAGATCATCCGCCGCAGCCGCAGCAGCCCGGAGGTTGAGGCGCTGATTCCCTGGCATCCGTCGGCTGTGATCGTGATCCCCAACGGCAACCGGCTGGCCTACCAGTTCTTCAGCATGCCGGACCTGGACGGCGCTTTGCTGCAATCTGAAATGCTGGATCAGGACGATGTGCTGCATTTCACGGGCGTCGGCTTCAACGGCCTGCGCTCGGTGTCGCCCCTTCGGCATGCCTTGCGCAACGCCGCCGGCATCGCCCTGGCGGCTGACCGCTACAGCGCGGAGTTTTTCGGAGCCGGTGCAAAGCCGGAAATTGTGCTGAAAAGCACGGCGGCCAAGCTGACGGAAGACCAGAAAGAAATGATCCGTTCCGCCTGGGTGGACATCCACGCAGGAAACCGCATGCGGCCCGGTGTGCTGGGTGCCGGCATGGAACTGCATGAGCTGACGATCAACGCGGAGGAGGCCCAGTTGCTGCAGGCCCGCCAGTTCCAGATTGAGGACATTGCCCGGATCTACGGCGTGCCTCCGTTCATGATCGGCCACACCCAGAACACCACCAGCTGGGGTTCCGGCGTGGAGCACATGGGCATTGGCTTCGTTAAGTACACCTTGCAGGAGCACCTGGTTGACGCTGAACAGGAGATCAACCGCAAGCTCCTGCGCAATTCGCCGTTCTTCGCCGAGTTCGCCACGGCCGGGCTGGAGCGCGGCGACATCAAGACCCGCAACGAATCGTACCGGATCGGCCTGGGCCGCGCCGGTGAACCGGGGTGGCTGACCATCAACGAGGTCCGCGCCTTTGAAAACCTGCCGCCGATTCCCGGCGGTGACGTGCTGGCCGCTGCCGCGCCGGCTGCTGGAGCAACGCCATGAACCAACTGATGAGCCTGTACGCGCTTAACCGCGCCGCCCGGCATGTTTTCCGCGTGGATAACGCCGTGTCGGAAAGCGAGGCCACCATCTACATGTACGACATGATCGTCAGCGATGACCTGACCGCCGAATGGTGCGGCAGCATCAGCCCGATGATGTTCCTGCGTGACCTGGCCAGCATTACCGCGCCCACCATCCACCTGCGCATCAACAGCCCCGGCGGTGACGTGTTCGCCGCCCGCGCCATTGAGCAGGCCATCCGCGACAGCGACAAGACCATCATCTGCCACATCGACGGCATCTGCGCCAGCGCGGCTACATTCATTGCCATTGCCTGCGATGAGGTGGTGATGTCACCCGGCGCGCTGTTCATGATCCACAACGGCTGGACGTGGGGCTGCGGTGACCGCCACGACATGACCAAGACAGCCACGCTGTTGGGCAAGGTCGATAGCACCATCGCCCTGAGCTACGCTACCAAGTGCGGCAAGCCGCAAGACGAGATCGCCTTGCTGATGGATGCCGAAACCTGGTTCACCGCTCAGGAGGCGCAAGCCTTTGGCCTGATTGACCGCATTTCCGGCGAGGCCGATGCAGTCCCGCCGGGTGCTCCGGCTGCACCGCCGGAGCCGGAAGAGCCGGAAACGGAAGGTCCGATGGACATGTGGAACCTGTCGGTGTATCGCAATGCCCCGCGCAACGCCAAGCCGAAAGCGCGGTCCAGCCCGGCCCCGACGCCGAATCCGCCGCCGCCTCCGGCTGCAAAAGCCCCTGATTTTGCCGCGATGACACGCCGTCTGGCGTTGACCGCCGCCCTGTAACCCCGGTTTTAACCCGCCACACCCGCAATGTTGCGGGTTTTTTCATTTTGGAGATCCAAAAGATGAAGTCCATTCAAGCCCTCCGCGAAGAGAAATCCGTCGTTGCCCAGCGTGTCCAGGCCCTGATGGCTGCCAGCCAACAGCCCGGCGCCAACTGGACCCCGGAAAACCAGTCCGCCTATGACGCCGACATGGCCAAGATCGAGGCCCTCAACGCCGAGATCGACCGCACCGAACGCGCCCTGAACGTCCTGAAGGACGAGCAGCTGCAGGACCAGATCGCCGCCGCTGCCCATGGCAAGCCGGTCAGCGCCAGCAAGCGCCTGCTGGCCAAGTGGCTCAAGGGCGGTGACGCTGCCCTGACCGCCGCCGACTGGACCGAAATCCGCAACACCATGTCCACCACCACCGGCAGCCAGGGCGGTTACACCGTCCAGTCTGATGTGGCGTCCCTGCTGTTCGATGCCCTCAAGGACTACAGCGGCGTTCGCAGCGTGGCCACCGTCATCCAGACGGACATGGGCAACAGCATGTCGTTCCCCACCAGCGACGGCACCAGCGAGACCGGCGAGCTGATCGCCCAGAACACCACCGCCACCGCCGCCGATCCCTCGTTCGGCACGGCTGCCCTGGATGTGTACAAGTTCAGCTCCAAGATCATCGCCGTGCCGTTCGAGCTGCTGCAGGACAGCAACATCGACATCGAGGCGTTCATCAATCGCCGCTTTGCTGACCGCCTTGGCCGCGTGACCAACACCTACTTCACCACCGGCACCGGCTCCAGCCAGCCCAAGGGCGTGGTGACGGCCTCCAGCCTGGGCAAGACCGGCGCCGGCGGCCAGACCACCACGGTGATCTACGAAGACCTGATCGACCTGGTGCATTCCGTGGATGTGGCTTACCGCGCGCTGGGCCGTTGCTCGTTCATGATGAACGACGCCACGCTGGCGGCCATCCGCAAGCTGAAGGACAGCGCCGGCCGCCCGATCTTCATTCCCGGCTATGACGGCCTTGGCAACCCGATGCCGGACACCATCCTTGGCTACCCGGTGGTGATCAACAACGACGTGGCCACCATGGCCGCCAGCGCCAAGTCGATCCTGTTCGGCGATTTCAGCTTCTACTACATCCGCGATGTGATGCAGGCCGAGCTGTTCCGCTTCACTGACAGCGCCTATGCCAAGCTGGGGCAGGTGGGCTATCTGGCCTGGATGCGCACCGGTGGCAATCTGCTGGATACCGGCGGCTGCGTTAAGTACTACATCAACGCGGCATCCTGATGATGGCGGGGCAGGCTTCGGCCTGCCCCGTTTGGGTGAAGATATGGCAAAGCAAAAACCGGCTGAAACCGTCCGCGCTGCCGTCCTCCGGGACTGCTACCGCGATGGCATCCGTATTCCGGCGGGCTCGGTTGTGGAGTTATCTGCGGCTGAGTTTGCTGACCTGTACAAATCTGGCGCTGTAAACGACAGCCCGGAGCAGATCGCCTACTTTGAGGCATCCAGCCAATGAAACTGACTGTCGTCACTCCCTCTGCCGTGCTGCCGGTGTCGCTGGACGACATTAAGCTGCATTGCCGCCTGGACACCGACACCAACACCGAGGACAGCCTGCTGACCCGGCTGGCGTTTATGTCTGCCGAGCGCTGCAGCCACGAAACCGGCCGCGCCATGCTGACGACAACCTACCGGCTGGACGCAAACATCAGCGAAAAACTGTTGTTGCCGCGCCCGCCGTTTGTGGCCATCACCTCGGTCACGGTGACGGATGCGGCCGGTGTGGCAACGGTACTGACGGCAGACGACTACAGCCTGACCAACACCCGGCAGAAGACGCTGCTGACCATCGACAACCCCGGCAGCGGGGTAACGGTGGCGGTGGTCTTTACCGCTGGGTATGGGGCGACTGCGGCCAGCCTGCCGCATGCGTTTGCTGGCTGGATACTGATTGACGTTGCCACGCTGTATGAGCAACGGCAGGCGGTGACTACCGGCAACGCCAATGCCATCCCGTATCCGTTTGTTGGTGGCCTGCTGGACGGCTACCGGGTGGACTACTGATATGGATATTGGCAGCCTGAACCATCATGTGACCATCGAGCGGCCCGCCGAAACGCGCGGCCAGATGGGCAGCCAGAAAAAGGCATGGTCTCCGGTCTGCACAACCTGGGCGCGGGTGCAGCCGTTAAGCGGCCGCGCGCTGGAAGTTGCCCAGGCGCTGCATGCCGAGGTTACCGTCAAGGTCACCACCCGCCACCGCGCAGATGTCGACAGCACCTGCCGCGTGACGTATCGCGGGCAGGTCTACGTGGTGCAGTACGTCCTCAACCCGGAGGAGCAAAACCGCGAGCTGCAGCTCTACTGCACCACCGGGGTCAGTGATGGCTGAGCCAGTCGCCACGCTGACGGTGAGCGGTTTGGCGGATCTGGAGGAGGCGCTGCAAGAACTGGGTAATGCGGTTGCCGGAAAGGCGCTGTACAACGCGCTGATGACCGCCGCTATCCCCATCCAGGACACAGCCATTGCTATGGCGCCGCAAGCCGTCAAACCGTACTACCGGTACAAGCGGCGCGGAAAGAAGGTGCGTGGCAAGGCGGCCGCCGGTCAGCCGGCAGCCGGTACCACCACCGAGAGGGTACTGGAACAGCCGGGCAATCTGCGGAAAAACATTGCCCGCAAACGGCTGAAGGGCCGCAAGTATGCCGAACTGACCGGCGGCGAGGCTTACGTTGGTGTCAGCTGGCAAGGCAATGCCTTTTACGGACGTTTCCTGGAGTTCGGCACAGCCAACATGGCCGCCCGGCCATTCCTGCGTCCGGCGTTTGACGCCAGATCCGGAGAGGCACTGGGCATTTTCATTGACCGGTTGCAGCAAAACATTGAGCGGGCCCGCCGGCGGGCCGCTGCCAGGGCACAGGGGACCAACCGATGAGCACAACCATCCGCGCCAACGCCGCCGTCAACGACGCCCTGTCGGCGCTGGTGCACGGCCGCATCTGGCCGCTGGTGGCCGCCGAGACAAACCCGGCCACTCCGTACATCGTCTACACCCCGATCAGCAGTCAGCGCCTGCAGACGCTGGCCGGGTACGCGGGCCACAACCAGGTGGCCATGCAGATTGACATCTGGGCCGGTGACATCGAGACCACCACCCGGCTGGCCGAGACCGTCATCAACCTGCTGGAGGCCCGCACCGACATTTCCGCCCGCGTCCAGCAAGACCGGGACGACCACGATTCCACCACCAACCTCGTGCGGAAATCACTCGATTTCCTGATTTGGGAGCAAACGCAATGACCGCCACCACGCACAACACCAATGGCCTCGTCCTCAAGATCGGCGACGGCGCGACCCCGACCGAGGGTTTTACCGCTGTCGGCCAGATCACCGACTGGGACGGCTTCGATGAAAAATCCAAGGTCATCGACATCACCACCCTGGACGACGACTACGCCGAAAAAGACGGCGGCGCCGTGATCGACTCCGGCGCCACCGGCATGGATCTGCTGTACGACCAGGGCAATACCAACATCAACGCCCTGCGCACCGGCCTGGGCAGCAAGAAAAATTTCAAGCTGATCCTGAGCAACGGCACCACGCAGTTTGCGTTCGCCGCCGTGATCACCGGCTTCAAGGTCATGGGCAAGAAGGACGACAAGGTACGCGCCAAGGTGTCGCTGGATGTGTCCGGCGCCATCACCAAGTCCACCATCACCCCGTAAGGCCCGCCATGCTGACTCGTGAACAGATTCTCGGGGCCGGTTTCCGGTCCGAAGTGGTGAGCACCCGCATCGGCGACATGCGGGTGCGGGTGATGAGCGGCGCGGCCCGCGAGTTGTTCGAGGCCTCGCTGAAGGACGGCGACACCAGCGGCACCATACGCGCCCGCTGGCTGCGCCTGACGGTTTGCGATGATGACGGCAACCTGCTGTTTACCGATGCCGACATCCCGGTGCTGGCCCAGCTGGATGCCGATGTGCTGATCCCGGTATTCGCCGCCGCCCTGCGCATCAACGGCATGGCCCCGGAATCGGTGGAGCAAGCTGAAAAAAACTGACCGAGCGCCCCATCCGGCAGTTCTACTTCCGGCTGGCGGCGCGGTTGGGCCGGTCAGTGGCCGAGCTGCTGGCCACGGTGGACAGCGACGAGTTGACCGAGTGGCTGGCGGCCTGGCGCATGGGCCTGCTGGACGACTGGAAACCGGTGCGTGACGTGATCGACTACGCCAGCGCCGGGATCTGCGCAACCATCGCCAACGTCAACCGGTCATCCGATACCCGGGCGTACAGCCTGTTCGATTTCACCCTGTTCGCGGAAAAGCCGGACCGTGATCCGGCGGATCTGGATGCCGAACTGGAAGCTGCGTTTACTGAGAGAGCAATCCATGGCTAATGTCTTATCCAGCCTGATGGTCACGCTGGGCGCGGATACCGCTGCCTTCCAGCAGGACATGGGCAAGGCCGGGCAGACCGCCAAGACCGAGTTCGAGAAGATCACGGACGGCGCCAAGGCCATGGGCGCGGCGCTGGCTGCTGCGTTTACCTTGGACGCCATCAAGGACGGTGTGCTGCAGGCCGTCAATTTCGCCGACGCCATGGGCGACATGGCTGCCCGCACCGGCCAGTCGGTGGAATCACTCACGGCCATGGGCTACGCCGCCCAGTTCAGCGGATCCAGCATCGACACGTACACGGCTGGCATTGAAAAGCTGTCTGCCGGCATGGCGGACGCCATTAGCGGTAACGATGCCGCCGCCGGAATGTTTTCCCGGCTGGGTGTCAGCGTCACTGACGCCACCGGCAAGCTGCGCGACAGCCAGTCGGTATTTCTTGAGGTTGCTGACCGCATTGCCGCCATTGAGTCGCCCGCCGAAAAAACGGCGGTAGCCATGGATGTCTTCGGCCGCTCCGCCGGTCCCGAGCTGCTGCAGCTTTTGAATCAGGGCAGTGCCGGTATCACGGCGCTGACTACCGAGGCCCAGCGTATGGGCGCGGTGATCAGCACGGAAACCGCCGCGCAGGCCGGAGAGTTCAATGACGCCATCGACCGGGCCAAGATCGCGGCCAATGGGCTCTACTTGGGGATTGCCAAGGAAGTGCTGCCGGTTTTGAACAACTTCAGTGGCCAGGCCCAGTCTGCAGCCACCAGCTCCGGCGTGCTGGAGAAGTCGGCCACGGCGCTGGGCGTTGCATTCAAAACGATCTACACCGGCGGTGCCGTGCTGGGCAATGTGCTGGGCGTCATTGGTGACCAGCTGGGCAAGGTTGGCGCCATGGCGGCCGCCGTGGCTGGTGGTGATTTCGATGAACTGGAAGCGATCTGGAAAGACCGCACGGCGGTGGAGCAATACAAGGCCAGCATCCTGGAGCTGGGCAACATCTGGAACGACGTGGGGCAGTCGGCGAACGTGGCAGCCCAGGCGCAGGACCGCGCTACCGGCGGCGCCGGGGGCAATGCATCTGCCGGACTGCCTGGAGGCAAGGGGAAAGTAAAAAAATCCGGCGCTTCGGCGGCTGGCGGTGCATCTGTCAAAAGAGGCAGTCGCCTGGATGAGTTGATGGCCGATGATGGCATTTCCGGAGTTATGACAGACATCGGCTATGACGCCAACCAGCGCAACCGCGAGTTTGAGGAAACCGAGGCCCGCCGCGTGCAGGCCGCGAACGAGTCTGCCGCCCAGCTGGAGTATCTGACCAACAAGCAGCGCGAGGATGAAGCAACTTTGCAGTCCGCCAAGCGCCAGGAAATAGCGCTCACTAAAGATTTTTTTCTGGGCGGTCTGGATCAGATGGCCCAGGGTCACGGCAAAGCGGCGAAAGCTGCACAGGCCGTACAGAAGGCGCAGACGCTCTACCAGATCGGGGTCAATACCTACTCGGCGGCGATGGGCGCTTACAGCGCATTGGCCGGGATACCGGTTGTTGGCCCGGCGCTTGGCGTGGCTGCCGCTGCTGCTGCCATAGCATTCGGCGGCCAGATGATGGCTGGGGTCAACAGCGGTGGGAAACCATCGGCGCCGGGAGCGCCCAGCCTGCCGTCAGCCTCCGGCGGCAGCTCCTCCGTGACGCCGGTCAGCCAGATTCCGCAAGAGCGGCAGCAGCAAACTATCCTCCAGATCCCCGCCAACAGCCTCATGACCGGCCGCATGATTGCGGACCTGCTGGATGACGCCCTTGGCGATGGAAAACAACTGACCAACCTGCGAGTGCAAGCCGTATGACCAGCACCGCCCTGATCTGCTACGACAACCTGGCCGAATCGCCCCTGCTGACCGCCGCCACCGCCAGCAGCGCCGCTACCGGCTCCAGCGCAGCCAACGCCTGGGACTGGCTGACCACGACTTACTGGGCGCCCACCAGCAACGGCGTGCAGACCCTCACGTTCCAATTTAGCGCTGATGTGACCGCTGACTATTTCGCCATCTACCGGCACAACATGGGCACTGTTGGCGCTTCCGTAAAACTGCAATACAGCACCGACGGCAGCACCTGGAGCGACGCATTCACCGCCCAGTCGCCGGACGACAACGAGATCCTGCTCAAGACGTTCACCGCCCAGACCGCCGACTGGTGGCGCATCCGGTTTGACCTGGGCAGCAGCCCCGACAGCCTGTTCGTCGGCGTCGTCGCGTTCGGCCAGAAACTGACGACTCAGTACGGCATGCCCGCCGGGTTTGTCGTGCCACGCCATGGCCGCGCCACCCAGATCCTCAACAACCGGACCGAGGGCGGCCAGTTCGCCGGCCGCTCGATCATCGCCAGCGGTGCCCGGTCCACGATCACCATCCGCAACGCAACGCAGGCATGGGCGCGGGCGAACTGGGAGCCGTTCGTGCGGCATGCCGAGCTGAAGCCGTTTTTTTTCAGCCGTAACCACACCGACTACCCTGAAGATGCCGCCTACTGCTGGACGGATGGCGACATCCCGGAATATGCCATCAACGATGACCGGCGCCAGACGCTGACCATGCCGGTACAGTGCCTGCTGAGCGGGGAGTAAACCGTGACCGATCACATCACCGAGGCCAGCGTCGTCGGCCGCATCCCGGTCGTATTCGTCGAGCTGGACATGGACGTGTGCACCCGCACCTATGGCGCCAGTCCCTGCACGGCTGCTGTGGGCGTCACGGGCACGGCCAAGTGTTACAACACCTACGCCACCTGTCAGGACACCGCCAACTACAATCGGGGGGTGAAAACCTACAGGTTCAGCGAGCCCTCCGCGCTCTTGCCGGTGGGGCTGCAAACAATCCCGCTGCTGCGCTCTGTGTCGTTCGCGCCCCAGCAGATCACCCCGGGCAAGGGCCTAGGTGTGCGTGGCAGCGTCAGCATCCAGCTGGACGACGCGCCCTGGACGGACGTTGACATTGACCCCTACGTCACCGACCGCGCCACTCCGGCGGCGGGCACGTTCTGGGGCCGGTTCCGCGCCCGCAACCCGTATTACGAGGGGCGGTTGCTGCGGATTCTGTCGGGCTACATCACCAGCCCGTTTAGCTGGGATGCGTTTCAAACACGCGCCTACATCATCGACAGCCTGTCGGCCGTGCTCAAGGGCGACGAGGCCCAGATCGTCGGAAAAGACATCCTGAAGCTGGCCGACGATAAAAAGGCGCTTTTCCCGCGCCCCAGCACCGGCACTCTGTCTGCAGGCATCAGCGACAGCGCCACCACGCTTACTGCAGCCCCGACTGGCGTAGGCGATGATGAATACCCGGCATCCGGGAAAATCGCCATCGGCGGCGAGATCATGTCGTTCACCCGCAGCGGCGACACGTTCACCGTCACCCGCGCCCAGGACAACACCGAGGCGCAGGCCCACGACGCCGACGACACCATCCAGCTGGTGGGCGAGTTCGCCAGCGCCGAAATTCAGGATGTGATCTACGACCTGCTGACCGATTACGCGGGTATCGACACCGCCTACATCGACAAACCGGCCTGGGACACCGAGCGCGACACCTACCTGACCGGCGTCTGGAACCTGACCCAGCCCGAGCCGGTTGGCGTCAACACCCTGCTGGCCGAACTGACCGAGCAGGGCAACTGCCGCATCTGGTGGGATGAGA
>ERZ650311.1334-NODE-1334-length-12431-cov-4.931965_pt1 | contig 12431 bp, 20 predicted proteins | sample MGYA00376247_ERZ650311 | MGnify/ENA primary metagenome ERZ650311 (study PRJEB26733, sample SAMN07839324) | wastewater metagenome | biome: small river; feature: stream; material: water | place: USA: North Carolina | collected 2016-07-28 ... | reverse complement strand
GCGGAACTTGTCCTGCACGCTTGAGATGAACGCCTTCACCGCCGTGGCCTCGGCTTTGCTGAACGACTCCAGCTCGGAGATCTCGTAGAGCATCACCCCCTGGATCAGCTGGAACGCGTCCTTGTCGCCGACGCGGAACATCGTGTCCGAGTACCACGGGTGCGAAAGCAGCCGCAGCGCGGTGGACTTGCCCTTGTTCTGCGCGCCCTCAAGGATCATCACCGAGCGCATCACGCAGCCCGGCTCGAGCACCCGGCGGATCATGTTCAGCACGAACAGCTCGCCGACGCGGCGGTGGTAGTGCGTGTCGGCCGCACTCAGCAGGCGCGGCGCCCAGGTGTCCAGGCGCGGCTGCTCGTCCCACTGCAGGCCGACCAGCCAGTCCCGCACCGGGTGGAATGGCGCGGTGCGCGCGACGTAGCCGACCGCGTGCGCGATCGTATCGAGCGAGCGGACCAGCAGCCCGCAGGTTTGGGAGAGCCACATGCCGAGCTGGATGTCGTCCTGCTCGCGCCAGGTGCTGCCCGGGGCCTGCCCGAGCGGCGTGGGGCCGCGCACCGCGACCCGCTTGCCGAACTCGTCGAAGGCGAGCACGCCGGCCCACGCCGGGTGCATCGTCAGGATCGTGATCAGGTTTTCGCGGCAGTCGCGCGGCGCACCGCTGTTCGAGCGGATCAGCTGCGCCTTCCACGCGCCCCGATCGGTGCTCGCGCTAGCCCGACTGGGGTCCGGCGTTGCGCTGCAGGCGGGCTCGCGCTGGTTGTCCTTCAGGAACGCCCGGGTCTGCTCGCGCGTCCAGCCCTCCTCGAGCGCGTCGGCGACGTCCCATCCGTCCGGCTTCGTGCCGGGCGCGGGGATCTTCACGATCCGCACGCGGCATCCGAGCCCGACGAGGATCTCGGCCACCGCCTCGGCAGCCTTCACGCCCGGCTGCTGCGCCTCGGGCAGCACCTGGTCGTCGATGTCGCGCTTCCCGTCGCAGTCGGGCCAGACGACGACCGAGCGGCCGGCGAGCGGCTGGAAGTCGGCCTTGCTGACGGCCTTGCCGCCCCCCGGCCAGGTGAGCACGTCCAACGCGTCGCCGACGAGCTCGTGCGCGGCGTCCGCGCACTTCTCGCCCTCGACGATCAGCACCGGCCGCCCGTCGCGCAGCCTGTCGAGCCCGTAGAGCGGGCGCGGCGTCGGGAACGACAGCCAGCGCCACTCCATCGCGCCGGTGCGCCCGTGGCGCGCGTAGACGGTCGGCAGAACCTCTTTCCCGCCGTTGGAGGTCACGAACCGGCACACACGCCCTAGCAGGCGCCCCTCGCGGTCGCGGTAGTCCCAGAACCGCTGCGCGCGCCCGCGCACCGTGTGCGCGATCGGCGGCGGCACGTCGGCGGGGGCCGGCAGGACCGGCTCCCACTCGGTGCGGGCCTTCGGTGGCGCTGCGGGCGGTGCCGCAGGCGGCGTGAACGGCGCCGCCCCGTCGTCACGCACCAGCCCGAGCTCGCGCGCGGCGGCCAGCATCTGCAGCCCGCGGGCCTTCGCGTAGAGCGACAGCAGATCCCCGCCGCCCTCGTCGCCGGCGAAGTCCTTCCAGACGCCGGTGCGCAGGTTGATCGAAAGCGACTTGCCGGCCTCGCCGGCGAGACTGCCGACCTGCCACTCGTGGCCGGCGCGCCGTCCGTTCGGGAACCACTGCTCGACCCACCACTCGGCGCGACCCAGTAGTTCGCGCCCGAGGGACGCGAAGTCGATGGTTCCGCGGCTGGCTGCCGCCCTCCCCTTCGGCGCCATCCGTGGTCAGCTGCTTCGCAGCCAGCCGTCGCTGAAAATCGCGCTGCCGCGCGCCTGCATCGACGTCGACGCCGGCCCGTAGACCGCGACCGGACGCTTCGCGTGCTCGACACGCACTCGATCGACGGTCGCGACTTGGCCGGACTGCTGCAGACGATGCAGCTGCAGTGACGCGTCGCCGATGGACATCTGCAGCCCGTGCGCCACCTCGCGCGCGGTCGCCCGGCGCCGCTCGGCGAGCCAGCCGACGACGAGCGCCTGCTTGACGGGCGGCCGGGCCATCAGAACGGGGCCCTCATCGCATCGGTCAGCCCGGAGCGCCAGCGCGGCCGAGGCGCGCCCACCAAGTCGGCGATCGCGATCACCTTGACCTCGGCGATCGGCCACTGCGCGTCCGCCGCCAGGCGCACGGCAGCGCCGTCGATCGAGACGGCCTGCACGACCCCGACGCGGCCCTCGTACAGCCCGCGGGTGACCCGCACGCGCTGTCCGCTTCGCATCACGCGATCCGACACTTGACCGCCGTGACGCGGCTGTTTCGACGTGGAGAAACGGTCAGGCACGGCGAGCCTGCAGCGAAGCCACGTTGTCGCCCAGCCCGGCCTGCTTGGCGAGCTCGAGCAGTGCCGGCAGCAGCACCGCGATCTGGGCCGTCGCCTGGTTGCGAACCGCGTCCGGGTCCCGCAGGTACTTCTCGACGAGCCAGTAGATCGGCGTCGCGTCACCAGTGGACTGGATGATCGCTTCCAGGTCGTCCACGCGCATCGGCCGGGGCTCTGCGCTGTCGGCGTTCAGGCGCTTGGTGAGCTCGGACGGCGACATGTCCAGATCGGCCGCCACCGCGGACAACCCGCGGCGAGACGAGTACACGGAATGCGCGGTCACCTCCCGCAGCGAGCGAAACCGTGCGGTCAGTCCGGGCTCGAAGGTCAGGTTCATCTGCTGCACCACCGCCCCCTACTGGACGCAGCCGTGTCCGGTGATGTCACGTGTCCCGGCCAGACGATGCGCGGCATGACTCACGCCGCCGCCTGCCGTTCGTTCGCCTCGACCCGCACCCGAGCCCGCACTGCCTTGAACCGGTAGCCGAAATGCAGCGCGATCCGCTCGATCCGCTCGACGCTGGTGTTCGACGCGACGCCGGCCTTCAGCATCTGCAACGTCCGCACGGACACGTCGCACTCGCGCGCGACCCTTTCGAGATCCACGCCCGGCTGCTTCAGCTGGCCCTGCACGAAATCCATCGCCGACATGCGTGCGCCGCAAACTTTTGAAGTTGACCGGCGGAGCATACCCGCAACCCATTGCGGTTCGCAAGTCCTACAGTGGGACATGTCCAAGTCATTGATTCAATTGGTTGCGGACAACGTCCGGGCCGCGCGCGAGAACAAGGGCTGGACACGCGCACAGCTCGCGCGTCACTCAGGGGTCGCTGAGAACACCGTGAAGAACCTTGAGGAGCCGAGCACTCGGCTTCCGACTAAGCGCGGCGAGACCGCGGCGCCGCGGCTGGACGTGCTGGACAAGCTGGCCCGCGGCATGGGCTATCCGACCTGGCAGCTGCTCGCGGACACGTTCGATCCGCGCGAACCCCTTGCAGATCGCCCGATCACGAAAAGCGAAGCGGAGCTACACCGTCAGATCGCGTCCGCGTATCGACAGCTTGATCGGTCCAAGTTCGACGGGAACGACGGCACCTAGGCGCTCGTGAAGGTGACGGGACCGAACCCCGGCAGCTGGATCACGAACCGCCACTGACGGAAAGGCCCCGCGCCCGTGGTGAGGCCGCACACCTCGCTCACCAGCGCATTCTGCGCGAACTCGTTCAGCGTGCGCAGACACACCCACGCCTGAGTCGCGTCGGCCCGGGCCAGCGTCCACACCTGCCGATATCGCTCACTCGGGAACGAGTTGTTCGACGTGTAGACCGATTCGAGCGCGTAGACGCCCGACAACGACGACCCATCGTCGGGCACCGGCGCGAGGAGTGGCGCCGAGCCGGGTGACAGGCTGACCTCGACGCGCTGGCCGTTCGGCCCGATGTAGCCGAGGTACAGCGCATCCGGGATGCGGAAGTGCTGCACGAGCGTCGTGCGCTGCGTCTGCACACCTCCCGGCCCCGACACGACGAACTCCGATCCGTAGTAGCGCGTCGCGGACGGCTGGTTGAACCGCCACCAGGTCGAGTTCGGCCCAGGCGCATCCGTGAAGGTCAGCAGCGCGCTCACGGTCACGCCGTTCACCACGCCCTTCACCGGGATCGTCGTGCGCGGGTTGTAGAGCCTATCGACCGCGTCCTTCACGTACACGTCGACGCGCGGCGGCGGGCCGGAATCGTCTCCGCCACCACCGCACGCGGCCAGAACAAGCGCACCCAGCACCGCGAAGATCGTCCGCATATCGCCTCCCCGTCGAAACGTACCACGTGCCGTGGCTGCAACACTTAACCCGGAGTGACTAGAACGCGACCGCAAATCTTTGCTTGACGGGAACTGGAGGAAACTGCAACACTTTGCGCTCCGACACCGGAGGCGCGATGCACATCACCCCCCGCAGCGAGTCGCGGTACCGCTGCTACCTGAACCGCTCGCACGCGATCGCCGAGACCGGCGAGCGCGAGTACGTGCAGCTGCGCGCGCCGAGCGCCACCGCTGCCGCGCATCTGGCGGCGGCCGTCACCGGCGCGATCTCGGTCGTCGAGGTCGAGCGGCTCGAGGACGCGTCGTGAGCGCCTCTGCTGCCGCTGCTGCACTGATTCAACACGACGCCGACATCGCCGCGCAGGTGGTGCGATTCGACCGTACCGACGACGAGAACCGGTACCGGCTGTCGCGACGCGACGAAGGTGTCGCGATCCTCGAGTCGGCCCTCGGCACATGGACGCTGGCGCTGGCCGCCGCCGCAGCGAACGTCTCGGAGCTGCAGGTGCTCACCGCCATGGCCTACCAGCTCAACCTCGGGACTCTGCCGGTCTGTCGCGGTATTGCAGCGCGACTCGTCGCCGACGAGGTGGTCACATGACCGCACCCGACGCCCCACTCGTCCACCAGCTGCTGACGCGCGACGAGATCCTCGACATGGTGCCGCGGCCGGCCGCGATCGTGCGCGACGTCTGGCTGCAGGTGCTGGTGCGCCAGGTCGAGGCCGAGACGCTGCGACGCACCGCGCGCCTGGCCCGCGAGCTCGAGGTCCTGCTGCCGCACTCCGGGATCGTGCGCGAGGCGGTCGCCGTGGCGCTCGACGAGCGCGCGCAGGCGGCGGCCGACCACCTCCCCACCCAGATCCGGGAGGCCCGCGCGTGATCTTCCGCCTGCTCGCACCCCGCCGCGCCGTCCAGGCACCGCCCGAGCCCGCCCTGCGCGGCCCCATGACCGACGAGTACGTCCGCGAGCTGCAGAAGCGCCTCGCCGAGAAGCGCGCCGCCGCGATCGCCGAGCTCGGCGACCGCTGGCTGCTCCATCCACGCAACCGGATCCGATGATGCTCATTCTGCGCGAACGCCGCGAGACGGCGACCACGATCCACGGCCTGCAGGCGCACCAGCAGAACATGCGCGCCGCGAACGACGAGCCGCTGCCCGCGCCGCGGCCGTTCTACATCCCCGAGATCTCGCTCGGCGAGGCGGTGTTCATGATCGGCGCCGGTGTCGGTGTCGTCACGGCGATGCACGTGCTCGTCGTGTGCGTCCGCGCGCTGCAGACGATGTTCGGCGGGGCCGCGTGATGCGCCTGATCGGGATCACCGGTCGGGCGTGGTCGGGCAAGGACACGGTCGCGACGCTGCTGCAGGAACGCCGACCCGGCGTCGGGCGCGCCGCGTTCGCCGACGCGTTGAAGGCCGAGGCCGCCGCCGCGTTCAGCGCCGACCTGAAGCTGTTCACCGACCCGGCGCTGAAGGAACAGCCCAGCCGCCAGCTCGCGGCCGTGCGCTGCTCGGACCCGGCGTTCGCGCGCTGGCTGGGCACGCTCGCCTGGTTCGGCGAGCTGCGCCCGCGCGTGATCATGCAGCAGTGGGGCGACTGGCGGCGCGCGGCCGATCCGGACTACTGGGTGCGGATGCTCGCGATCACCGTCGACACCGCACGCGGGCTCGGGTTCTCGACCTTCGTCGTGACCGACGTGCGCTACCCGAACGAGCTCGCGTGGCTGCGCGGCGCGGGCGGGGCGCTGTGGCGCGTCGAGCGGCCCGGCCTGAAGCCGTTGTCCGGGCACTCGTCCGAGTGGGCACTGCACGACGCCCCGGCCGACGTGACCATCACGAACGACGACAGCCTCGAGCTGCTCGAGAAGCGGGCGCTTGACGCGTTCGACGACCTGGTGCGAGGCGGCGAGTGATCCAGGGCAACTTCACCGTCAAGGCACTCGAGCAGTTTTGTAGCGACCTCGCGCGCGCGCCGGCGTCTGTATCGGCCGCTCAACGTGCCAACGTGCAAGCACTGATCGACCGGCTTCGCATCGCGCAGCCGTTCCTGCTGCCCGAAGGCGGATTGCTGTTCACAGCGTCGGTGGGCGATGAATGGAAGTGGCGGCCGGTTCAAATGCGCCTGCCCTACCCATCGATTGCGATGGAGTTTCGGAAGCCAAGCGGTACCGCAGTGATTGCGCTTGTTGAAGAGCGATGGCTGGCGGACAGCGGCGAGTGGCTGACATGGATGACGGTGTTCGTGTCCAAGCCGTTTTGGAGTCCCTGCTTTTCTGGTCGGTTGGTGCCCCGCGAAGTCAGAGCGCCCACCGAAATGGGGTACACGATGGCAATCCGGCGAGGAGATGATGAGCCCGCTCCGCCCGAGTGGGCGGTACGCGCGGCGATGCACGCGACCGGGGTACTCCTTCAGCTGCTGTGCGCGCTCGATTGTCGAAACGTACACATCGACACTGTGGCGCCTCCCGAGAAACTGCAGATCAAGCGCGAGCGCGCGGGGCGCTTGCCGTTGCTCTCCTACAAGGTCCTGACACTGGATGCGGATCACCGCGCTGCGATCGGAGGGCGAGCCGGAGGCACGCACGCCTCGCCGCGAGTGCATCTGCGGCGCGGTCACATTAGGCGACTGGACAGCGGCCCCATCTGGGTGAACGCCACCGTCGTGCGCGGTCGCACTCCCGGGTTTGTCGTCAAGGACTACCGCATGCAAGGTGACGCGGCATGACCCAGCGACGCGTTCACTCCCTTGCCGAGGTCTGCCTCAGCGTCGCCAGCGGGTTCGTGGTCAGCGCGATCGCCTGGGAGCTCGTCGTGAAGCCCCTCTGGAATATCGAGACGACGGTCGCCGAGAACCTGCAGATCACCGCGTTCTTCACGGTGCTGTCGATCGCGCGCGGGTATCTCTGGCGGCGCGCGGGCAATTGGTACTCGGGGCGGTCCGTCAGATGAGCACTGACCGAATCGTCCCCCGCCCGATGCTCACGCCCTACTACTGCGTGGTCTGGGGCCGCACACGCGTGCTCGAGTGGGGCCTGTTCGCGACGCGGGCCGAGGCCCAGTCGCGCATCGACGAGCACTGCCGGATCGCGCCGAAGCTGCGGCCCGAGCTGAAGGTCGAGCCGATCTGGGTGTCGCGCAGGACCGAATCGTGACGGCACCGAAGATCACCCCGGCGCAGTACCGGTGCGCCCGCCTTGCCGCGACGTTCGTGCCACGCATGGAGATCGCGCGACGTCTGGGTATCTCCGATCGCACCGTGAACGCGCACCTGCGAGCAGCGTACAAGCGGCTGGGCGTCAATCGGCGCCGGCAACTGGCGCCGGCGCTCCTCGCGTGCGAGGTGACGAAGGTGGTCCGTGTCGGCCGGCACGGACTGCGCCGCGGAGATCCGGTGCGGATCACGGGCGGGCGCTACGTCGGCCGTAGTGGGACCTGGCTGAAGCAGGCGAACTCGCACCAGGCACAGATCGCGGTCGGGGGCGGGACGCTGGCGATCACGCTGCGGTTCGTGGAACCCGCATGACCGCCCCCCTCGACCGCGCCCGCCTGCGCGAGGCCGCGCTGCGCTACAACCAGCAGTTCGGCCCCGACACAGTGCTCGCCCTGCTCGATGCGCTCGACGCGGCCGAGCGGGAGCGGGACGAGGCGCAGAAACATGCTGCCGAGTGCGTGCTGCGGGAATGGGCTGCCAAGGCCGAGCGCGACGCCCTCGCGGCGGATGCGCGGCGGTATCGCGTGCTGTGCGAAACGCATCCCGGCGTGCTGTGCTTCATGGGACGCGACTACCGCGACAAAGACGAGCTGGACGCCGCGATTGACGAGTACATCGCGCTCGACGGCGCGAAGGAACCGACATGAACAGATGGAAGTGGGTGCCGGTGGAGCCGACAGACGTGATGGTCGAGCGCATCTGCGCCGCGCACGCAGGCGGCGGATGGCCCGACGACTATGGCCTGACGGCCCAGCGCATCCGGCGTGAACACGCGCGCGGCGGCTATGCGTCGATGCTCGCCGCCGCGCCCACCCCGCCCGCCGAGGCGGTGAGCGCGGCGATGGTGCGCGCCGCCGAGAGGGCGCACGACGACATGCGCGGCAACGATCCGGGGTTCTGCCGCAAAGCCGTCCCCGCGATGATCGCTGCCGCGCTGGCCGCGAGGGAGAAGTGATGGACGACCGCGAACTGCTGAAGGCCGCAGCGAAGGCCGCCGGGGTCGGCCCCGTGCTTTGCTACGAGTCTGCCCGCAATTGCCTGCACATTGGCGAACGCACGAACTATTCTCTGTGGCGACCGCTGACCGACGACGGCGACGCGCTGCGGCTGGCGGTGCGACTAGGTATCGCGGTGTCGTGCCGAAACAGCAATGCACAGGCGACGTACCCGCTCGCGGACGGCCGGTTTTTCGCGCCGTGCGACGAGCCTGCCGACGCCGATCCTTACGCCGCCACCCGCCGCGCGATCGTGCGCGCCGCAGCGGAGATCGGGAGGATGCGATGACGCCCGCCGCCGACGCGCTGCCGGCGCTGCCGGAGTGGACGAAGCGGGACGATCTTGGCGGGCTGGTGCCGAGCGAGGTTCGACAGGCGATGGTCGCCTATGCCCGCGCCGCCCTCGCCGCGCGCGAGGGGGAAGCCGTGAACTACGACCCGTCCGACCCCGACAAGATGCGCCTGCCCGCCGACAAGACGTGCGGCGACTGCGTTCACATCCGCCGCTGCAAGCTGATGTTCGGCCACGTCGAGACGGATCGGCACTGCGACTGGTCGCCGTCGAGATTCCGTGCGATCCCTGTCCGCAGCACCGACGGCGCCAGCGTTGGCCGCTCGACGTCGCCGTCCCACTGCCAGCCGCGCGGCCCCTCGACCGGCAGCGCCACCGGGGCGTCGCACCCTGGGCACCAGAACGCGATGCCGCGACCTTCCGGGTACCTGATCGATCGAAGAACCGCCGAAAGCTTCGCCATCACCACTTCCTGAAGAAGCCCGCCGGGCGCGTGCCCGGCGGGCCAAGGGAATGCCCCGTCACCCGGGCGGCGACGTGGGGAGCGATGGCCTCTGTGACGTCGAGGCCGGCACGCACTGCTCAGGTCCCGCGCGGCCGGTAGACCATCACCCTGTCCGGCCCGCTGTAGGCGAGCCCGGACGGCAGCAGCGTCACGGTGCGCGTGCGCGGGTTGTAGTCCATCGACTTGCCCCAGACCGACGTCGCCGGCGGCGCAAGGCCCGACACCGCGTGCGAGTCGACCGGCCAGGTCGCCGAGAGCGTCGCCGGGATGGTGACCTCGTAGACCTTCGAGGTGGCGACGCCGAAGATCAGCAGCCGGCCGGAGTGGCCGCACCAGCTGGCCGCGCCCCAGGTGTCCGGCACCGAGAGCGGCGTCGCGAGCACGGCCCGGCCGCCGACCGTCGGCTGCGCGGCGGTGACGTCCATCCACTCCACGATCAGCGCGCCGCTCGCGGCCCGGTACAGGCACAGCAGCAGGCCGCGCTCGGGCACGTGCACCAGCGCCCCGGTGTCGACCCCGCCCTCGGCGAAGGCGAACCCCTGGCCGGTGCCGGTGACGTGCTGGTTCGTCTCGAGGTCGAACCAGCGCACGCGGTACGGCGCCCCGCCGCCGCGGGTCACGTAGTAGATCCGGCGTTGCGTCGGCACGTGACGGGTCAGGTTCGGCGCGCCGAACGGCGAGATCGTGCCCGGGGCGCTCGAGCGGCGCGTCCAGGCGCGGGCGGTCGGCGCGACGGTCGGGTCGCGCAGGTCGAGCTCGTGCGCCGCGCGCGAGTCTCGCAGCCCGACGTAGCCGAGCGCCATCGACATCACCTGCACGAACCGGCCGTCGACGACGTCCCCGCCGCCGTAGCTGTGCGGCGAGGCGAGCCGCAGCGGGCTCGACCCGATGTGCTCGCCGAAGCTGTTGATCTGGGCCTGGTTGTCGCCCTGGTCCGGCACGCCCCAGCGCGAAGGCGTGGCGAGCAGCTCGAACCGCATCCCGGCGGCGTCCATCGTGAGGATCGACGCCCCGTTGTAGTTCGTCGCGGCGTGCCCGGCGCCCCAGATCACCAGCCCGCCGTGCGTGCGCCAGTCGGGCGCCAGCACCATGCAGCTGTAGTCGGTGACCTTCCGCGTGTGGAACGGATCGTAGAGCCGTTCCGGGTCCGCGATCGCGGCGTGCGTGTTCGCGAGCACGCCGTCGCCCGAGCTGAACGTCCGGGCCTCGCCGGGCGCCGGGACCCACGCCGGCAGCGCGCCGGCCGGGGGCGGCGCGGGCGTCGGAGCCGGGGCCGGAGCGGGCGCCGGGCTCGGCGCGGGGGCCGGCGACGGCGCCGGAGCGGGGGCCGGGGCCTGCGCGCCGACGGTGACCGTCTGCGAGGCCGTGCGGCCGTCGGCCGCCGTGGCGACCAGCGTCACCTGCAGCGGCGGCACGACCGACCCGGACTGGCTGCCGGCGAGCGCGACCGCCGTGCCGTTGATCGTGGCCGACACCGCGCCGGTCGTCGACCAGGTCGCGGTGAGCGTCCCGCCTTCGGCCGGCAGCGACTGCGGCGACACCTGCAGCGACGCGGTCGGCGGCGGCGCGGGGTCAGGGATCGGGGGGGGCGGAACCGGGGCCGGGCTCGGGGCCGGCGCGGGCGCGGGGGCCGGCGGCGGCAGCGTGGCGCCGAGGCCGCCCATCGGGCCGATCCGCTCGCGGCTGACGACGATGTCCGAGAAGAACGCGTCGATCCGGTTCGGCGGCGGGTTCACCCCGCCGTTGTACCAGTCGAACCAGATCGAGGCGATGCCCATGTCCCCGAACACGTCGCGCCAGTAGTTGTGCCCGCGCGCGTAGGGCGGCAGGTCCCGCCAGCGCATGTTCGTGCGCTCGTGCGCCAGCTTGCCGTCGACCCACGCCTGCGTGATGCCGTCGGCCTTGCCGGGCGTGTTCATCCGCATCCGGCGCTCGATGCAGTACCAGCGCATCCGCTCAAGCACGCCGAGCCCGCCGCGGCCCCAGTTCGAGTGCACCTGGTTCTCGCCGACCATGTACACGTAGTCGCCGAGCGCGACGTGCCGGTGCTTCGGGTCGGCGGCGTTCGAGATCGCGAGGAAGTTCCCGCGCATCGACCAGCCGTCCTTCCCTTCGGCGAACGCGCCGCCGTTGCCCGCGAGCGAGCGGTGCGCGAACCCGGGGCCGAACTTGCCGGCGATCTTCAGGTCGCCGTACAGGCCGTCGCCGCGGTCCACCTGGTCGAAGAAACTCTCACCGAGTAGCACGTAGTAGCGCAGGTACAGGTCCTGCTCGAGCGGCCACAGGTACATCTCCCACTCGATCCCCCAGGTGTCGTTCGGCGGGATCCACGCGTGCAGCGCGCGCTGGCCGGGGTACAGCGGCCGGAAGCCGTAGCCCCGGTAGCTGTCGTCGACGACCTCGTATTTGCTGTACGTGTCGGTGAGGTTCGGGCCGATGAACTTGCCCTTGTGCAGCAGCGGCAGCTTCGTCGGGTCGGTCGGGTTGTCGGGGTTCGGATCGTAGTTGACCCGGTTGTTCCGATCGCCGACCGCGTTCACCTTCCACGACGACTCGGGGCCGGTGAAGTCGAAGTGTCGGATCACGCTCGGGTGCGACGCGATGCCCTGGTCGCGCAGGTACGAACCCGCCAGGCCCCCGGTCGCGGGGATCACGACGTCGACGGGCTTGCGCAGCCGGAACACGGCGATCGTCGAGGCGCTGCCGGCGAGCGCGGATAGGCGCAGGCGCGCGGCGGCGATCGCGCGCGCGGGCGCCGCGAACGCGACCCAGCCCGCACCGATGATCATGTCGGGCCGGGCCGACAGCGAGTAGGAGGTCGAGCCCGAGAAGAACCCGTCGGAGGTGCACGGCAGCACCGCGGTCGCCCCGTCGGAGTAGACCACCTCGAGCGACGGCGGCGCGGCGCCCTGCCGGGTCTGGAACGACCGATCGGCGCTCGCGGCGCGCAGGTACAGCTCGACCGGCGCACCGGCCGGCAGCGAGCGCGCGAGGTCCGAAACGTCGACCGTCACCTGGCCGGCGCCGGCCGGCACCGAGAGCGTCGCCCAGGGAAGCGAGCCGAACTCGACGCCGGCGCGGTCGACCCAGTCGCCGCCCGGCCGCGTCCAGGCGATCTGCGCGAGCGGGTGCTGGTAGGAGTGCGTCGGCCCATCGTACTGCCCGTCGTGCAGCGGCCAGCCGGCTACCGGGACCGGGGCGGGCGCCGGAGCAGGTCCCGGAGCGGGT
>ERZ650311.1333-NODE-1333-length-12431-cov-13.624192_pt1 | contig 12431 bp, 10 predicted proteins | sample MGYA00376247_ERZ650311 | MGnify/ENA primary metagenome ERZ650311 (study PRJEB26733, sample SAMN07839324) | wastewater metagenome | biome: small river; feature: stream; material: water | place: USA: North Carolina | collected 2016-07-28 ... | reverse complement strand
GCAAGAACCTCTGTTGGATTACCCTTAATGAAGTAGAGAACGTGGGTCTTGTGAATGAAGTACCCCGCTCTTGAACGCAGTCTAAACATCTGATCGTAAATCACATACGGCTTATTCTTCCAGGGCCACTCATCTGATCGTGAATCAGAAATTGGGAAGAATGGAACAATACCCTTATAGTCCCCCTCTAGAGAACTGTCAATCGACTTCATAGAGTCCCATACATATCCGTTTACGTATCTGGCTGCAATGGGGAATGCATCTACTAGTTTCATGCTATCACTCCAACGTTAGGAGATGTAATCCACTTATATCCAGCAGACCTACCCGCGCCGAAGCCACCGCCCATAGCCCCCGCAGCGAACGATGCTAGGAACTCATCAGCAGTACCAAGGTCTGCTAGCATAGCGGCAAGCAGAGACTGTGGTAAAACTGTATTAAAGAACAGGTCTGTGAACCTCTTCCAACTGCCCACTGTTCCAGCACCACCGGGATGTGCAATGAATACATCATTAGGTGTATATACGTCTGCCCAATGCAGATATTCAACATTGATTGGGCTTACCGTAACACTACCGCCAGATTCCATCACATCTGCCTTGTTGTAAAACGGGACGCTTGATCTGTTAGGCAACGAAGAGGACGATTGGGTTTCACCAGAGAATACAATTGTTCCACCACCAACGGTGTAGTTGTACTCAAACAACCTCGCCCCCGCGCTACCAGCCTGATACCACTCATAAACGTGGTGTAGTGCAGCAGGATTACCTGCGGCCATTGAGTCCATCCACTTTCCAAGAGCCTCTTCCACTACAGCACCAATTCGCATTAGCAATGGATCAAGACCCTGTTCGCCACCAGCAATAAACCCCTCACAGTACTTTGCTGTGTTCTTAAGAATGCGCTCTAGTTCAGAGGTGTCCATCATAATCGTCATATTATCGCCTGCTCATCAGTCCTATTAAGAACAATTTTAACATAGTCGATATTGTTGAATAGGTCTACGTGTGGCATGTACCCGATCAATTCATAAACAGTATTGTCACCAGCGCGTTCACCAGCAGTTTCCGTGTAGACTCTGCCGCCACAGCCAGCCCTGATGTTTGTTACTAGAATGTCTGTAAGCGCGTGCATCTCACCAAGAGAATCAACACGAATGTCCTCTACTATCTGAGCGTTGATCTGGTCAAGGATTCTCATACGCTGCTCTGGAAAGATGTTTTGATCTTTATAGTTGGTATTGGATGCTACTCGGCAAGCAACGCTACGATCATATGTCCAAACGTGTTCAATCTCGCCAAGATCATTCTGAATAGTTGTTGAGTAGTAAACGTCTAGTTCTAGAGGGTAGAACATTACAACACCCCGATATTGTAGAAGAGCGTCTTTCCCCAATAGCGCTTGAGCGTCTGGTCTACAATGAGATCGCCAGTCCCTGCAAACGCCCTGCGATCAAAGTCGGTTCTGAACTCTGCCGTTTCGTATTTCACTACATACTTCTGTAGGTAGTTTGGAGTGCCACAAGCCAATTCGTTAATCATCCTCTTAGTGATTGTCTTGATATCTTCCGGCACCACCTTCCACCCGCACTCTGCTGTCACAGTGTAAACATAGTCGTTTCCGAACTGAACTCCCCAATATAGATTTCCATACGTATCAGACGAAGCGGTAGGAACCTTAATTGGCGAGCCTTCAATAATGTCTTCTGTGGTTGCGACCTTGACGTATAGCCCATTGTCAGCAATTACATAGTCGTATGTGTTATCTACACCGTCGTATACTACCTCGCCATTCTCTTTTACTTGAAGTAGTTTCTTTGCTGGATACCCTAGCGGTAGAACGTCTGAGCCAGTGCCCATACGCTCAAACGTGTTCTTTGTGTAGTAGAACCCGCCGACAATGTTATCAATTGCAAGACGAGCGATCTGCTCGTACTCTGCGTATGTTGCATAATCCTTGTCTGGATACTCCTTGGCTACATCAACATATGGTCTTACAACACGTAGTGTATCTTCGTAGACAATATCAGTACCGTCTTTTACTACAAGACTGTACTCACCGTCATACGGTTGTAGAGATGCTGGCACCTCTACCGTAATGAATGGCTCCCCATCGTGTGCATAGACATCAATATCAGATACGTGATCTACAGCATCCTCATCACCAATGAATACGCTGTAGGTGGTAGCATCTTCTGGAACGACAATATCAAAACTAAGTGGGTACGGAGGAAGCCTGCGAATGTTCATGATAGATCAAAGTGAGATGCGACTTCTTCCGGTGATGCTTCGCGCACTCCCTTTAGCCGAACCCATGACTCTGCTTCCTCCCTGGTGATGAAACTATATCCTTTGGACAGACTACCCACTTCTTTCCAATATATGTTCCTCTCTGAGTATACCGCGATTTTCTCTTCACGGTCTATTGGGGTATTGTTTTGCTTCCTCCTGTCGAAGTTTTTCAACTTGCGTTGTGAGAACTCTTCTTCTGTGAGAACATCTCTCCACTGCTCATCTATCATATCCGCTTTCTTCTTTTTCCACTCTGCTCGCTTTTTGCCGCTGAGCGAGTAGACGCGGGATTCTGGCAGCGTTTTGTGTGGCGTAAGCCCTTTTGGGACTACGAACTGCTCACCAGTTTCTTCGACTATTGCCTTTGCAATCTCTAACTTTCTTGCCCTTACCGACACCTTAACGTTGTTGTGTTTTGCTATCTCCATCAACTGCTGCTTACTGTAGAAGTCGTATAGGTATAGATAAATCTCTTCGTACTCTTCCATATATCTATTATACCAAAAGGAAGGAGGGGAAGCCCGAAGACTTCCCCTCCACTTACTCCTTTAGAGTTTACCCATTAGTACGGGTTTGCTGCGGAGTCTGCGAATGCTACTGCATCCAACTCTTCCCACGCGATACCGAAACGAACGTAAACTGTGTACTCCACAGTGTCCTTCTTCGGCTTGAACTCGCGGAACATCTCTACGTCGCGCTGGAATCCCCACACACGGTTCTGTGGGAATGTCAACTCAACATAGTCATCTGGGAAGTAAGGAACCTCCATCACAGTGATACCAAGTGCGCGTGTCTGACGCGCTCCACCTAGAGTCTGGTCGTTACCATCCAACCAAGTGTTACGGTATGTGTCAGTGTAGATAGAGTCTGCAAGAGTACCATTGTGCTTCACAATTCCCGCGAACGTGTCTGTGCTGGCGTAGAACTTCAAACCAGTCTTAAGCGCACGATACTTGCGAGGAAGAGCGTGAATAACCTTCTCAAGCACCTCCGGTGTCCACTCATTGTTCGAAACTGTAACAACAGCCTCGTGAGCGTCAGAACCTGAAGTAACCTGATTTACGAATCCGTTCATGATTGAAAGGAACGGTGCTGTAGAACCATTACCATTAATAGCAAGGTCTTCAAGGTCGTTTGCGAAAGCGTTTGTCATTAGGCGAACCAAGTGATCCTCCAATGCTGCACCTTCGATGTTGTCCTCTAGAGACTCTGTTGCTACCTCCCAGTCAAGACGAATCTTTGTGGTTGTCAACTCGATCTTTGTGAACACGGCATTTGCATTCGTATATGCTCCATCAGCCTGCTTAGCAGCGCGAATTACGCGCTCGCCAACGTTTACCTTGTTCAACTCCATTGTGTTTGCACGCATGGTTACACGACGACCGTCGTTTGCCAGTACGGTTGCATCCCAAATGTAGTCAATAAAGCGACGAGACTGCTCAGGTTGGAGAATTCCACCAGGGGCACCAGTAGGGTTAACTGCGTTCGGCCCAGTAGTTACACCACTTAGACCGCCAGGAACGTTACCAAGCACACCCGCTGAAGGATCAGAGACACCTCCGATTCCACCAGAAGCAAAAGCACCTGCCTCGGCTGACTTCTCAAGAATTTCTTCCGACATTATTAATTTTCACCTCCTGTGATTCTCATTTTGATAATATCGTTTCTATAGGTCGGTTACAGTGAGGAACCGTCCTCCCCATAGAGATTCGGTCTTTTCGACCTTCTCCTGAGCGACCTCGCCAAGATCGCCAGACTTACGGAAAGCGGTTGCATCCTCAACCTTGTCAACTCGCTTACCAAACTCTTCAATGTTCTCTGTAGTCTCAGTCACCTTTGACTCTACGCTGTCAATGCGCTCAGAAACACTCTTCTCTACGCCCTCGATACGGGCTGTAAGTGTCTCAAGCGATGCGACAACCGACTCAAGTGACTTGATTAGGAGTTCGTTAACGGCATTAGACTGGTCATCAGTCTTTGCCACTTCCTCCGCAGGAGCCTCTACAACCTCATCTGCCTTCTCTACCTCTTCAGTAGCGGCCTCTTCGGTCTGCTCAACAGCCTCAGACTTCTCAACAGACTCGTCAGCAACGACTTCCTCTTCAACAGCCTCAGACTTTTCGACTACATCAGTCTCATTTTGCTCTGCCATTTCTTTCGCCTCCTTTACTTGATCTTTTCCAAGGAATTTGGAAACCATGCTACCAATAATACCAGCCTTTTCTGTATCGTTAGACTCAACAAAGCCAATATCCTTCATAGCCGCACTACATACAGGACACTGCATATCTGCGTCCTTGGAAACCTTAACAACGTTATCTTCACGACACATGTAAATTGTCTCAAGGTCGCCCTTGATTGCTACGGCCTCTTCAATAACGCCGTCAACTTTGTGTACCAATGTAACGTTGGCTAGTGGGTTGGCTGGCGTATCCACCAGCGACAACTCCACCATTTCATAGTCTTCAACTACCCGCACCACCTTGTCAATTTCCTCATCATAAATGTTGCGGGTTTCGTTAAGACGACCACCGATTGAGAATCCAGAGAGGGTTCCATCAAGAACCTTCTCCCAGGTGTCCTGCGCGCCTCTTGAAATGTATGCGCTAACAAATACACCACTATAAGTCTTGCCAGTCTCTTGATCGTATAGAGATTCTGGACGGAATGAGATCATCTTTCCAACAGCCTTGTGTGGATCGTGCTGCTCTCTAATGTTCCCTCGGAACTTTTCAAACGCTTTTACGCTCGCCTCTAGAGGAACGACATCGTTCTGCTTATCAAGATTGTCTAGAGTTGCAAAGCCATGAACTGTACGACGCTCAACGTCCACCTTCATGACAGGTAGACTCAAGCGAATGTCGTTTTCGCTCATGGAATAATTTGTCTCGTACAAGTGTTTGACCCTCCTGGCAGTAATTATACCACCAATTATTTTGCACCTTGTCCTTTAGGATTGCGACCAGAAACCGTTGTTGGTGAGTCAGATGCATTGTTTGCCCTGTCGGTTGCCCTCTGATCGCTTTGCTGAGACTGATTCTTCGCGTCTGCTGCCTGACGAGGTGACAATTCAATTACCTTGTCCCCGCCTGGAATTGGCGGCTTGCCAAGTGTGTCACGCACCTCGTTTGGCGTTACAACCTGATTACGTAGATACTTCTCGTCAATTTGAGACTGCGCCATTTCGTCTGTAAGTGTCAATTCGTTTAGTTTGAGGGTGAGAACGTCAGTAAACTCCTTAACTATCTTATTGAGTTTCTTTTCAATCTGGCGCTGCTTAGGACGGGCTACCTGCTCTTTGAACGTTCTGTCGCTAGCCAATGCTTCAGCGCTTCCACTATCAGCCATACCAATCTTAGAAAGAGGTACTTGGTGAGCAGTGAGAATGTCGTTACGATTTTGCTTGTGATACTTTTCAAATGAACCTTCCTGTACCCCAGCCTCTACCGCTTCCATCTTGAACTCAACCTTGGTTTGCTCGTTGTCAGGTGGTAGAGGAATATATAGCGTTCTGTGATTTGATCCCTTCAAGTCTGTCTGCAAGAACCTGAATAGTTTTTCTTCAGATTCCTGATCAAGATGAGCGCCCTTAACGGTTACAACGTATCGCGGTACCGCCTTATTCTGGAAGTAATCAATGTTGTACTGGTTGGCATACTGATCACCAACGATAGCCTGCCCAGCAGCAATTGCGTCTGGCACTCCGTAGTAAGTGTTTAACGGCGAATACAACTTGAAGTGAATGATCTCATTGGGGTTCGGGTCTGTTGTCAATGGATTCGGAGTGTCCTCTTGGAAGTTCCTAAAGTAAACAACATCTCTTCCAACGATCTGACAGAATCCATCCCGCTTGCGACGTACTCTTACTGTCAATGCTGGAATGTGACCAATGTACCCAATTTGACCATTAGCCTTGCGCCCGATCTCTAGGTATCCGTTACCAGTTGATTCTAGGTCTGTCACAACCTTTTCCATTGTTGCAATGAACGTATCAGTATCGTTCATATCGTCTAGAATCTGATCCAGACCAACCTTAAGGCGCTCTACCTTCTTGCGGGCAGCAGCGCGTTGCTTCTCAGTTTCTTTAGCGTCAATCCGTGAAACTGCATCTGGTGATAACTCCCAATGGTATCCAAGGCCAACAACGTTAGCAACCTTGGTATCTACCGCCGCGTGGTTTGCAAATGAAACTTCGTAGTAGCGGGCCAATTCATCAAGGTTGTACGGAGGTGTAATCACATCGAACATGCCGTAAGCAGTGATGTATGAGGTATCGTATTGAATAGCAGAAGTGCCGTCGCGCTTCTCTAGGCGCGTTGCCTTGCGCTTAAAATTAGGATGAAGACTTGTCAAATCCTTTTTAATATCAGACCACTTCTGAGCGAACGGGTCTGCTGATACGACATTGGAAGCCTGCTTGTTACCAGCCCTCACACCTGAAATGTGATACGTTCCATCCTCATCGACCCACCACTGGCTCATTCATCATCACCGTGCTTTGCGGCTGACTTCTTAGCGTCAACAACGGCACCGACATCGTTCATTGATGGGATGTAGCCTTGCTTCAACCTGTCAACCTGCTCTGAATACTCTTCCTCTGTGGCTCTCATGCCACCAGCAAGGAAGTATGGTGACCCTTCTGGCTGACCGTAGTAGGCTGCTGCTTTTCTAATAATGGCAGTCTTTTCCAGATCGCCTTTAAGACCTGGGATGTTCAAGTAATTTCCATCTTCATCTTTGAAGAATCGTCCGGTGGGCAGTTTCCATAGGTAAAGACCGTAATCTAGGTCTGGCTGCACCTCTTGGACGCGCACCTTTGGCATTTTCTTTGGCTTCTCTTGCATGACTACTATTGTACCATGCTATTTGTTTACTACGTCCATTGTTGCCCACTCAATGTCACGAATCACGAAGGTTTCTTGCATATTTGCCCCAACCGTTGCTGAAAACTGCGGGTCTGGCGCTACTCCCGTCAGTGTTCGTGCCATTCTTTCACGCTCAATGTCGATAGAGATTACCGTTCCAACGTCGTACAGTGTACGCCAATCGTCTGTATTGGTAGCCCAATACTGCCAGTTTTGTGTGATGAGGTCGCTCCACCTCTGGTAAACAGTCACGCCTCGTACAACCGCATCCAATCTTCCGTGAATGGTAATGTTGTCATATGACATTTGCTTGCCAGTCATCATTAGGTTAACAGTCTGACTATCAGCATCGTGCGGTACGACAAGGGAGCATTGTAGCATGTACCATTCCAGTGCATTGAATACTGGGTTTGCTACTAGATCACCAGCAACATACCATTGCAAGTTAGTATATGGGCTTCCATACGAATCCCGCGCTTCAATTGTAAACTGGCTGTCGTTTACTGGTATTAGATACACACTAAACAACTCTTCGCTTCCAACAACAACTCGTGTTATCAACTGCTCTTGTGCTACAACTCCGTCTGTATGGATAAACATGGAGTATCCAGCAAACTCTCTTGCTTCCGTGCCGCCCTCTGCATCTCCAAACCTGTTCCATTGCACCACGAATCCAGAGTTGTACCCAGGAAGATCGTTGGTTCTTGGCTTGTATCCACTTCGATTTGATTTGTATAGGTAGTTGTACCCGCGCTTCGTTACCTCAAAGATGTTTGGGTATTCGTATACAAAATACGATCCGTTGCTCACGTAGGGGGAAACGTCGTTGCCCTCCTTAGACACCATACTAGTCCATCTGTCACCATCGGATGCCCACGACGCTAGTTCATAACTCTTTAGTTTAGTCGGGTTGGAGCGCACACCAGTAGACTGTACTAGGTGATACGATACAAGGACATACTTTGCAAGATCGTATGTGTACGGAACAACAATTGAATACCCGTCTTGAACAAGACTACGTGTACCATCGTCGTCTAGATATACTACTGGACTGTCATACACGGTGGCCGCAGTTTTTGTTGAGTAGTCAATGATTTCATCTGAAAGTTTTTGCATCGAAACCCAAGTCTGCACATCTAAGCCTGACGGATCGTAGTATGGATAAGTAGTTGACGCTAGCGCTGCATAATCGGCTTCGGTCATTGACGAATATGCCCTGCCCCAATAATTGTTCTTCAGTTGGAAATACGTGATTGGCGCTTCACCAACGTAGTCCATAGCGGCTCTTGTCTTTCCAACCGTCGCTTGAATGAAATCAATTCTATTGGTTGGGCTGCCGTACCTGTCTCCGACCTCCTTCATAAAGAATGATAGCGGAGTGCTTTCTTGCCAGTACCCGCTGCACGCTACGTCTAGTGTAAAGTTACCAAACTCTGTAACCGCTACCAGAGTATATGTTGATATAGCAGACTCTTCTGGCGTGCGCTGGTTTGGATCAACTATTCCGTTTGTGTTTGTGTAGTTTGAGTGCTCATGATGCCAGCCGTTGTGAAATGAAACATCGTATACGACACCAGTAAATCCGGTGCCGCCAACAGCGACTTCGACTTCCGCTGGCTGGGCGAATAGTAGCGCAGCCTCTGGTACTTCAGTAAGAAACTCATTAATAGCAACTCCAATAGTAAACTCTACATTGTCTGATAGGCTGAATGACCTCAACACGGTAGACTGCTTGTAGTCAGAATACTCGTAGTAAACAACTCCGCTATCTAGATATACGTCAAGTTTGGTATTCGTACCGCGCTTTCTAATGGTCATTAACTGTGCATCTACGTTGGATTCTTCGAACAGCATGTTTGCCGTAATCGAGGCCACCCGATCACCATTTAAGAAGTTGAGAGAACTCCACTGTAACGTAGGTTCTGTGTCATATCCAGTTGGGATCATTGACCAGGGCTGCCTATCGTATGAGAATTGACTGTATACGTTGTCAAACTGACCAAATGTTAGTCCAGCGCCAACAGCAATACCCCATCTAATATCTGTGGCGTTAGACGGAACATCGTATTCTGCTTCAGCCACATACCTTCCATTTCCATCGTCTACAAAGTTTGTCGTATATGTAGTGTTTGGGCCAACGAAAGTAACTGTTAGGTACGGTGTTGCTCCTGCAAACTTGCCCTCCCCGTAAACTCTGAATCTGGCATTTGGCTTGATACCTGCCAATGATATAGTACTAATTCTATTGCTAGCAGACGAAACCGTTGTATACACACTACCGTCAGACACCGTATTGGTAAACGGAGTCCCTGTGACATAGTTGCTTGTATGATCAAGAACTGTTGTGTCACCATATGTCGTGGCGGTTGACGGAGTAGACAGCATATCTGCATTCTTCTCGTACCACGATTCAGTTTGCGACTCGTTAATGATCAGTGGCAATTGATAGTTTGGCAACTCGATCTTGTCAGTAGCCACGAGGTTGTTGAGAGAGCCAGACTTCCATTTCATATTGTCTGGGAATGAGAGGTTATACGCAAAGTTAGATGTTGAGAAGTCAGCACTGAATGACTTTCCATCGAATTGATCGGCAATCAGCCCGTACTGCAAGGTGCCCTGGCCTCGTACAAAGCGAATCTTCGCCACCAGAGATGGGACTGAATATGCATATGTGGCAATAGACGCGATATGCACAGGGTGAATCTCACGGTCTGTGTAGAATCCTATCTTGGTGGTTGGAGAGAAGTACGATGTATCAGGAGGTGACTGAATGCTGATTATTACGTCACCATTGAGCATTACAGAAGCATCGCTGGAACTTACTGTCCAGTGAAGTAGCATTGGATAGTCAATGGTACCAATATCATACCCTGCCTCGGTACCAGACATTGACAAGATCAGTGTCGTCCTATGGATATAAAGACCATCTCTAGAGCCTTCAGGCCCAACAATACGTACTGGCTTGTTTGATGCCTTTGCGACACGAAGCCAGAACTCTAATGTCATCGCCTTCGTCTTATTACTTTCACTCATGAATCCAGACTTCGATATTGACACCGAAGGTCGCTCTGGAATCCACGGGTTTAGCAGTGTAGAGTGTGCAATGCCATAGTGTAGTGGAATACCCTCTGTCGCCGCCGTCAACCTACCACCGTATTCATAAATGCTCATGAATCCATCTCCACCATGCAGAGACTCTACGGTATAAGCGCCAGTCTGCCCCATGCAGTATGATGCAAAGTTCTCTGCACCCTGACCAACGGTAATGCCGTTGAATAGATAGTCGTAATCACCACCAGCGCCGGATGCGCCAGGGGTTGAGTAGGCTATCTCAAAAGCAATACGCTGATCGTAATTACCCATCACCATAGCAACGGGATTGCTGTCTGTCATATCAAATGAGTGAGAGAAGAACACCCACTGTGCCTCTGCAATGCTTGGTACCGGAATAACAGCAGACTTAGTTCTCCATGTTCCGTCATTCCACTGATACTTAATGGTAATTGAATCTGTCTTGTTTGATGGCACGTATACCCATACCCCGACGTTTACCGTTTGCTTGTTGTATAACTGACGTAGTTTCTTAGATAGCGTTGGTGATGTTAGCGTTACGGTGCCCGCAGACGGAGTGGCGCTCAGGTAGACTCTGTTTGTAATTGAATCAGTTGGAGAGTCGGTATACTGTGTGAATGATGACTGCACAGAGAATGTCGGGCTTCCGGTAGAGGCTGTAGACCAAGAAGTCAGATCGCGTTGAGACTCTGATATAAGCGAAAGATACCCGCACTCAGCACCTTGAAAGTAGGAAAGCGGCTGATCTGCGAGTATCTTTTGCTGGTAATGCACTATTCTATTGTATCAGATGACCTGTTTAGTTTCCACTCTGCCATTAGTTTTGAGCCTTTGGAGCAGTTGCAACTTTTACATAATGGCTGTAAGTTACCAATGCTAGTTCTGCCGCCGCGAGCAATTGGAACTATATGGTCGGCCTCGATACTATTCCTTGATCCACAGGCAGCACACGGAGATGCATAGAGATGCTTTATTTCTTTAGGCAAAATAGTAAAACTCTTAGCGCTTCTGCGGCGATGGGCTTTCATCCTATTTTTAATCGGATTGTTCTTTGCCCAATCTCGATGGCGCTTTCTTGACCCTTCTAAATCATTATAGTATAAGATTTTATTGCGCTGTCTCTGCGCCTCAAGGTTTTTATCTTGATATGCTTTCTGCACCTTGTTCCTACATGCCTTGCAGTCATATCTGAAACCAGTTTTACCTGCGCTATGAAAGTAATCACTGGTAAGTGGATACTTCATCTTACATTTACTACACACTCTAAATTGTACACACATCTCCATCACAGAATTTGCTTCCTACCGCCTCTAGATTACCAATACCGCTATACAGCGCTTCAAAATCAATCTTCAACAATTTTCCTATATACGAGTGATATTCTGACTCTGTTATTTCCGTATATGGTTGCTGCGGGTACACATCGTTACTCATTGGCAGGAATGAAACTGTCTTTAGGTTGCCCTCATACATCTTAAGTACCCTGGCGATATCCTCCCTCTCAGTTTCAGGGTCGAATGTCACAGTTACAGAAACTGAGTTGTCAGACCAGTAGTTCTGCGCTTCTGCTGCAAGGTGAATCTTCTCATAGATAGAAACGTCCTTTTCGCTGCGCTCCATATCTGTCTTTACAGGGAAATAAACAACAGATGTATTGTCGGAATACTGGTCTGGCTCAACCTTATACCACGCCATCTTGAACAGCGTGAGCATTGGGTCGTTATTGGCAAACCTAATGGCACGGAGGTAGTGCTTGCCGCCCGAAGGCCAGTGAACACCTGGGGTAGCACCACTTAGAAGCGATACCGAACCAGAAGGCTTTACCGTAGTAGTCCTAATTGATTCACGAATACCAAGCCACTCAGAATACTTCTTGTCATACTTCTGAATCTCTTCATACCCGTTGTCTGCCCAGGTGCGGAACTCAGGAAGGCCGTGCTTGTCTACGAACCCCGCGATTCCAGTCATGGACGTTCCGATACGCCTGTTGCGCTGAATAACGGCGTTAGTCTCAGGCCAGTGTGTCGGAAGGAGCGTAATTGACTTTGCATATAGATACGCAAACTTAATAGTACGCAAGTAGTCATCTAGGCTCTCATGGCGGTTCAAGTGAATTTCTACAAGGTTGCACAGTTCCCGCGACTCTAGTGAGATTTCAGCACATGGATTAGTACCAAGCACTCGCCAATCCTTATTGTCAGGA
>ERZ650311.1332-NODE-1332-length-12437-cov-4.052980_pt1 | contig 12437 bp, 4 predicted proteins | sample MGYA00376247_ERZ650311 | MGnify/ENA primary metagenome ERZ650311 (study PRJEB26733, sample SAMN07839324) | wastewater metagenome | biome: small river; feature: stream; material: water | place: USA: North Carolina | collected 2016-07-28 ... | reverse complement strand
CAACGCTCACTAACGTGACAGGCAGCGTGACCAACTCTTAAAAGCAGTTAAACTGACACCCTTGAATGGCTAAGGGGTGAGCGAGATGAAGAGCTACAAAATCGCAATCGTGGGCGCAGGACCTGCTGGCTACTTCGCAGCCCAGGCCCTCCAGAATCTTGCCAGTGATGAGCTCTCATTCTCTATCGACATGATTGAGCGCCTGCCAACCCCTTGGGGCCTTGTGCGCAGCGGTGTCGCTCCAGATCACCCAAAGATTAAGAGCGTCTCAAAGGTCTTTGAGAAGATTGCAACAACTCCAGGCTTTCGACTCTTCGCCAATGTCGAACTTGGATCCGATCTAACTATTGAGCAATTACGTGAAAATTATGACGCAGTAGTAATCGCGACTGGTTCACCTAAGGGAAAGAAACTCGGTATTCCAGGTGAGGAACTTCCAGGTTCGCTATCTGCAGCAACATTTGTGGTGAAAGTTTCGGTCATTCCAACGTTGAGATACGCGGTTGTTGGTTTGGAATATGAAGGTTTGAGTGCCGTGATATATCGGAGTGCTACAACTCCTGCGCCACCACCTCCGCCTATTCCAGAGTTTCCATTCATGGAATATCCAGCACCACCTCCAGAACCTGTGCCGTAAGTGCCGTTTGTCGCTCCTCCTGTTGCGCCAACGGCTGCGCCATCAGAATATGCAGAGTTTCCGCCGCCGCCAGTACCGCCCAAACCTTGCACTGCACTTGTGATTGTTCTGGAAAAAGGACGAAGTGATCCGCCACCTCCGGCAGCAACAGTTAAACCTAAAACTGTTGACGCTTTACCGGCTCCACCATTTCCGCCCTTGAGACATGTTGCATCTTGTCCGACAGTACTGGCACCACCTCCACCACCGCCGGCAAAGACGATATTTCCACTTCCGCAGGCGGTCGCATCAAGATTTGAGCTTGATCCACCAGCATTACCTTGACCTGTTGTTCCTGCAGCGCCAGACATATAAGTTGACCAGCTACCACCACCGCCTGAACCGCCGCTTGCATTCGTATATTGGCGATTGGTGCCTGCATCATTAAATTCAACGGTTCCAGATCCGCCACCTAGGGCGCTCAATCCAAAGGCAGTTGAAGAATCGCCGTTAGTTGGCAGCAATGGGTAACTCGTACCGCGACCTCCTGTGCCTACGACAATCGGATAGATATTTCCCGCTGCGACCGAAGTAATAGTTTCAATGAATCCGCCGGCACCGCCACCGCCGCCTTCGTAGCCGCCACCGCCGCCGCCACCGCCGCCTAGGACGATTGCCTGTACTTGCGATATTCCAGAGGGAGCTTTCCAACCACCGTACTGCGTGATGTATGCACGAGGGAAAGTGATTGTCGTATAAGGACCTGATGTTGAAACCGTTTTAACGTCAGAGAAAGAAATTACGTCAGAATCCCAGTTGTATAACTCTGACCTATTGTGACCGTAATAAGCCAAGTTAGGAACTTTAAATTGATTTAGATGTGTACCGGCGACATAGTTCATATTGAAGTACGCTTGAAGATTTGAGTTGTAACGATCATTCGAGAACATATCGCCAGCAATTTCAGATTCACTTCTTGCGACTTTCCAAATCTTAAACTCATCGATATTTCCATACCAGCGCTCGGTTCCGCCTGATATAACTCCGATATAGCTCCAAGTTGTGACTTGAGCCAAAGTTGAGCTATTTGATGGTGATGCAACTGGAGTTGTTGAAGTTCGATATGGAGAACCTGCTTTTGTATATACGAGTTTTCCATCCAGATAAACTTTCACTGAGTTGTTGTTGTTTCCCGGTAGCGTTTTCGCAACCGCAACATGATGCCACTCGCCCGAGGGAAGTGGTGCAACATCGAAAACCCATTCCCAGGAGCCATCACCGTACAAAATGAAACCTAATTTGCCATTTCTATCTACAAGACGCACTTGGCCTTCGCGAGCGAAGTACGTACAGACACTTGTATTACATGTTGAATCAGGCTTTAACCACGCTTCCACAGTAAATGTGTCATTTAAATTATTGCGCGCATCCTGCTGCATATACATATATGAATAGGTAGATGTTCCTAAATATGCAGTGTCGGTTTCAGTCGTATCGTGATATTGGCTGAGAGTAAGACCATCAACTCTCGCGAGATACTCTTCGAGTAATCTCATCTCCCCAATAGTTAAATTACGATTGAATACCAAGACATCAGCTACTTGAAAATCGGACTCTTCTCCGGTGGTTGCCCAATTATTTATGCCGAAATTGGTCGCTGAAGTTGCTTGGGTACCAATTTGGTCATCATTTCTTGCATAATCAACGCCATTGCTTCGGAAGGTAACTGCTTGATCCGCAGACAACTGCCACCTGTAGTCAATAATTCTTGAATCATTCGTCAGCCATCCCTGGTGATGAGCTGCGCCAACACCATAATAGAACCCGGACAGCCAATTAGAATCTTTGGCGGAAAACATTCTGCGGTTATTCCCACCGGTAATGTATCTCGCTACGTGAAATAAGGTGTATCCAGTATTGAGATTCTGAAACGTAATTTTGGAGGAAGAAGAACCCTGTACCGCTAGCAAACTCTTGGTCGAGCCTGTTGAATTTGCGCCATCGGTAGTTCCTTGCGCGGTAATTGACAGACCTGTTGATGTGATATTTGAATTGCTGACACTTGCATTGGTGCCTGAAGAATCAATCCAACCTTTACGGGACCCATCAAGGAGTTGTAATCCATCCGGCGTCCAACGACCCGCAAGTGCTGATGTCAATGAAAGAGGAAATGCATTAGCTGAATTCGTGGCATAGCGAATGAGGATTACACCAGAGCCGCCTTTGCCACCTTGAAGTCGAATTCCACAGGTATCGACGGCCATTCCGCCACCGCCGCCACCACCGGTGCCAACTGATCCATCACTACCGGGGTAGCTGACAGAGTTATTCATATATGCGCCTGCTCCACCACCATTAGATCCTGCTGCAGCAGTAAATGTTGTACAGCTTGGACTGGTGAATGCTCCGCCGCCACCACCACCGCCATATGTATTTCCAGTGTTACTTAAGAAGTAGTTTGAAACACCGGTTTTTCCTGCGCCCCCGGCAGCTCCGCGAGTAGCGGAACCGGCGGATGCTCCGCCGGCACCTCCATCAAATCCAGCGTTTCCTGCAGTGCCACCTGCTCCTCCAGTTCCAGAAGGTCCACCTCCTCCTGCACTTCCACCGTTTGCGGAATAGACGACGCCATTGATGGTGACTGTGGTTGATTCGCCAGCGATTGGACTCCAGGGATATCCAAATCCAGTGCCCGCTCCGCCGTAACCCACTTTGAGGTTCAATGTTGAATTTGAGGACACTGCAATAGCTGTTCGAAGTAATGCCGCACCGCCGCCGCCGCCGGTTCCACCATCGGAACTTCCGCCACCGCCGCCACCAACTAGAAATAGATCAACAACGGAAACTGTAGAAGGAACTATCCAATTGCAATTACCGGTGTATGTAATCTTCTCAATTGTGTAAATGTCGTTTGTCGTCGTTGTCTTTGCACAGGTTGGAATTGCATCGTAGTTGTAGGTGTATTTGACGTAACCCTCAGTGGTCTGCGCAGCTAAAGTGTTTGAAGGAGTAGATGTTGCTCGTGAGACGACATAGTTTCCGCCAGCAGATCCTGCAGTTCCCGAGCATTCAGATGTGCGAAGTGGCGCAGCCCCGCCGGCACCTCCGTAGTAACCACCACCGCCTCCGCCGCCTCCGCCGCCGTCACCATTTTGATTTGTAGCACCTGGACATGAGTTCGCAGCCGCTAAACCTGCACCATTTGAACCGGTGAAACTCGTTCCGTTAAATGCATAGGTGCCGCTCCACGCAACCGCATAACTTGTTCCGTTACCTGCGCCGCCGCCACCGCCTGCTCCACCAGCGACGACAACAATTTCACTATTGATTGTCGCAATTGATGCAGAACCTGCTCCGCCGCCTCCGCCAGATGAGCCGGCACTTCCTGCAGCACCGCCAGAGCCACCGCCAAAATTAAAGAGCGCTGAATACGTTCCAGCTAGCGAAAATGGATAATCCGGCAAGGTGTCAGCAGCACCTGCGCCGCCACCGGTGCCTTGAGCGCCGTCAGTTCCAGCAGTGCCTAATTTTCCAGGATATAAACCGAGGACATCTCCAGGACTAACAGGAATATTTGTGACGACATATCCGGCATTAGTTCCGGAACCACCAGTGTTTCCATCATTTCCGCCTTTACCGCCACCGCCACCGAGTGCTTCGATGGTCACACTCGAAACTCCCGATGGAATTGTGAGATACGTTCCAGAAGCGTTAGAGGTTGGCGTAATTGTTGCGGTAACCGCTTTAGCAGGTGGTGCCGTAAGCAGTGGCGCTACCACCGGCGCAACGATTGTTTCAATCAGCGTGAGAACTAAGACTGTGACAAGGGATCGAGCGATGCGTCGTGGATTGAGTGCGTGATGGAACTGCATCTCAATCCCCTTCCCTGGTGTCGACTAGACGGCGATTCTAGGCGAAAGGGGCGGGGGTAGCCAAGCCAGCCCTAAGGCGTGATTGTCAGCGTATCTGTTGAGAAATCCTGGCCATTTACTGTGATGACGGTAATTCGACCAGTGGTCGCGCCGGCGCTTCCAATATCGCTGACATTAAATGTGATTGTCGTTGATGTTGATCCTGTCGGAGTCACAACTTTGTTTCTCCAGAATTTCACAGTCAGACCGCTGGCACCAAAGCCAGTTCCGGTAATGACGAATGTGCCACCACCAGCAATCGATAACGTGAGAGTCGAAAGTCCAGTAATTGATGGTGGCGTAGTTGTATCGACGGTGTAGCTAGTTACACCGTTGATACCGATTCCATTTCCACTTCCGACGACGCCACTTGGCTGGCTATTGATATACGCCATGAAATACAGCTGAACTGTTTGAGTCTCGGACCAATAATTCTGATCTCCATCTTTAACAACTCGAACTTCGCAATAACCCTGCTTCTGTTCAGCTGCGGTGAGGTAGTGATTACTAATCGCACAGCCGGTAAGAGTTGCAACACCCGTGAGCGTTTCATTGACTACACCTGTACCACTACCACCTTGTAGCCAGATTAGGTAAGGAGTGCCAACGGTCCCGCCATACATATATATATTAAGCGGCTTCTGGTTAGCCTTATTAATAGTGGCCGTTGCAGTGTCATAAATGATGCCCAGATAGTTATCGAGCGAACCAATCATAAATGTTGGAACCGATCCTCGTACAGTGTATGTATCAGCATTTGTAGGAACGGTGGTGGTTTCGGAATAGATGGCCGAGGAGAAACGAGAGATAGTTGTTGCAGTATCAGTCCACTTCAAGCCAGTAATCATCGGCTTTGGATATACCGCCAGCGCAGAACCGTTGTAAGTAATAGTTGTTGAAGCGCTCATAGTGACCGTCAAAGTGTCAGCCTTTGTAGTGGTCATGCGGAAAGGAATGTAGGTCGACTGACCAAGTACATCGGTCACCGTGACAGTGTCCAAGTAGGTGCCAACGGTGAGCGACTCTTGCAGGGTCAACTTCACCTGATTGGCCACAGTTGAGGTGTCCCAATCGATACCATTGCGATCACCAACGCTAAATGTGATGGTTCTCGTATCGGACCCAGATGTAACCGTAAAAGTCTCAATTGTAGAAGCGCCATATTTCTTAGTTGGCACAATGGCTACATCATTCGATGAATCAAATCTGAACTTAGTAGCGTTGAAATTGGCTAATAGCTGCGTCGCGTTCAGAACTGACTTATACACACGAACCGAAGCGATGCTTCCAGGAAATGTTCCAGTAGTTGCGCCATTTCCAATATTTCCAATGATGAGCCCACTGTTATTAGGCGTTCCTGTTGGCGAGTATGCGGTTACAGGAGTACTGCAGAGTAGCTGACCATTTATGTAGGTAGACATCGTTGTACCGTCATATGTACCAGCAATATGCGTCCATACTCCGATAGTCGGCGTGTAGCCGCAGTTTGCGTATTTATAAGTAGTAGTTACGTTATCCCAGAAAGAAACATAGAGAGCTGAACCGGCTTGGGTACCGACATTGAGGAAGTATGGAGAATTTGAAGCCAACGTCGATTGAGACATGAGCCCCATATTGCTTGAGAGTGTTGCTGAGGTCTTGAACCAAACTTCTACTGTGTAGTTATTTCTGATACTCGTTGGATTCAATGTAGAAACGTAATAACAATTGTTGGATCCTGCTGCAAACGTAAGCGATCCTGCATTTGCCGATGAGTATGTTGGCGCCGTACAAGCCGTACCACCACTGGCTCCAGTATTTACTCCCGCCCCGGTGGCTCCATTGTTCCTACTTCCCGAGAGATCCTTCCACGAGATGCCGGTCGTAGCTGTGCCGCTGTCTGCAATTAAGCTCGCAGAATTTCCGGCATCCAAATTAAGAATCAGGTCATTGGTGACAATCTCGGCAGTATTAAGAAGATTTGGTGGTGCAGAGATGGTGATGGTCAGCGGGATTACGACACTCGCAGAAACAGAGTCCGTCACCGTCAATGTTTCATAGTAAGTTCCAACGGTCGCTGTATCGGCAATCCTGATTACAGGCGAAGTAATTGTTGATGTATCTAAGGTAATGCCCGCAATTACTGGCAAAAGAGTGACGTTATAGTTCGGTGTACCAAAGGTAACGGTGTATGTATCCGTTCGAGATACGTTAATTGCTTTTTTAATTATGGATACACCGGTCATCACTAGCGTTCGATTAATAACCGCAAAAGCTGTCGAAGAATCAGTAATAAAGAGACCAGCTGTATCAGAATCGGTCACGATTAATCGGTAGAGGTAGTTGGATCCAGATGTTGAGGTATCTGTAGGCACCCAACTAAATACGGCGTTTGCAGCGCCTGTGCCTTGCTTAATTAAGGAGAAGGTTCCGTTAGCGCCAGTTGTGGTTGACTCCCAGCGGAATGTTCGAGTTAAGCTCACTGTTGCGCTATCACTCATGACATTGGTAGTAAATGTTTCAGTCATTCCAACATTGAGATATGCATTCACAGGTTTTGTGTAACTTGGAACCGATGCGGTAATCCATCGAATTATGATGACACCCGAACCGCCGTCGCCACCTCCAACGTCGGATCCAGAAGTGTTGTAACCCGAACCGCCGCCGCCTGAACCTGAATTTGCTAGCGCGCTTCCAGCAATGGATGCACCAATAGTTCCCGCGCCAGCAGTAACAGTGCCAGAGCTGCACGAACCGCCCGAACCAGACGATGTTCCGCCATTTACAGTTCCACCGCCACCGCCGGCTGCTAAACATAAATTACTTAATCCAACAGGATCAAGTGTTCCGGCACCGCCGTTGCCAGCAACCCAACTAGTTGTAGATGCATTGGATCCAACTCCGCCTGATCCGCCGCCGCCGCCGCCATTCCAATAGGTTCCGCTCATTCCAGATCCACCTGGATTTCCTAATCCATAACCTTTAGCGGATTGCGTTGCAAGTCCATACGCAGCAGAGGAGCCGTCACCTGCGATTGCTCCAGATGCAGCACCTCCAGAACCGCCGTCGACACCTACTCGGTAAGTGTTGCCTGAATCTCCTGCACCACCACCACCACCGCCACCTACGGCCACGGAATGGCTTCCCATTTGTGAGTCCTGGCCATTTTTTCCTTGACGATTCGTAAAAGCTGGCTCAGAGTATCCACCTTGCCCACCTTGGCCGACCGTAATGGTTTCGATTGAGCCTGGGGTTAGGGACAAAACTGGCCGATAAACGTAACCACCGGCTCCACCGCCACCACCTGCGCGGGAACCGCCACCACCGCCACCACCGACAATCACTGCACTCACTCGAGATGCTCGAGATGGAACTTTCCACCCACCTGCAGCCGTGAGATAAGAGCGTGAAAATTTAGTAATCGTGTAAGCGCCATTTGCGGTGACGCTCTTTACATCTGTCCAAGTATTTGCATTTACTACTGCAAGATCTGAAGAGTAGGTTGCGCTGCTCTTGCGATTAAATAAACCTGTACCAGCTCCTTCATTAAAGTCATAATAGACAGCCAGATCCGCGTGATTGACCGGACCATACGAATGCATATCAGCTTTGATTTCAGCAGCGGTGCGAGCAGATGAAAATATTTTTACTTCATCAATCATGCCTGTAAATGGAGCACCAAAATCGGTTCCGTTGGAAGATCGTCCGCCAATGGTAAATGGGTAGGGACTGTTTGCAAGATTTGTAGTTCCCGCGCCATCGGCTGAACCCGTCCATACCAACTGTCCATCTACATAGAAGTTAACTGTATTAGTACTAGCAGCACGTGTTAGAGCAACATGCTGCCACACGTTTAAACGGGAGGTGACACCGGTATCTTGTCCGGACCATGTGGTTGACTTGAGGCCAAACCACCAAGTTCCTCCAACAGTGCCTAGCTCGTAACTTTCTTCCTTATTGACAACCATATTCCAGCCGGCGCCGACGGAAGCAGTCTGATAAACCCACGCTTCAATTGAAATCGCATTTGAAATATCAAAAACATTGTCATCGGCGCGCCAGGCATATCTGCCTGAGGCGAATGTCAAAGCCGTATCTGTATCAGCATTCGATGCAGGAAAGTTTGATACTCGCGCTGTGTAAGAGATACTCGGATTTCCGCCGCCAGAAAATGAAGCCGTTAATGTGTCGAGACCTATTGTTGATGGCATGGTCCATTGCGATTGAGAGGCTATGCCGTTCACATTTGTTGTAGATGTATCGCTCTGCTTTGTGCCGCGAGTAACGCTCCAAGTTATTGTCGCATTTGGAATTGCAGTACCCATGGCATCAACCAATTGAACAGATGTTGAGTTTGGATAAGCAGTTGAAACCTGTGCAATCTGGTTGTTCGCCGATAGTCGGGAAATAGTTGGAGCCAGATAAACCTTTGCTGATGCGGAAACTGCGTTGGTAAATCCACCATCAGCAGCATTGGTTCCCCACTCAACCACGAAACCACTTACTGCAGAGTTATTATTTTCATGCAGGTCATTCCAGCATGTACCGCCACCCCAGTTGGTGACCGCAGAGTGCTCGCCACCGTTACCACCATCAGCATTGTTAGGTTCGTTAGAGCACCAGTTGAAGTATCCGTTTGAAGAACCACCGTTCGCACCAGACATGCTAATTCCGGTGTTTGTTCCTGTGTAGCTAGTTGAAGTAGATCGCCCCGTGCTTACGAATCGGCCAGTGGTTGAATTTATCGCTACACCCGAAGAAGCCGTAGAATCATAAGAGAAGCCGGCTCCATACTCAGGCGATCCAGGCGAGACCCATCCCCAATAACCTTCACCAAATGTGTAACCGCCTCCCGACCAGTTATCTTTAGCGCCAATCCAAATGTTCTGTGCACTTGGGATAGTTGCGGATACGAAGGAATCTTCAGTGCTACTTGTGATTGTTACGAGATAGCCGGACTGTCCAGCAAATGACTTTGTGCCTGCCCAAGTTATAGCTGTTGATTGCTTCTTATCCGTAATATCTGTTCCAACTGTCACACCTGTTGTGTTGTATTGATAAGCCTTGTAATAGTGATTATTAGCAGGGTTGTAAGCCAAGCCAGAGATATTTTCAACTGCGGAGATTGTAATTGTCGGAGTTGTTCCAGAAGTCGCAGCAGTACCGGCAACATATTGAAGAGAAGCAAGCCCATTATTTACATCAGCAGCAACGCCAGTGAATGAAATCTTTGTAAAACTGGTAAATGTATTTGCTCCAGATGTGTATCCATATGAAGCCGTTAAATTGGTAGTAGTTCCCAGTTTTAGCGTTGCTCCATTAACTGAGCCGGTGAGTGAAATTGTAATGAGATAGGTATCTGTGGAACCAAGACCACTCACCGAAGCTCCGCTAATGGTTGTTGTGGTGCTTTGGCTAATTACCCAACCACCTGCCGGCACTGTGACCACAGGAGTTCCTACAGCTGAGGCAGGCGTCAGTGATCCGGAGATTATTTGAAGAAGAGTTGCAAAGAGCGCGACTACGACAGTTCGCGAAACTCGGCGGCGAGAGATTGCGCAGCGGGTAGCGGCGATTGCTCTCTCGATAATCATGATGGGGCGATTTTAGGCTTTAGGTCTAGCGAAGGAAAGTCTGGCTTACTTGCCAGATTCCGAGGCGGCCAATTGACCACATGCGCCATCGATTTCACGCCCACGAGTATCGCGGACCGTGACGGGGACGCCATAGCTCTCGAGAACACGGACAAACTCTGCCTCATCTTCACGACGCGATGCTGTCCACTTTGATCCTGGAGTTGGGTTGAGTGGAATGAGATTGACGTGAGCCGCGCGGTTCTTTAGCAAACGTCCCAAGAGATCTGCGCGCCATGCCTGGTCGTTGATATCGCGGATCAGCGCATACTCAATTGAGTAACGACGTCCAGTCTTTTTCTCATAAGCATCAGCGGCAGCGAGAATCTCGCGCACCTTAAAGCGATTGTTGATTGGAACCAATGAATCACGGAGTTCATCATCAGGGGTGTGAAGCGAGATTGCGAGGGTGCAGTTAATCCCCTCCTCCATCAACTTCTCAACACCATTAACAAGACCGACAGTAGAAACGGTGACAGAGCGAGCAGAGATTCCAAGTCCATCTGGATTTGCATCGGTGATGTTGTGAAGCGTGCGAATCACTGCGTTGTAGTTCGCAAGTGGCTCGCCCATTCCCATAAAGACGATGTTGGAAAGTCGTGTTGGACCACCAGGCAATTCGCCATTTGCGCATGCGCGAGCTGCTGCAACGATCTGATCTGTAATTTCGGCAGCGGTGAGGTTGCGCTTAAGGCCACCTTGTCCCGTTGCGCAGAATGGACAGTTCATGCCACAACCTGCTTGCGAGGAGATGCAGACTGTTGTGCGATCTGAGTAACGCATCAAAACTGATTCAACGAGAGTTCCGTCGTGTAATTTCCACAAGTCTTTACGAGTCATGCCACCATCAGTAGTGCGAGTGGTGACCAGCTCCATCAACTTCGGAGTTAGCGCATCGGCAATTGATTGGCGCTGATCTGCTGGAATATCGGTCCATGTCGATGGATCGTTATTGAGGTGCGAGAAATAATGTGTTGCTACCTGAGCAGCGCGGAATGGCTGTAAGCCGAGCTCTTTGGCGAAGTTCTTGCGATCTTCTGGCGAGAAATCTGCGAGGTGCTTCGGAGCCTTCTTCTTCTGAACTGGCTCGTCGAAGATTAATTTGAGTTCTTCATTGGTACGGCTCATAGCAATCCCGAATCCTGTGCGTGACGTACGAGTTCGAGTGCGAGCCATAGTGCAGGAGCTGCATAGAGAATCGAGTCGATGCGGTCGAGGACTCCCCCATGGCCTGGCAACAAGTCGCCCATATCTTTGATTGCTAAGTCGCGCTTGATTGCAGATTCGATGAGATCACCCGATGTTCCTGAGATTACGACCAAGAGACCTGCAAGTGCGCCGATCCACACTTGAGCATCGAGGATGAGATGGAAAGCGATAGCGCCTGCAATTGTTGTAAAGACGATCGAGCCGATGAAACCTTCCCAGGTCTTCTTGGGTGAGATTCGTGGAGCCATGGTGTGCTTACCGAGTGCGAGTCCAGTCAAGTAAGCGAAGGTGTCATTGCAAGCGATCAAAATAACGAAAGTCATCACGCGTTCAAGACCGTTATGTGGTCGTGCGAGCAAGATCAAGAAACCCGCGAGAAATGGAATGTAAATCAGCGTCAGTGCATAGGCAGATGCGCTGCGGATGAAGTTCTCTGGTCCTTTAGGAAGCAAGATCGCGAGTAACCACGGCAACGCAATTGCTGTCGCAACGGCAAGACCGTTTACTCCGCCGAACCATGCAGCTGCCGCCATGCCAATTGATGCAAGTGCGAGGGCAATAAAGGAGAGTTCGATATCTGCTTTCTTGAGTGCGCCCACCATCTCGCGCACACCGAGAACCATTGCAAGAGCAACGATGCCGGCAAAGATCACGCGATAGGTGGCAAGTGCGGTCCAGACAAGAACAATAAGAACTACAGAGACGCCAATCGATGGAAGAAGTTTTCTTCCGGCGCGCTTATTAATCGCGTCATTGATGGCGTGGAGATCAGACATGAGAAGTGTCGAGGATTAGACCTCGAGGAGCTCAGCTTCCTTATGCTTTAAGAGTTCATCGATCTTTGCAACGTGATCAGCGGTGATCTTCTCAAGCTCCTTCTCACCACGTGAGAGGTCATCCTTTGAAATATCGCCATCCTTCTCAGCCTTCTCCATCGCTTCTTTAGCTGCGCGACGGATATTGCGCATTGAAATCTTGGAATCTTCAGCTTTGGTCTTAGCAACCTTGATGTAATCCTTGCGACGCTCCTCAGTTAACTGTGGAAGTGCTACGCGGATGACAGAACCATCTGATGCAGGATTAACGCCG
>ERZ650311.1331-NODE-1331-length-12437-cov-8.618882_pt1 | contig 12437 bp, 11 predicted proteins | sample MGYA00376247_ERZ650311 | MGnify/ENA primary metagenome ERZ650311 (study PRJEB26733, sample SAMN07839324) | wastewater metagenome | biome: small river; feature: stream; material: water | place: USA: North Carolina | collected 2016-07-28 ... | reverse complement strand
CGCGAACGATTCCTGCGTTAACTCCGATGAGATCCATGCGGCTCATACCTGGCTTACGTGGAAGTCCAGCGGTAATGACAACAACATCTGAGTTTGCAGTCTTCTCGTACCCTGCGCCATCGGCAGTTGTTGTTGCACCAATAATCTTTGTCTCAAAGCCTTCGATTGAACGCGACTGGTTCATATCGAGTGCGAGACCTTCTGGCTTACCTTCGAGAATATCTGTAAGAACTACCTCATCGAAGATGTTGTATTCAGCTAAACGGAGAGCAGTTGTTGATCCGTAGAAACCTGCACCGACAACGGTGACTTTCTTTGCCATGTTGCGTCCTATCTTGCTTATTCCGGAAGTTATCTTGACGTCGAGATAACTCTACAACCCTTTCGGCAAGGCGACAGCCAGAGCGAAGAGCACCCCCGCTAGCGCGAGCGGGAAGTAGCACTCAATTATGCGGCGGCGGCCATGTACTCGACCCCACTGAGCGAGGGCGATGATTCCAGTGCCGAGAGCGATCAAGAGCGAACCGGAACGGACCGCCCCAATAGCTCCGATAGAAATTCCAGTAACGATAGAAAATCCAGCCGCACGAAGATGGAATGGTGTTATCGCTCGCATGCATCCACCACATTTGTCACCAACATTGCGCGAGTCATTGGACCTACGCCTCCTGGCATCGGCGCAATCCATGATGCAACTTCACGCACACCAGGATCAATATCACCAAGCAAACCAGCATCCGTGCGGGAAATTCCAACATCGAGCACAGCAGCACCTGGCTTAATCATCTCGGCCTTCAAGAAGTGTGCTTGGCCGATAGCTGCCACAACAATATCTGCGCGACGAGTATGTGATGCAAGATCTTTCGTTCCGGTATGAGTAAGAGTCACTGTCGCATTCTCTTGCTTACGTGTGAGGAGCAGTCCGAGTGGGCGACCAACAGTGAGGCCGCGACCGATGACAACTACTTCAGCGCCATTAATTGGAACCTTGTAGTGATTCAGTAACTCAACGATTCCACGTGGCGTGCAGGGAAGTGGTGCTTCGTATCCGGCAACAAGTCGACCGAGATTCATCGGGTGAAGTCCATCGGCATCTTTCGCTGGATCGATTGCTTCGAGAATTACCTGAGTATCTATGCCGCGTGGAAGAGGAAGTTGAACGATGTAACCGGTGCACTCTTTTGCATTATTGAGATCGCGAATCGCTGCCAATACATCTGCCTGTGTTGCAGTTGCTGGAAGATCAACGCGAATCGAATTGATACCAACTTCCTGACAGTCGCGGTGCTTTCCACCTACATATGAGTGTGAACCTGGGTCATCTCCAACGAGAACAGTTCCGAGACCGGGCGTGATTCCCTTCGCCTTCAGCGCAGTGGTGCGGGCGGCCAGGTCTTGCTTAATTGATGCAGCAAGCGCCTTGCCATCGAGAATCTGTGCAGTCATAGAGACACCTTATCTTTCGTGAGAGAACTTAAGCGTGAGAGAAGTGGCGTGTACCGGTGAAGAACATTGCTACGCCTGCCTTTTCTGCAGCTGCAATCACCTCTTCATCACGCACTGAGCCGCCTGGTTGAACAATTGCAGTGACGCCAGCGTTGGTCAGAATTTCAAGGCCATCAGCAAATGGGAAGAATGCATCGGAAGCGGCAACACTTCCTTTAACGCGATCTCCTGCACGATCCACTGCAAGCTTGGCAGAGTCCACTCGATTGACCTGTCCCATTCCAATACCTACTGCAGCACCATCATGTGCGAGCAAGATGGCATTGCTCTTCACTGCGCGCACTGCACGCCATGCAAATTGCAGATCTGCGATGACAGCAGCGCTGACAGGTGCCCCAGTAACTTGCTTCCAGTTGTCGCAGTTATCTCCCTCTGCGCTGATGAGGTCGGTCTCTTGCACTAGAACGCCGCCAGATACTGGACGGAGCTCAAGTGGTGAGATGCGAGTGATGGGATTGGTAAGAATTCGAATTGAAGGCTTCTTCATCAAGATTTCCAGCGCTGCTGGTTCGTACTCCGGAGCGATGATTACTTCAGTGAATATCTGAGAGAGTGGCTCTGCCATTGCGACGGTGACTTTGCGGTTTGCTGCAACAACCCCACCGAAGGCAGAGACTGGGTCACAGAGATGTGCCTTCTTATATGCATCGGCGATATCGGAGCCTGTTGCAATTCCACATGGATTTGCATGCTTGATGATTGCAACGCACGGTTCGCTATGATCGAGCGCAGCGCGCCAGGCAGCATCGGCATCGGTGTAATTGTTAAATGACATCTCTTTACCGTGTGACTGAACTGCGCTGACGATTCCCGCCGGTCCCCCACGATAGATCGCTGCTTGCTGATGTGGGTTCTCGCCGTAACGAAGTGTGTTCTCGCGCTTCCAAATCAGACCGAGCCAATCAGGCATCTCCATGGAAATCGTCGTGCCGAGCCAGCTTGCAATTGTGAGGTCATATTCAGCAGTGGTGCGAAATACCTCTAGCGCTAAGTTCTTACGCTCTTCTGCAGTAAAACCACCGGCCTTGATCGCCGCAATCGCAGCATCATATTGATGCTCATGGCAGAGAACAGCAACAGAGCCATGGTTCTTCGCGGCACCGCGCAACATCGATGGACCACCGATATCGATCTGCTCGATGCAATCTTCAAATTTCGCACCGGACATGATTGTCTTTAAGAATGGGTAGAGATTGATAACAACTAAATCAAATGGTTCGATATCGAGCTCTTTAATAGCGGCGAGGTGATCGGGATTATTTTGATCGGCCAAGATGCCTGAGTGCACTCGTGGATGCAACGTCTTGACGCGTCCACCCATAATCTCTGGGAATCCGGTGTAACTACTGACTTCGGTGACCGAAATGCCAGCATCCTGAAGCGTCTTTGCAGTGGAACCAGTAGAGAGAATCTCGACATTTGCCTCAGCCAATGCCCGACCGAGTTCGAGGAGGCGATCTTTATCGTAAACACTTACAAGTGCGCGGCGGATGGGCTTGCGATCGGTCATTGTTCTGGCTCCAGATTCATTAACTCAGAGTTGGCAGTAACGAGCGGATGGTCGCAACAATGAGACCGCGTTCGACAATCTTAATGCGCTCATGGAGCGACTCTTCAGTATCACCGCTGAGAATCTCAATTTTCTCCTGTGCAATGACTTCACCGGTATCAACTCCGGCATCGACCCAGTGAATTGTGGTTCCGGTTTCGGTGGCACCGGCGGCAAGTGCATCGCGGACGGCATGGGCGCCTGGAAAGAGCGGCAAGAGCGCTGGGTGGCTATTGATAATTAAAAATCTCGTCGTAATTGCCTCAGGGAGGATTCGCATAAATCCTGCGCTCACAACGAGGGTTGGACGCAGAGCTGCAATCAATGATTCAAGTTCGGAATTCCACTCTGCGCGATCAGTCATCATCGGAATCGTGTAACTCTCGATGTGACGTGCTTCTGCTCGCGCTAATACTTCAGCACCAGGCTTATCGCAGATAAGTGCAACTACTTCAGCGCCCTCGGTTGTGAAATCTGCGTCGAATATAGCTTGGGCCAGAGTTCCAGAGCCACTTGCTAAGACGACGATCCGCTTCATCGCTTGGTCCGCGACAAAATAAATGTTGTTGAAGCTGCACCGAGCGCAATTTCAAGAATCGCAGCCACGCCAAACTTCCAGATGGATAGGCCAAAGGCGCCCATCTCATCTGTCATCAATGAACCACTGGATAGATAGGCAAGAAGTACCAGCATGACGCTGAGGAAAATTCCACTTTGAAGCAAAACTGAAATGCCTGACTGAATAGTCCAATAAACAAGGAGTGCACCAACGGCAACGAAGAAGAGCGTGGATGCAATCATCAATGGGTGTCGATGAGTAGGAAGAATTCCTAATAGTGGTAGAACCGGTATTTGATCGCTGTGATACCACCATGGTGAAATCAAAGTCCCAGCGCCGACTGCAAATCCACTTCCAGCAATATAAGAGGCGAGAGCCATCGCAGCATTAGGTAGGTAGAGAATATTGAGCAGAAGCAGAAGTGCGCCGCCGAAGATTCCTGGCTGCAAGAGAACTGATAACTGCTTTACCTGGGCGAAGTGAGTGAAGATCAATATTCCAACAATCACCATGCAGAGGCCGACGATGATGGCTGCGATACGCGTTGCGATCACGAGCGGCTCTGACATCTTCATCCGCTGACCGCAGGTAAGAGTTGCTGAGATTGCGATAAAGAATCCGAAGATTGGCGCTAAATACCATTGTGGTCGCACTGCCGGTGAAGCTGAGAGATAGGCAAGTGCGGTGACGATAATCGTGTAGAAGATTGAGTAAATCGTGCGCACGCCATTGATGTCATGGAAATCGCCTTGCAAGCGATCGAGTGCACGGTTAAAAGTGGTACGGATTGCAATGAATGGAAGTGCGATTGCGCCCCACGGAAGATAGGAGAAATACCCTGCAATTCCGGTCGGTGGAAGCGCGAGCGAGAACGGAATGTGGTGAGCTCCAAGCCAAATCCAGGCCGCGCCACGAATTGGATCGGTCGTTGTTCCGGTAGCACTGCCAGCGGTAGCCCAAGCGATCAATGCGATAAAAGCAAACGGGAGCAGCACGAGTGCTGCTCCACGAATTGCGTGAGACAACGAGACCGAGAGGACGCGTTGCATCGTTAAATTAGCGGCCGAGAATCTCGCGCATCAAGCGCGCAGTCTCGCTAGGAGTTTGACCGACCTTTACACCTGCAGCTTCAAGCGCATCCTTCTTTGCCTGAGCTGTTCCAGATGAGCCAGAGACGATTGCGCCTGCATGGCCCATCGTCTTTCCTTCTGGTGCTGTGAATCCAGCTACATAACCAACAACTGGCTTCTTTACATACTCTGCAATAAATGCCGCTGCACGCTCTTCTGCATCTCCACCGATTTCACCAATCATGACAATTGCTTCTGTCTCTGGATCATCCTGGAATGCGCGAAGGCAATCGATATGAGTTGTTCCAATTACTGGGTCTCCACCGATACCAACTGCGGTAGAGAATCCGATATCGCGGAGCTCGTACATCATCTGGTAGGTAAGTGTTCCTGACTTTGAGACAAGTCCGATTGGACCCTTCTTTGTGATGTCAGCCGGAATGATTCCAACATTTGAAGATTCTGGGCTGATAAGGCCCGGGCAGTTAGGGCCGATCAACTGAGTCTTTCCGCTCTTCAATGAGTATGCATAGAAGTATGCAGAGTCATGAACCGGAATTCCTTCAGTAATGACAACAACCAGCGGCATTGATGCATCAATCGCATCGATTACTGCTGCCTTTGCAAACTTAGGTGGGACGAATACAACTGAAACATTTGCACCCGTTGCAGCCATCGCTTCAGCGACAGTGTTAAAGACTGGAAGTGATGTGCCATCGATATCGACAACCTGGCCACCCTTGCCTGGTGTAACGCCACCGACAACCTTGGTACCTGATGCCAACATACGGCGAGTGTGCTTTGTTCCTTCAGAGCCAGTCATGCCCTGAACGATTACCTTGCTGGAAGAGTTAATGAAGATAGACATTACTTCGCCGCCAATTCTGCAGCGCGTGATGCTGCTCCATCCATAGTCTCTGCCTGCTCGACCAACTTGTGGTTAGCAGCATTCAAAATTGCCCGTCCTTCAAGGACATTGTTGCCATCGAGGCGCACAACGATTGGCTTTGTTGCCTTATCGCCAAGCAACTCAAGCGCCTGAACGATTCCGTTAGCAACTGCATCACATGCAGTGATTCCGCCGAATACGTTAACGAAGACGCTCTTTACATCTGGATCACCGAGAATAATTGAGAGTCCATCTGCCATAACCTGAGCAGATGCTCCGCCTCCGATATCGAGGAAGTTAGCTGGACGCATCCCACCGAACTTCTCGCCTGCGTAAGCAACAACATCGAGCGTTGACATCACAAGTCCAGCACCGTTTCCGATGATTCCAACCTGTCCATTATCAAGCTTGACGTAGTTGAGACCCTTTGCCTTCGCTGCTTCTTCAAGAGCATTTGCAGTTGCTGTATCAACAAGCGCTGCGTGATCTGGCTGGCGGAAATCTGCATTCTCGTCGAGTGAAACCTTGCCATCGAGCGCGATGATGCGACCATCTTCTGTCTTTACAAGTGGGTTAACCTCAACGAGCGTTGCATCCTCAGATTGGAATGTCTCCCAGAGCTTTACCAAAACATCTGCAACCTGATCGGCGACATCTGCTGGGAACTGCGCCTGCGCAATGATCTTCTTTGCGAGTTCGATGTTGATTCCATCAACTGCGCTTACGGGAACCTTCGCCAACTTCTCTGGCGTTGTGTGGGCAACTTCTTCGATATCCATGCCGCCGGCAACTGATGCCATCACGAGGAATGTGCGGTTTGAGCGATCGAGCAAGATTGAAATGTAATACTCATCAACGATTGGAGCAGCCTGCGCGATCATCACCTTATGAACGGTGTGGCCTTTGATATCCATACCGAGAATTGCTGATGCCTTCTCAAATGTATCTGCTGGATCTACTGCAAGCTTGACGCCACCTGCCTTACCGCGTCCACCGACCTTTACCTGTGCCTTCACAACGACTTTGCCACCCATATCAGCTGCTGCATCGCGAGCCTGTTCTGGAGTAGTTGCAACTGCGCCCTTAAGAACTGGAACGGTGTGCTTTTCAAAGAGATCGCGTGCTTGATATTCGTAGAGATCCACTCAAGGCTCCTTAGTGTTGAAATTCTAAAGCCAATACTATCCCTGCAAATTAGAGCGGAGTTACAGGGGCGTAGCGGAGCAAGAGTCGCTTATCGCCATATGCGCCGAAGTTGATGGTCGCCTCGGACTTATCGCCCACGCCAGCAACGGCTACAACTGTGCCTAAACCAAATGTGTCATGAGACACACGCTGACCAACCTCGAGGACCATCGCCGATGAGACCTTGCCGGTGGCTCGTGGTGGAGGTGCGGTTGCAACACGACTCTTACGAATCGCACTTGATGATGTGTAGGAAGGTTTTCCATCGTTGAGCCATTCAATCAGCGTTGATGGAATCTCATCGAGAAAACGTGAAGCCGGATTGTACTTGGGTGTGCCAAAAGTTAAACGATATTCAGCGCGCGAAATGTAGAGGCGCTTTTCTGCGCGAGTTAAACCAACGTATGCCAAACGACGTTCTTCTTCAATCTCTTTGGGATCATCGAAGGTACGGGCATGCGGGAAGATGCCATCTTCCATTCCAGTAAGAAATACAGTTGGAAATTCAAGTCCCTTAGCGGTGTGGAGCGTCATCAAAGTGACTACTCCCCCATGATCTTCACCATCTGGAATCTCATCTGCATCTGCAACAAGTGAAACCTTCTCTAAGAATCCACCAAGAGAAATGACTTCATCTTCACCGAGTTCATCAATGCCGCGCTCTTCATATTCAATCGAAGCGGAAACAAGTTCCTGCAAGTTTTCAACGCGAACTTCATCCTGCGGATCCGTGCTTGATGAAAGCTCCTTTAATAGACCAGATTGTTCCAGCGCGGCCTCAATGATGGTCGATGGCTTGGTGTTGACCTCGACTAAGACGGCGAGAGCAGAAATCATGTTGGTAAATTCTGTAATCGATTGCGATGCCTTATTAGGAACGCCTGTCGCTTCACGCACTCGCAAGAGCGCGGCCCAGAAAGAGATGCCTTGCGCCTGCGCAAAGAGATCAACTTCCTCAATTGCTCGGTCGCCAATTCCACGCTTAGGGAAATTGATGATGCGTCGCAACGAGACTTCATCGGTGGGATTGGCTAATACTCGAAGATATGCCAGTAAGTCTTTTACCTCTTTACGTTCGTAGAATCGAAGACCACCGACAACCTTGTATGGAACTGCAGCGCGCATAAAGACTTCTTCAAAGACACGAGACTGGGCATTGGTGCGATAGAAAACTGCAGTCTCACCTGGTTGGGAGTCGCCTTTATCTTGAAGCTTGCGAATCTCGTTCTTCACAAACTCTGCCTCGTCGTATTCAGATTCAGCAACGTATGCAACAAGCGGTGCACCTGCACCAGAATCAGACCAGAGGTTCTTCTCTTTTCGTGACTCATTCTGTGAGATCACAGCGTTTGCTGCAGAGAGGATGTTCTGAGTTGATCGGTAGTTCTGTTCAAGTAGAACCGTCTTTGCATTGGGATAATCGACTTCGAACTGCAAGATATTACGAATAGTCGCACCACGGAATCCGTAGATGGACTGGTCTGCGTCCCCTACAACACAAAGCTCAGCAATCGGGAAGCCATCAGTGGCATCACCTGTGAGCTCCTTTACCAACTGATACTGAGCATGGTTGGTGTCCTGATACTCATCCACCAAGATATGGCGAAAGCGAGAGCGAAAGCGCGCCTTAGCCTCTGGGAATTTCTGTAAGACCTCTACTGTCTTCATGATCAAATCATCAAAGTCCATTGCATTGGCTTGCTTCAACCGCTTCTCATACATCGTATAAACATCAGCTGCAATTGTGTCGAATTGATTTGTCGCCTTACTTAAGAATTCATACGGAGTTTGTAGTTCATTCTTTGCATTGGAGATGATGTTCTGGAATTGGCGAGCTGGGTAACGCTTCGAATCTAAATTAAGCGTTTCACAGACCTTTTGAATTAACTTCTGCGAATCAGCAGAGTCATAGATTGTAAAAGTTGAGTTATAGCCAAGACGCTCGACTTCTTGGCGCAGTAAGCGAACACATGCCGAGTGGAAAGTTGAGACCCACATTGATTTTGCAATCGGTCCCACAAGTTCGGTGACGCGATCTTTCATCTCGCCCGCGGCCTTATTGGTAAATGTGATTGCCAGAATTTCAAATGGCTTCACACCGCGCTCTGCCATCAAATATGCGATGCGACGAGTCAGGACTCGCGTCTTGCCAGAGCCAGCGCCAGCGACCACGAGAAGTGGTGTACCTGCATGTGCAACAGCTTCTTGCTGTTGAGGGTTGAGACCCTCGAGAAGTTCGCCGTTACTGGACATGGCGCGGAGTCTATTAGGATTACTACCCATGGAGCCTTTGTCAGATTCTGAAATCAAGCGAGTCCTTGTTGTTAATGCCCACCCGGATGATTCCGACTTTGGCGCATCAGGAACGATTGCCCAGTGGGTACAGAAGGGCATCGAGGTCAGCTACGTCCTCTGCACCAATGGTGATCAAGGCGGCGAAGAGTCTGAGTACACCAAGGAAGAGATGCCAGCAGTGCGTCAGCGCGAACAGCGCGCAGCATGTGCTGCACTCGGAATTAGCGATGTCACATTCCTTAACTATGTCGATGGACACCTAGAGCCAACCATCGCTCTTCGCAAAGATATTGTTCGACAGATTCGTCGCGTTCAACCAGATCGAATCTTGTGCCAATCACCAGAGCGCAATTGGGATCGCATCGGAGCTAGCCACCCAGATCACCTCGCTGCCGGCGAAGCAACAATCCAGGCGGTCTATCCAGATGCACGAAACCCTTATGCATTTACCGACCTCCTTGAGAAAGAAGGATTTCAGCCATGGAAAGTGAAGGAAGTCTGGATGCAGGGACATACTCATCCAGATCACTTCGTTGATATCACCGATACCTTCCACTTCAAGATTGCAGCGCTGAAGGAACATGCATCACAGACCGGCCATATGGAAAATCTTGAAGAGATGCTCCGCGAATGGGGTCAGCGCAATGCAGGTGTAGGTGAACTTCCTGAAGGTCGTATCGCCGAGGCTTTTAAGATCGTCAATACAAACTAATTAACTTCAGATTACTTAGCTGACGCCTTAACAATCTCTACGAGCTGGATTGGGAAACCATCGCCAGCATAGAAAGCCTTATCTCCTTGCATTTGATATGCGCCGACATCGGCAATCTTCTTTACAAGATCGAGGCCCTTGGTGATCTTTCCCCAGATTGTGTAGTTAGGTCCGAGCTGAGTATCGGCATAGACCAGAAAGAACTGTGAGCCATTGGTGCCAGGTCCTGAGTTGGCCATCGCCACTGTTCCTGCTGGGTAATTCTTTGGACCATCCTTTGGCAGATTCTCATCTGCATAGCCCTTCCAGCCAGTTGGTGAACCGCTACCTGATGCAGTTGGGTCGCCGCACTGTAAAACGTAGAGACCTTCTGTTGTGAGGCGATGGCAGAGTGACTTGTTGTAGTAACCAGCATTAGCAAGTGCACCAATGTTGGTAATTGTCTGTGGCGCCTTTGAATTCAAAGAAACAACGATGTCACCGCAGTTGGTTGAGATAGTGAGAACCTTTGGAAGCGCCTTTGCTGGTGCAGTTGGCTGCTTGACCTTTGCTGGTGCATGTCCCTTAGCTACCGACTTCTTGCAGCCTGCAACTGATGTTGGCTTATCTGCAGCAAATGTTGCAGGTGCAAGCGTTGCAGTAAGTACAAGTGCAGCTAGTACTGCAGAGATCTTCTTCATGGCTTCTTTCCTATTCCCACTCAATTGTTCCAGGTGGCTTGCTTGTGACATCGAGGACAACTCGGTTGACCTCACGTACTTCATTGGTAATACGTGTTGAAATCTTCTCGAGCACGTCATATGGAACGCGTGACCAATCTGCAGTCATGGCATCTTCGGATGAGACCGGACGAAGCACAATTGGATGGCCGTAGGTTCGACCATCGCCCTGCACGCCAACGCTACGTACATCAGCAAGAAGGACAACTGGACACTGCCAGATATCGCGATCAAGACCAGCAGCAGAAAGTTCTTCGCGAGCAATGATATCTGCCTCGCGCAAGATATCGAGGCGCTCTTTAGTAACTTCGCCGATAATGCGAATACCGAGGCCAGGACCTGGGAATGGCTGACGCCAGACAATTGCCTCAGGTAATCCGAGTTCTAAACCAACTTGGCGTACTTCATCTTTAAAAAGAGTACGCAGTGGTTCAACTAATTTAAATTGGAGATCATCCGGAAGTCCGCCGACATTGTGGTGTGACTTGATGTTTGCTGTTCCGGTTCCGCCACCTGACTCAACAACATCGGGATAGAGAGTTCCCTGTACGAGGAATTCAACCTCTCCCCCAGCTGCAATATCGCGCGCTGCCTTTTCGAAAGAGCGAATGAATTCGCGGCCAATAATCTTGCGCTTTTCTTCAGGGTCAGTAACACCCGCAAGTGCGTTAAGGAATTGTTCGACTGCATCGACGACAACGAGGTCAACGCCAGTGGATGCAACAAAATCACGTTGTACTTGTTCAGATTCGCCGCTGCGAAGTAAACCGTGATCGACGAATACGCATGTCAGTTGTTTGCCCACTGCGCGCTGCACGATTGCCGCTGCAACTGCTGAATCAACGCCACCGGAGAGGCCACAGATTACGCGTTTGTCGCCGATAACAGCCTTTGCCTTTGCAACTTCATCTTCGGCAATATTTTGTGTTGTCCATGAGGGTTTACATCCGGCAATGTTGATAAGCCAATTCTTCAAGATTGCTTGGCCATGTTCTGAATGCAGAACTTCTGGGTGGAATTGAACTCCTGCTAACTTTCCGGATGCATCTTCAAATGCTGCAATTGGTGTATCAGAAGTTGAAGCGGTAACGCTAAAACCACATGGGACCTCAGAGACAGCGTCTCCATGTGACATCCACACTGATTGCGTTGCAGGAAGTCCTGCAAACATCTTGGATCCCGTTTTTACCTCAAGAGGTGTGCGACCGAATTCTGATTTTCCAGTCTGTGCAACAACGCCTGCAAGAGCTGCTGCCATGGTTTGAAATCCGTAACAAATTCCGAAAACAGGAATATTGAGAGCAAAGATTGCAGGATCAACTTTCGGTGCATGATCGGCATAGACCGATGAAGGTCCGCCTGACAAGATAATTGCTTCAGGGTTTTTGGCACTTACTTCGGCTGCAGTGATTGATGATGGAACAATTTCAGAGAAAACATTTGCTTCGCGAACGCGGCGCGCAATGAGCTGTGCATACTGTGCGCCGAAATCGACGACAAGAACGCCGTGCTTATCGGCCATGCTGCATAATGATTTCTACGCGCTGGAATGACTTCACATCTGAGTATCCGCAGGTAGCCATTGCACGACGTAGTGCGCCAAAGAGGTTCATTGAGCCATCCGATGTATGTGATGGGCCATTAAGAACTTCTTCGAGAGTTCCGACAGTGCCAACGTTCATGCGTGCACCACGTGGAAGTTCTGGGTGATACGCCTCGGAGCCCCAGTGCCAACCAAGTCCAGGAGATTCAACTGCCTTTGCCAGTGCTGATCCCATCATCACAGCATCAGCGCCACATGCAATCGCCTTTGCAATATCGCCAGACTTTCCAACAGAACCATCTGCAATAACGTGAACGTAACGTCCACCTGATTCATCGAGGTATTCACGACGTGCTGCTGCTACATCAGCAACTGCTGTTGCCATCGGAACTTGAATTCCAAGAACTGTC
>ERZ650311.1329-NODE-1329-length-12449-cov-5.951105_pt1 | contig 12449 bp, 35 predicted proteins | sample MGYA00376247_ERZ650311 | MGnify/ENA primary metagenome ERZ650311 (study PRJEB26733, sample SAMN07839324) | wastewater metagenome | biome: small river; feature: stream; material: water | place: USA: North Carolina | collected 2016-07-28 ... | reverse complement strand
CGACTCGGCGGTCCGCTCGGCGGTCGACTCGGCGGCCGGCTCGGCGGTCCGCTCGGCGGTCTACTCGGCGGTCGGCTCGGCGGTCGGCTCGGCGGTCGGCTCGGCGGTCGGCTCGGCGGCCGACTCGGCGGTCCGCATAAAGCCCTTCTGGCACAACTGGTTCGGCGGACGAGTCTGGGCCCACTGGCCGTCCTTCGTCGCCTACTTCCGCGATGTTGTCGAACTCGACCTCGACCCCGAAATATGGGAACGAGCCACGGCCTACCAGGCCGCAGAGTCCGCCGGCTACTGGTGGGCCAACAAAGACTTCGTGATGGTGTGCGACGTCCCCGCCGTCATGGATATTGAGGCGGCTGGCGGGCAGCACCGGTTGCACAACGAGACCGGGCCGGCCGTCGCCTGGGCCGACGGGTTCGGCTTCCACTACTGGCACGGCACCCGCGTTCCCGCCGACCTGGTTGAGACCGGCTGGGATGTCGAGCGGATCTTCGCGGAGAAAAACGCCGAGATCCGGCGGTGCGCGATCGAGCGGATGGGCTGGGACACGTTCGTCGTGGCCGCCGGCCTGAAACTCGTCAACGAGTGCGCCGACCCGGGTAATCCCGGGCAGGTGCTGCGCCTGTACGACGTGCCCCGCCATGTGCTGGACCTTGCGGTGCGGGTACTGGTGTGCGCCAACGCGACCCGTGAACGCGACGGCGGCCGCCACACGTTCGGGATCACCGTCCCGACGGACTGCCGCACCGCCCTGGCGGCCGCGGCGTGGACGTTCGGACTGACCGAGCACGAGTACGCCGGGCTCGCCCGAGCCTCCTAACGGCGACATCAGAAACCCAACTACCGAAAGGAACCCATCTGATGGCTACTACCACTGAATTGATTGAGGCCACCGGCATCCCGGTGTGCACCGAGCAGGACTTCGACCTGGAAATCCCCATCATCGCAGGACTTCAGCGGCAGGGCGACGTGCTGGTGCTACCCGCCGCGGTGACCGCGACGGCACCTGTTCCGAAGGCTGGTACGCCGGTGGTGCGCGGGGAGAACGGCGGCAACACCCACGCGATCTACGCCGCCGACGGGCCGGTGTTCTGCGATGTGATGGCCGGCAGTGCAACCGATCTGCGGGTCGCGGTCCTCGCCGTCCCGGAGGGTTCGACGGCCTACCTGGGGCACCCCGAGCACGGCTACATGGGCATCGCCCCAGGTGGCTATGAGATTCGGCGCCAGCGTGAGATGGCCGAGGAAATGCGGATGGTCGCGGACTAATGCGCGGCAGGTCAAAACTGTTCGGCTGCTCCAGGTTCCGCCGGGCAGCCATCCTTGACGGCATGGCCGTGGGGTTGCTCATGGCGTTCATGGCCGCCCTCGGCGTCATCGTCTTCGCCGCCAGCGCCAAGGCCGACACCGATCCGACTCCCGCGGTCATCGACTACGTCGTCACCTACGGGTCCGGTGCCATATGCCCGGTCATCGACAACCACTACTCAATACCCGGGCTGATGGGCGTCCTGCTGGCCATCGAGAAGGACGGCTTCACCGGCTACCAGGCAGGCCAGATCGTGGGCATGTCGGTCGCCGAGTACTGCCCGCGCAATCAGCCGCTGCTCGACCGGTTCGTGGCGGTGTACGGGGACAAGGCGGCGGTCGCGTGAGCCTCTACGACTACCGGATCTCTGCCAACATCGTGCGGAGCGACCCTCCGTTCGACGCCATCATCATGGCGGCATTGCGTAAGGCCGACACCTTCAATGCGCGCATTCTGCGTGCGGCTTTCCCCGAGGTGTGCGAGGAATTCGCGGCCCGCTACAACGCGCCCGGCGGAACTCTTCCCGACGACCCGGAAGGCCACCAGTGACGATTCCAAATGACTTTAGAACCCGCATCATGCGAACCCTGTTTCGCCTGGGTGTTTCTGTGCCGCAGATCAATCCAACTGTGAATGCCTTCATATCTGAATTAGAAAAGAGAATTTCCAGCGCAATAAAGTCTTACGCAGATTCAGAACGTGCAAGTGCGATAACCGACTCCGACAGTTATCTGCGCCGGTTCGATGTCACGGCATATGAAGCGATGAAGAACTTGGCCGAAGATGCCGACGACATTGCCCGATATGCACTCTCCGCTTGGTCTGATGCCGACGCGCCGATCCGCGACGTGTCGACTGACCTGCCAGAACTGGAGCCCAAATGACGTGTGCGAGCGTAAGTCGATTACCGATGCGGAAAGTCGCATGATCTCGGTTCGAGCGGCCGCCGTCAACGTGTGGCTGGACTTCGGCACCGGGATCACCGTTGCCGCAGCGGGTTTGGTCATATTCTACGCCGCCGGATGGTGGGAGGACAGGAAATGAGCGACTACGAACTGGGCTGGTACGACGCCCTCGCCGCGTGCCAGAAGATGCTGGCCGCCAAAGCCGCCGAATGCCAGCGCAACGAGGATGCCGCACCGCTGGGCAACCCCATGAAGTCGATCGCGTTCGGCGGGCGCATCGAACTGCTGGCCGCCGTCGAATCCCTGTGCCACATCACGCCGATTCGACAGGAGGCCGCCGGATGAGACCGATAGACCTGACCCCCGAGCCCAATGTGCATGTGGTGGCCAACTACGCCTCCGAACTCGGGGAGCGCATCCGCGAGGAGGACCCGCGCCAGATGTTCGATCACCTTGTCGCACTGTGCCGCTGGCATCCCGCCAAGGCCGCGCAACTGCTCATGGCACTGGCCGCCTGGTTCGATCCCGACACTCCGACATCGGTGCTCACCTCGCGCGCCGAAGCGATCACCGCGTCGCGGGTCAGGAGGGCATCGTGATGAATGACCGCAACGAATGGCGGGCCGCACTGCGCGGACCGCAACCGATGGGCGTCTGCAGGCAGGGACACCACGACATGGTGCGGCTGCGCGACGGCGGGGGAGTGTGCTCGTTCTGCGGGCTGACGGTGACGGGGGAGGAGATCGCGTGATCGTCCACAACGACCTCATTCAGGGCACCGATGAGTGGCTTGAAGCGCGCCGCGGCATGGTCACCGCGTCAACAGTCGGCCAGCTGCTCACTACCAGGATGCTCGGCGCGACCGAATACCGCTGCCCAGCCTGTGATGTCGACGCCTTCGACCCATGCATCAGCAAGCGGCCTCCGCGCGCGACGCTGAAGACCGCACATCCCGAACGCGCCGAACTGGCCCGCACCCAGAACGTCATCGTGATCGAACCGGCCCGCACACCCGAGGCCAAGACGCTGACCATGCTGCTGGCCGCCGAACGCGTCACCGGATGGAGCGACCCCGTCTATGTCAGCGACGACATGTGGCGTGGCATAGACGACGAGCCCCGCGCACGGGCCGTCTACGCCAAACAATATGCGCCCGTGCAGGAGTGTGGGTTCATGACCGAGGACCGCTTCGGCTTCACCATCGGCTATTCACCCGACGGACTGGTGGGCGACGACGGGCTGATCGAGATCAAGTCGCGGCGGGCGAGGGCGCAACTGGCGACCATCCTCGCCGACGAGGTTCCGGCCGCGAATATGGCCCAGTTGCAATGCGGGCTGCTGGTGTCGGGTCGCCAGTGGATCGACTACGTGTCCTACTGCGGCGGGATGCCGCTGTGGGTGAAACGTGTTCACCCGCAACCGGCATGGTTCGACGCCATCGTCGGCGCAGTGCAGGCATTTGAGGCCGCCGTCGCCGACATGATCAGCACATACAGCCAACGCACCGCGGGACTGCCAACCACCGAACGCACACTAGAGCTGGAGATAACTTTCTGATGGACATCACCGAGACGCTCGCACCTAAGTCTGACCAGATGGACGCCGAGGATCTCATCGGCGGCGAGCGCACCTTCACCGTCGAGAGCGTCAACCGCGGCTCAGTCGAGCAGCCAGTAGAAATCCGACTCGCCGAGTTCCCCAGGTGCTTCCGGCCGTCAAAGACAGTGCGCCGCATCCTCGCAGCAGCATGGGGAACGGACGCAACAGCATGGGCCGGACGGCGCATGACGCTGTACCGCGACCCTACTGTCATGTTCGGCAACGACGCCGTTGGGGGCATCAGGGTCAGCCATCTGAGCCACATTGAGAAGCCGCTCACGCTGGCGTTGATGGCTAAGCGCGGCAAGCGGTCGACGTTCACCGTGCAGCCGTTGAATGACGTTCCCATGGAGATCCGCAATTTCCTCCACCGGATCGCAGAAGCCGACCTTGGCGAACTCGACACAATCGCCGCTCAACTCAAGGCGCGCAGTCTCGGGGCGCACAAGGTGGAACTCCAGAAAGCATGGGCTGCACGCAAGGCCGCCCTTGCCGCCCACACCGTCGACGACGGAACCATCTCGCCCGTTGATATGGACGCCGCACGCGACGCCGAGGATGCCAGCGAATGACCACTGTGAGCCCGCGCGTGCAGTTCTTTGTCCCAGGTAGTCCAGCACCCCAGGGGAGTAAGGCATTCAAGGGATTCGCCGGCATCGGGTCCGAGGTGTATCAAGCCGTGAAGCTCGGCCGACGCGCTATCGGCATCGAGCTGAAGCCGTCCTACTGGCGTACGGCTGTGGAGAACATGACCGAGTTGGAGGCTGAGATGGATGCGCCGACCCTGTTCGATGAGGTGGCCGGGTGAAGCGGCTCATCGCGATCACCGCGGCAGTAGTGCTGACAGCGCCGGCCGCGAACGCGTTCCCCGTCGTGGGGGGCAACGGGCTCACCCCCAACGCGTGGGCTCTGGTGCAGTACATCCAGGCCACCTACCCGGGCGTGCAGTCCATCGGCGGCGTCAGGGCGGACGCCCTACCGGATCACCCGAGCGGTCATGCCCTGGACCTAATGATCGGCAGCAACATGGGGCTCGGCGATGCGATCTACGCCGACCTGTCAAACCACATGGGGCAGCTCGGCATTCGTTACCTGCTATGGCGCGTGCCGGATCACTTCAACCACGTCCACGTTACGACTTTCTGATGCGGATCGGGTCGTTATTCAGTGGCGCGGGAGGCCTCGACCGGGCCGTCGAATCGGTGTTCGGGGCCGAGTTGGCGTGGTTCAGCGAGATTGATCCCGCCGCATCGAAGGTTCTCGCCTACCGGTTTCCGGGTGTGCCGAATCTGGGCAGTGTGACCGAGATCGACTGGGCGGCAGTTGAGCCCGTTGACATCGTGTGCGGCGGGTGGCCGTGTCAACCATTCAGCCTCGCCGGGAAGCGAAAGGGAATCAATGATGAGCGTGCCTTGTGGCCTCACGTCGCGGGAGCCATTCGCGTACTTCGACCGCGATTCGTCGTGCTGGAGAACGTGTCAGCCGTGCTTACCGCTGGAGAGTTTGACCGAGTCGCCGCCGACCTGGCCTCGTGCGGGTATGGCATCCGGTGGACTTGCGCGAGAGCTTCCGATGTTGGCGCCCCTCACCGACGGGAACGCCTGTTTGTCGTTGCCCACGCCCAAGGCGACGGATGGGACGAAGGGCGGCCCGAACCAGCGCGGATCGTCGGGGGATTTGATGCTGCCCTCCGCGGTGATGGAGCTGTAGACCTTCTGACGCCTTCGTGCGCGGATGGTGGTGGTGGTCATCTCACACGGTCTGGCGCCCGCGGCGATGAACTCCTACTGCCAGGCGTAGCCCGGGCATATGCCACAGGTGACCTGCTACCCACGCCGGCTGCGCGGGATTGGAAGGGTAGCGATTCTCGTTCCGACCATGAACGACACTCGCCAGGGCTGGACGCCATCACCTACCACCTCCCGACACCGGCAGCGGCAGATGGGCATCGTGGCCCGGACTTCGCGCGCGCGCAACGTGACGGCTCCGGCGGGGACGACCTCCACACCATCATGGCCCGTCTGCTCCCGACGCACGCGTAGGGCATTCCTCCCAAATCATCGACACTGCGCTGCTACACGGCACACCCGCATGGGGCAAATACGAGCCAGCGATACGGCGGTGGGAGCACCTGACCCGGCCCGCACCAGCACCCACCGAACCCAACTCGAAGGGCAATCCCCGTCTCGCAGCAGCCTTCTCGGAGTGGATGATGGGCTGGCCCGCAGGTTGGGTCACCGACCCCGCCATCGGAATCAGCCGCAACGACCAGTTGCGGATCGTGGGCAACGGAGTCGTCACGCGATGCGCAGAAGCGGCGATCAGCTACCTCCTGGGCTGTGAGGCGTCATGAATATGAGTCGCAAGTGTCGGTGTGCAAGCGAATGGACTGGAGTAGTACCGGCGTACGGGCTGTCCGCCTACGCCATCACGCGCGGCGGGACAAGCCATCCACACGACCCGAGCGACCTATGCCGCTGCCTGTACGTCTCCCCATCGGCGCCAACTCACATGCGGGAGCGATCCCCAGAGTGGGCCTCCCTGGTCGACTGCGCTGAACGACGCCAAGCCGACGCCGAGTTCGCCGAATTCAGAAGGAAGGCAGAGAAGATGCTCGCCGCACTCCCGAAACCCGCTGTGCAGGGCGACTTCATGGGGGCGATCTCGTGAGCGACCTCATGAGGTACTACGACAAGTCCGGCACCCCGATCACCGCCGACGAGTTCGCGCGACTCAAGTGGAACAACGACGGCGACGTGTCGGACTACGCGCGCATCGGTCTGGACAAGATCACCGACACCGTCGAGGTGTCGACGGTGTGGCTGGGACTGAACCACTCGTTCATCCGTGAATACCCGCTGATGATCTTCGAGACGCTCATCTTCGGTGGCCTCTACGACGGCGACATCCAGCGATACGGCACCGAGGAGCAGGCACTGGCCGGCCACCTTCACGCCGTCAACGAGATGCGACAGGGGAGGTCGCCGTGGTGACCGAGTTGACGCTCTTCGACGAGATCCCCGACGACGCCCCCGACATCGGCCACCCCGCAACCGTCTACGGCCACAACGCCAACACCGACCACGGGCACCTACTGATCGAAACCGAGATGGGCGACTGGGTGTTCGTCTACACCGGCTCGGACACCGTCCGCGACAAGGAAGGCCGATGATGAGTGACGACCTCCGAACCCGAATCGCCAAGGCGCTACAGGGGAATGCCGACGACGGGTATTCCTGGGAGGACTGGCTGTTACTGGCCGACGCGGTGATCGCGGAGTTGGGGCTGCGTGAGGAAGTCGAACGACAACGGCAATATTCGTGGAACCCCGACCGGCCCACATTGCACCGCTACGTCACTGACTGGAAGGCCGACGATGAGTGACAACTTGTTCGATGAGTGCGGCGACATCCCCACGCTGATTCACCAGCTTGTCGGGTTCGCCTCCTCGTGCCGTCCATTGGAGGGGTTCGCGCAGACAAACTCCCTGACCACCCGAGTGGGCGGGCCGTTGACTTGATGATCCCGAACCTTGCATACGGGGATCAGATTTACGCTGCGCTGCAGGAGAATTGGGCTCTCTTCCACATCCGGTACATCTTGTACAAGGTGCCTTCGCATTGGAATCACATACATGTGACGGTCGATTGATGACCGACCGAATCGGCTACCGGATCACCGCTCGCAGCCGCTACGGAACCGTTCCGATCCGTCCATGGAAGGCGCGCAGGATGGCCGCGCATCACCGCAAGGTCGGCAGCGTCGAATACCGGCTCTTGCGTTACCGCATGGAACTGGCGTCGACACAACAGCAGCTGAAGAAGCTGATTCGCCAAGCGGCCGAGATGCGGGTCCGCACATGACCGCCTATGACGACTTCCTGGCGGTCAAACGGGCCGGATTCACGCCGCCGACGGGGCCGGGGCGGTGCAAGAAGTGCGCTCTGCATGTGCCGACACAGGGGCATCGGGATGGATGCCCGGATGAGAGGAGTAGCTAGGTGGCCAACCAGTCGCCTCGGCGCAGGAAGATTAGCGGCGGCAAACGTGAGGCCGTTTACGTCCGCGACAACTGGACCTGTCAGTACTGCGGACTGAAATTCAACCCTGGTGAACGATTCAGCGACAAGATGGGATCGGCTCCATTTCACTACCGCGGCGGTCTGTTTGATTACGTCGCGCTTGAGATCGACCACGTTCACCCCGTCTATTTCGGCGGCGGAAACGAGGTCGAAAACCTCCGCGCAGCATGCTCGCCATGCAATCGCGCCAAGAGCTTCAAGGTTGAGGCGGTCTGAGATGGGCCTACCATGGGTGCGTCTTGACACCCAGTTCGGCACTAATCCGAAGGTGCTCGAACTGGTCGCCGCCAAGCGCCACAAGGCTGCGTTCGTCTACGTCTGCGCACTGGCCTACAGCGGCTGCCACGGCACCGACGGCTTCATCCCGTCCAGCGCGCTGCCCTTCATTCACGCCATTGCCCAGGACGCCAATCACCTTGTCGACGTGGGGCTTTGGCGGCCGTCCCCGGGCGGGTGGGACATCAACGGGTGGGACGAGTTCCAGATTTCCGACGATGAGGCCAAGCGCCGTCGGGAGCGTGCGCAGAAGGGTGCTGCAGCGAGATGGGAAAAGGAAAGACAGAGAAGGGGAATGCGTGTACTCCCGAACTAAACCGACGGTATGCGTCGTTCACTGGCCCGATCACGGTGTGATCAAGGCCGGGTATGGCGAGCGACAACGATGGCGCCCGTTCGTGTTGCGTGGCGCAGAAGTGGTCGATTTGATCGAGTTTGACACCAGCACTGACGCCTTTGCGTTTGAGACTGTTGTCCTTGACATGCTCGAAAGCCTCTGTGCACCGGCGTTCGTGTCGGCGTCGGAATCGGTCGCTCTGCTCGGCAATTCCGGTAGTGGTCATCTGGAGTGTTACCTACTGCCATCAGGTATTTCACCAATGGAGTTGTTGTGTAACGCGAATTGGGCGGGAGGGTCAATCAGCGCATGAAACTGATGCTCAAGCAATGCCCCCAAGCAATGCTCAAGCAATGCACTAAGCATGTGCACGTACGGACGTACGGACTTACGAAGAACTACTCACCTCTAGTGCATGTACTCACGTTGAGCAACGCGCACAGGGGGGCTGCGAAATATGCCTGACCGCTACGGGGAAAACCACGAGAACGACGGTTATCCACAGGACGATTCGCGCGCCTGCGGCGTTGCGGACTGCCACCTCTGCGACGACAACGGCCTACGCGACGGCTTCCTGTGCAGCCACATCGACCACGCCGCGGCCTCCAAGCGCGGCATGGACATGATCCGCGAGGCGATGGGATGGCCGCAGGAATGACCACGCGACCGCCCACGCGCAACGCTGAGCCACTTTCACCCTGCCCCGCGTGTGGCAGGACCCCCGAAACGGCACAAGGCCATACAGGGCCGAATCTGGCCGACCCGAACAGCCCCGCCGTGATCGAGGCGTTGACCAGAAAATGCGATCAGTGCCTGGCACCCGCCGGCCAGCTGTGCGTCACCCGCGGCGGATTCCGCGCCGATCTCACGGGGCGGCTGATCCATATCGGCCGGATAGGGGGGCCGTGATGACCGCCCAGGCCCGACACATCGTGTTTCGCACCGACAAGGCCGACGCCACCGAGGTCGACATCGAACGCTGGGCCGCCGACGTCGGATGCATCGTCGCCAACATGGCCTGCTCACCGGCGCCATCCTCGCGTTCGCCAGCTGCTCACCGCCCGATGAGCCCGGACAGCAGCACATCACGACAGGAGCGCATCAGTGACCGACGACAATCTTAGGGACCGCATCGCCGCCGTCATCTGGGAAAGAATCCAAGTGCGGGGCGGCAGAAGAGGGATGCTAAGAATCTCGCTGGCCGAAGCCGACTTTCTGGCTGATGCGGTCATCGCAGAACTGGCCCGGTCTGAGTGCGGCGGTGATCTGTGCGAGTGCAGACAGTGCCGGGTCATCCGCATCATGGAGGCCGACGACCAGTGACCAAGTGCCAGCACTGCAAGGCCGACGTCACCGACGCGTTCCTCTGCGGCAAGTGCCGCGACGATCTGCGCACCGAACTGGCCGAACTGCCCTGGTGGCTCGACCGGCTCACCGAAACCGCGCTGGGTCAGACCCGGATGGGCGACAACGCCGGCCGCCGCTCCGCACCGCGCAAGGATCTCGACGGCGACGCCGAACTCGCCTCCTGCATCGAGGCGCTGCCATCCGGCGACGACCTCCAGAAGGCCCGCATTGCCCGCCAGAAGGCCGCTCTGGCGCACGCACTGGCCACCGGAGGGGTCAACTACCGGGCGAGCGAATTATTGGCTGAGATCGCCGACGGGCTGGCTTTCTGGTGCCGGGTGCTCTGCGAGGCGCGCGGCCGGGTATACGCGCCGACTCGCAGCACCCGCGCACTCGGCGTCAACCACGCGCAGTGGCTGGCCGCTCATGTCGAGGCGATCGGCCAATCCGAGGACGCCGCCGACATCGCCGCGGACATCCTGGGCCGCGACAAGGCGCGCCGCAGCCTCATCCGGCAGATCGAGTGGGTCGTCAACCGGCCGATGCGCTGGTGGCAGCTCGGCGCATGTCCCACGCCCATCCGCGTCGAAGGCCCCGCACAGGCAGGACGACCGCACCCCACGATCGCGTGCGGTGTCGAGCTGCGCGCCCGCGAAGGCGCCACCCGCGTCCGATGCCCGGGTTGCCGCACCGTCCACAACGTCCACCGGCTGCTATGGTCGCGCAAGTCCGAGGCCGAAGCCGAGCCGATGACCGCGCGCCAGCTGACCCGCTACAACCGCGAGTTGCCGCCGGAGTTCCAGGTTCCGCCGCGAACACTGCAGCACTGGCTGGCAACGGGGAGGCTGTGCGCGTGCGGGGAGACCAACGGGGATCCGCTGTACTCGTGGATCGACGTTCGGCTGCTGGTCGTGCGGCGGCCGCAGGTGGTCGCCACGGGCGCGGCGGCACACCGCGGACCAAGGGTGAGCTGATGGACGAACCGTTTGCGAAACCGACTCGCCTGCATGACATCACCGACGGGCCCCCCTACTCCATCGGCTCTGACTTCACGCTCGGACGCCGGGCCGTGGTGCTCCCTGATGGCAGTATCCGCACCGACGACGACAACCCCGCGCCTGACATCAACCGGCTTCACCGGATAATCGTTGAAATAGCCGATGCTCTTGAGGGCCTCATTGACACGCCGTGAGATGTCGCACCTCGGTCGCCACCATGTGCTACCTTGGCGTTCGCGCAGGTGCGCAAGTCTAGTCTCTTCAGCGCGCCCACATTCCAACGCCCGAACCTTCAACAGGCCGGGCGTTTCGCGTGAAAACACCCTCTGCTCACCAGCCGACCGGGAGCATCCATGACCCACAACCAGGCCGCTGTCGACCTGCTCGCCGCACGCCTGGCCGCCGGACTCATCCACCCCGGCGACCCCGAGCGCGGACAGCAACCCACCCCGCTGCTGCTGCCCGGACTGTCGAGCACCGGGATCCCGCCCGAGATGGCCGAGCACTTCGCCCGGGTCGCCGGCCTGCCCACCAACGACGCACCCCGCCTGCTCGCCGAGGCCATCGTCCACGCGATCGAGGCTGAACTGGCCGGCGGATCCACCATTGTCGCCGACGCCACCCTGACGGCGCTGCAGCACGCGGCCGCCGAGGCTGAGGGCGACACACGCGTGCTCTCGGTGTTCTGCCACTGCGACCCGACGCACGCCAGCCCACTGCTCGCGCTGCTGACCACGCGCAGTAGCGACACGGCCATGGTCGACGGCAAGACACTGCTGGGCGGTCTGGCTCAGCGCGCCGTCAACTGCCCGCATGATCCGGTGAGTCACTGATGGCGCGGGTGCGCATCGACATCGACGGGAAGACCGCGATGGACGAAGTGCTGGACCGCTGGACCGCAGACCCGCCCGAGATCGTGCGCGAACAACTGGCCGCGAACGCCACACCCAAGCTGTACATGCGCTGCATGCTGCTGATCCTGGCCGATGCGGCGATGAGCGACACCGACACGGCGATCGACATCACCACCGACGACGACTCTTGGCAGATGACGGTGACACGGTGAGCACCAAGACGACACGTACACGCAAGCTCACCACCACCCAGCAGGGACTCGGCTGGCGACACCAGCAGGCGGTTGCCGGCCTCAAGCGGGCGCATCAGGACGGTGCGCCGTGCGACTGGTGCGGCAAACCGATGTGGCGGGAACACACCCGCAACTGGGACTACGACCCGACCATCCCCGGCAGCGGCAAGCTGCAGGGCGACCACGGGGCCATGACCAGGGCCGAGGCATTGCGCCGTGGTGTTCCCATCCCGTTGCCCGACCGCCTGCTGCATCGTCGCTGCAACAGCCAGCGCGGGGATGGCGTGAACGATCATCTGGCAGCGGTCAACCGGACCGCACCAGTCGAGCGGCTTGTCATGGCATGGCCGTAGTGATGCGAACACGTTTGCGGCATTACACGATTCTCTGAGTTTGCTGGACCGAAAGTCCATGCGGGACAACGGCATACAGCAAACATGCATACATGCATACACCCGTCATAAATATGCAGGCGGGGTGCATAAAAGCTAGATGATAGATCGGAAGAGCGTC
>ERZ650311.1326-NODE-1326-length-12458-cov-3.697815_pt1 | contig 12458 bp, 6 predicted proteins | sample MGYA00376247_ERZ650311 | MGnify/ENA primary metagenome ERZ650311 (study PRJEB26733, sample SAMN07839324) | wastewater metagenome | biome: small river; feature: stream; material: water | place: USA: North Carolina | collected 2016-07-28 ... | reverse complement strand
GTTGGATCTCCCCAAAGAGACAAAACCTCACTCAACTCGTGAGCAGCCAGGATCTCGCTGAATGTATTGCGAAGCTGATCCAGGGTTGTCCCGTAATGAATCAGGACACGAAACGGCGAACCGTCTCGGTAAATGAGTTCCGGTTCAGTGCAAAGGCGTGAAGCCACAATCTCCAAATTAGCCCCCGTGAACTTGACCTAAAACTAATAGATATAGTATCGTTCCCATATGGGAACAAAACAACTAGATCGCAAAGGGGGCACTTTGAGCAAAAAAGGTGGTTTCAAGGTGGCTCTATTCGGCCTGGTACTGGTTGCGCTAGCCAGTGTTTTGTTGCTAACCCTGCAGAATGCCTCAAGCCCTTCGGGGCTTGGGCATCGCGGAAGCCCGGGAATCGTAGAGCTCCCGTAAATCGCGAAGAGGTAGGCCACACATCCGGTCTTGGTAAACAAGCACTCCTGCTTGGGTAAACCGGATGTGTGGCCTATCTCTATTCTGGCAAGCCTAGACTTGGCGTTATGACTGAGCAACGACGCCATTGGATTGTGAGTTACATCGCAGCCGGATTGATCTGGGGCGCGTCATTTTTGTTCATCGCTGTTGGCGCTACCGCCCTGCCGGCTTTCGGGGTCGCTTTTGTTCGCCTATTGGTTGGTGCGGTCACACTTTTTGTGATTATCAAGGTCAAGGGCTACAAGATTCCGACCGATCGAGACACCTGGTTCAAGTTTTTGATCGGTGGTGCATTCATGAGCGCGATACCGTTCACGCTGTTTGCTTACGCCGAAACTCAGGTGACTTCGGCTCTCGCGGGAATCGTTAACTCGACCACGCCCATTGCGACCGTCTTAGCTATTTTGATCGCGTTCAGAAGCGAAAAGATTACTCGCGCGCAGTGGTTTGGTTTGGGTATCGGTATCGTCGGCTCGATGGTTTTGATCGGGGTTTGGCAGGGTTTTGGCGAGAGCGAGCTGCTGCCCGTGTTGGCTCTGTTCGTTGCCACGATTTGCTACGGCTTTGGTGGCCCGTTTATTCGCCGTTACATCGAGCCGAAGAAGTTGCCGACCGAGGTTGGTGCTTTTGGTCAGGTTGCCGGCGGAGCGATCATCGTCTTGCCGTTTTATCTGTTCGCGGCCCCAGCCAAGGTGATTGGTTTTGTCGATGTTTGGGTGGTTCTCGCCATGCTCGCTCTTGGTGCTTTGGGCAGCGGTGTTGCCTATGTTGCCTACTACAACGTTTTGAAGGCGGCCGGTTCGCCGGTGGCATCGACCATCACGCTCGTGACTCCGATCGTCGCCGTTTTGTTGGGAGTCATAGTTTTGGGTGAATCGATTCACTGGTACGAACCGGTTGGCGGTGCCGTGATCATCTTTGGAGCTGCGGTTGCCCAGGGGCGCTTCAAGAAGTTGTTTAGAAGTTGATCGCGAAGTACCGCGTAGACCTCGCACTTCTTGTTGTAGCGGTTGTTTGGGGCGCCAGCTACCTGGTTGCCAAGTCGATTACGCCTTTTGCTTCGGTGCCTGCGATGCTCGCGGTTCGGTTCACTTTGGCCGGCGTGATCATGTTTGCGGTTTGGTTGTTCAAGCGTGAACCGTTCAGCAAAGCCGATGTGGTTTTGGGCACGCTATTTGGAGTTACTCAGGCGGCCATCATGCTGGTTGAGACTTACGGGCTCAAAGAGACCTCGGCTACCAATGCAGGGTTGTTGATCAGCTTGACCATCATTTTCACGCCGATACTCGAGAGTGCCTGGAGCAGGCGCTGGTTGCCGCGTGGCTACTTTATTGCGGTCACGGTGTCTTTGGTCGGAGTGTTGCTTCTGGTGTCAGGAAACGGCTTCAAGGCGCCGAATTACGGCGATTTGCTGATGTTGGCCGCTGCGCTCATCAGAACCTTTCACGTGACCGCACAGGGCCGTTTTACCAAGGGTCGCAAGGTGTCTTCGTTCAACGCGATTTCGCTTCAGATGCTGGTTTGCGGGTTGATTTACTTCGCTTTGGACGTGCCGGGCACGTTCGACGCGATACACACCTTCGCACTCGCTCAGTGGTCGGCGACACTGTTTCTGATTCTGTTTTGCACGATCTTCGCCTTTGCGACCCAGCTCTGGGCAATTCGCAAGACCTCGGCCTCGCGCGCTTCGCTGCTGTTGAGCACCGAGCCGGTTTGGGCGGTTGTGATTGCCTCGGTTTTTGGTGGCGAACTGCTTGGCCCGATCGGCATTTTGGGCGCGCTGTTGATAATTGGCGCAAGCCTGGTTGGCCAGCGCATCGAGCAGCGCTTTAGAGAGGGCTAATCGGGATTCTGAGCGCCGCCGGAGCAACGACCGGCACCAGCGGAACTCGCGGAGCGGTTGCTTTGATTGGCGCGAACCTGAACCCAAGACCCGGGCGGGCATCGCCCTCACCCCTGTTTGGCCAGTGCGCGCAGGCCCATTCGGCCTGAGCCGTGATGCTGAGCGACGGGTTTACGCCTGGGTTAGCCGAAAGGGTTGAGCCGTCGAAGATGTGCAGTCCCGGGACCCCAAAGGCACGCAGGTACGGGTCGACGACGCCCTTCTCGGGGCTGTCGGCGATCACGCAACCACCCAAGAAGTGGGCGGTCATCGGGATTCCGAACGGCTCGGTGATTACGGCACCCGGTGTGCCATTCATGTCTTTGGCGAGGTCGCGGGCGGCTTCGTGACCAACCTTCACCCAGGCCGGATTCGGCTTGCCGAGGCCTTGGCGGCTCGAGAGCTTTTTGCCGAAGATACCTCGCTTCAAGAACGTGCTGAGCGAGTTGTCGGCGCTCTGCATGACGAGCAGAATCAGCGTGCGCTCCGACCAGTGCCGAAGGTTGTAGAACTTTGGCAGTCGGTGCAGGTTCTTGAGAGTGTTCCAGATCAGCAAGCCGAAGTTTGGCGCTTGACCCTTTTTGCCCGAAGATATGATGCTCTCCATGAGTGCCATGAAGTTCGAACCCTTGCCGTAGCGAACCGACTCGATGTGAGTGTGTTCGTCAGGAAAATACGAGGACGTAATCGCGGAGCCCTGCGAGTAGTCGACGGTGTCGTCGCGCGAGACAACACCGAGCAGGCTCTCGGAGTTGGTGCGGCTCAGTTGCCCGAGCATGGGGCTGAGGCCCTGCAGGTGGCCGTTCGCCTTGACGCGCTGCAGCAGCTTTGCCGTGCCGAGTGCACCGGCTGCAACCACGACTTGTTTGGCCGTGATGCTCGACTTTTTGCCGCCGCTGGTGCCGCGGGTCTTGATCGTGAAGCCGTCGGTGCCGTCGATGATGTCGGTGACGGTGGTTAGCTCGCGCACCTCGGCGCCGGCGTTCTCGGCGAGGTAAAGGTAGTTCTTGACCAGGGTGTTCTTGGCGCCGTGGCGGCAGCCGGTCATGCACTCACCGCAGTTGATGCAACCGGTGCGGTCGGGGCCTTTGCCGCCGAAGAATGGGTCCTTGACCGTTTTGCCAGGCTCGCCAAAGTGCACGCCGACGGGGGTGAGCCTAAAGGTGTCGCCCTTGCCGTTGCGCTCGGCGAGGCGCTTGAGGGCGTCGTCGCTCGGGCTGAAGAACGGGTTGGTAACCACGCCGAGCATCTTCTCGGCCTGGGTGAAGTAAGGCTCGAGCAGGCGCTGCCAGTCGGCGATGCCGGCCCAAGAGCCGGTGTTGTAGAAGCTCGTCGGCGGGCGGTAGAGCGTGTTGGCATAAACCAGAGAGCCGCCGCCGACGCCCGCGCCCGACATCACCATGACGTTGCGCAGTAGGTCGATGCGCTGAATGCCTTTTAGGCCGATGCGCGGAAAGAACAGAAACTTTTTGAGCTCCCACGAGTTCTTGGCGAAGTCGTTGTCGGCGAACCTAGCGCCAGCCTCGAGGACGCAAACCTTGTAACCCTTTTCGGTCAAACGCAACGCAGCGACAGAGCCTCCGAAACCGGAGCCGATGATCACTACGTCGTAATCGTGCATGACTATGGGTGCCTTAGCGGGCTAGCCGGCATGCGCTCCTGCGCAACCCACTTGACGTTGTAGCCGGTCGAGGATGCCAGCAGGTCGAGGAACGGGATCGGGTCGAAGACCTCTGGGCCAACCACACCCGAACCAGACCAAACACCCTTAGCGATTAGTTCTAGGGCGACAAGCGGGTTGAAGGCGGTCTGCCAAACCACTGCCTGGGCTTCGTACTTGGCCATCGATTCGGCGTTGTCGGCAACCTGGTAGATGTAGGTTGCGCGCTCCTTGCCGTCGAAGTCCTTGCCGGTCACGAGCACACCGGCACAGGTCTTGCCCTCCATGCGCGGCCCGATGGTTGCCGGGTCTGGCAGCACGGCGGCGACAATGTCGCGCGGGGCAACATCGACCGGACCCTGAGCCGAGCGAACGCGGTGAGGCTTGGTTTGGTCGAGGCCTAGCTTGTGCAGGGTCTGCAGAATGCCGATGAACTCCTGGCCGAGACCGTACTTGAAGTTGATCTTCTTGGCGTTGAGCGTGCGCGAAAGCATGGTGACTTCTTCGTGCTCAACGTTTACGCACTCGACAGCGCCGATGCCCTCCGGGAACTCGAAGATCTCTGCTTCGCTAAACGGTTCGGTGGTGTAAAAACCACGATCGGCCTCCCAGATGATTGGCGGGTTTAGGCACTCCTCGATGGTGGTCCAGATCGAGAACGAAGGTGCGAAGATTTCGTTGCCGTTCTCGTCGCGAACGACCAGGTTGCCGCCGTCCTTGACCGAGATTTCGTTGATCTCGCTGAACAGGTGGTCTTGCGCGTAGCGGGCGAAGACGTTTGAAAGACCGGGCTCAACACCCATTCCGACCAGGGCGAGCAGGCCCGCGCGTTCCCACTGCTCGTTGAGCGCGTATTGCTGGTCGCCGAGCTTGAGGCCGGGCTGGTGGAACGGGTCGGTTTCGTGCGGCTCAGACAGGCTCATGGCCATGTCAACGTAGTTCGCCCCTGCGGTGAAAGCGCCCGAGAAGATGGTCGGCACGAACTTTGGCTCGACCGCGTTCAAGATGTGCGTGATGCCGTGCTCTTTGGCCGTTGCGGCAACCCCGGCGGCGTTTGATGCGTCGATCTTGATGGCTAGAAACTTCGACGCCACTTCGTCGCCGTGGCGGTTGGCGATCCACTCGAGGGTGTGCTCCGCGCGGTTCAGGTCGTAGTCAGAAATTACAAAAAGTTCATAAAAGTCGCGCTCGGCAGCGATTTTGGCAACGGCGTCGCCAACACCACCAGCGCCTACAAGGAGGATTCTCATGCCTCCAGCCTAACTAGCGAACGGTCAACTCTGCGGTTGGGTTGGCAACCCAGTCGATAACTCCCTGCCAGCGGCCCCAGCCGTCGCCGAGCGCCAGGTGCTTGGCGCCTTCGATGATGATCGGGTCGATGCCGAGCGGGGTTGCGTAGGTCTCGTGCAGGCCGCGCGGGCTCCACGGGTCGGCGTCAGAGCCGAGCAGCAAAACCTGGCCGGCACTGGCCTTTAGGGCCTCGGCCACGAGTGGTGTTGGCTCTACGATGAAGCTTGGCACGTCGGTGAGCAACGAGGTGTCGGCCGGCGCAACCATTAGCAGGCGATCAACCTTGGCGGGCAGCAGGCCATCGACCGCTAAGCGCAACCAGGTTGAGCAGCCGAGCGAGTGAGTAACCGCAACGACCTCGTCGCCTGGTATTGCAACAGCGCCAATCATCTCGAGTTCAGCGATCAGCACCTCGGCCCAGTCGGCAAAGTTGGGGGTTTCGGTGTCTGGCAGCTGCGGGTAGTGCACATTGAATCCGCTCTTGCGGCTCTCAACCGCGAGGTGGCGCTGCCAGTGGTCTTCGGCGCGGGTGTTACCCCAGCCGTGCACGATAAGCAGGTGCTTCATTTGCGCTTCCTTGACCGGGCGAAAAAGTAGGCAGCCGGGGCGGCAATCGCGATGCCCGCTGCCGTCAGCCCGATGTAGAGCGCCGAGGAGTCTTCGACAACGGCTGGCTTGATTGGTAGCGGGGCATCCGAGGTGCAGTTGGTGCCGGCCGGATCTTGGTCGTCAAAGTTGCTCAGGCCGTCGGCGTCCATGTCGTCGTCTTCGGCGTTCACCGTGCCGTCGCCGTCGATGTCGGAATCAACTGCGTTTAGCTCGCCATCGGCGTCGATGTCTGGCACGCAACTCACGGTTGCTGGTGAGTGCGTAGCCGCCTGGGCGCTCACGGTGCCGATCGAACCGATGAAGAAGGCCGCAATCAGCCCAAAGACGATGAGAACGGCGACGATGCGAGTGACGCGCTTGGTGTCGCGCTTACGCTTGCGCTTTTTCTTGAATTGGGCCACTAGAAGACTCCGGCTAGTTTGAGGGTCAAAATGAGCATAACCACTCCACCTAGTCGGTACAGCCAAACAAACTTTTCGCGCTTAACAAAACGTATTTCTCCGTCTTCGCCTTCGCGGCCAAACATGCCCAGCACACTGAGTACGAGTAGCGGTATCGGTAGCAGAGCGAACGACCAGAGAGCGAGCTCTGGGCTGTCGCCGAACCAGACGCCGACCAGCGAAGAAGTTGCCTGAGCAACCACGAGCACGAGAGCGAGACCAGGAATACCCTGCGGAAGAATGCGCCAGAGCCACGGAACGTTTGGCCAGCGGTGCGAGACCCAGCCGAGCGCGGTTGGCAGAGCAAACAGGATGCTACCCACCCAAACCTGCCAGGCGTTGCCCATGAGAGCTGCGGTCACGAAGATGAAGATGACCACGCGCAGGATCAGCGCGACGTAACGGTGACCGGGGTAGGTTTCGTTGACCTCGGTTGGGTGCAAGGTGTCGAGGCGACTTGGGAACAGGCGAGCAACCGCCTCTTCGAGAAGCACACGAGCAACGGTTGCACCGGCGACCGCAAGAGCGAAGTCGTTCACGTGGTTTGCAACCGAAAGGGTCAAACCGGCCAAGGCAGGCAGGGTGCTGACCATCGAAGCGGTCGTCCAACCACCGAAGAATGGCAACACGGCCATGTCGATGATGCGCTCCCAGACATAGTGCTTCTCGGCGTCCTTGTCTTTTCTGAACTGGCGGAACGCGTTGGTCAGCAGAACCGGTCCGAAGCCGGTGATGACGATACCCATGAGCAGGCGAACGTCTGAAACCTGGATGTTGTTGGCGTGGACGATAACGGTGCCGAGCACGTAAACGGTGGTACCGATCAGACCGGCCGCGGCGTCAAAGACACCGATCAGGGTGATTGCCAAGAAGACCGGCCAGACCGGTGGCAAGATGTGCTCGCCACCAGGTGTGATCGAGATTCCACCGAGAATCATTGCCGCGATGGTTGGCAGCACCGAAAGGCTACCGAACGCAGCGCGCAGGTAAGCGGCGTCAACTGTCGCCTTCGACAGAATTGGCGAGAAGTGCGAGAAGAAGTGCGTGAGTTTGATCGAAATGTCGTCGATCAGCGTCCAGAGCCTGTTCTTCCAGATCTTCCACTTGTCGCCGCGACCACGACGGTTCAGGGTGAACTGCTCGTGCTCGGCGTCGATGTTTGCGATCGAGCCACCACCGTCGCCACCCGACGAACCGCCAGCTGAACCGCCCGCAGAACCTCCAGCGCGACCACCCGCAGAGCCACCGCCACCGGCTGCTCCACCAGCTGCTCCAGCGGCACCGGCGGCAGCACCGGCAGCTGCTGCTGCACCCGCTGCGGCTGCAACGGCTGCGGCAACTGCACCGACCTTACCGACTGTTTCGGTTACGGCGGCAATGGCTTCTGGCGAACCGGTTGGGTCGAACGGCACCGGCGGCGCACTGTCGTCTCCGGTTGCACCAATCGCTGGGTTGGCGACAGGCTCACCAGGGGCAGGCGCCTCGGTTGCGGTCGGTTCAGGGGTTGGTTCTGGCGTAGGTTCGACGGTCGGCTCCGGGGTCGGAGTCGGGGTCGGCTCTTCGGTTGGAGTCGGCTCAGGCTTAGGCTCTGGCTTTGGTTCTGGCTTTGGCTCGGGCTTGACCGGGGCAGCCGCGGTCGTGATCGACGTGGTTGCGGCTGCGCTTGTTCCCTGCGAGTTTGTCGCGGTAACGGTGACGCTGTACTTGGTCGAGAAACCAACGTTGTTGAAGTCACAAGTTTCGACCTTGGTGGTCTGGCAAACGACCTTGCCGTTCACGGTGACCTTGTAGCCGGTGATCGGCGAACCACCGTCGGTGAGCGGAGCCGCCCACGAGATCAGGAGGTTGTCGCCAACCTGCGAGGCAAGTGCAGCGAGCGGCGAAGCCGGGGCCGAGAGGCCAAGCCAAACACCCTGGGTCGAGTTGCTCTCGCCGCGAGCCTTGTTGGTGATCGTGATGACCTTGACGTCGTAGCCGGTAACAACTGCGGCGCGCTGCAGAGCTGCTGGCGCTAGGTTGCTTATGGCTGCGGTGGTTCCGTCGGCATCGGTGACCTTCGCGTTTGGTGTCGCAGGGAACGCGCTGCCGCGAGGGGTTAGGTAGACGTCGTAAGACTCGAACTCACCATCGAACGCAAGAGGCGGCGTCCACGAAACGTTTACGACGTTGTCGACCTTAGCTGCACTCAGGTTAGTAACAGTTAGCGGGTTGTCGGTCGGAGTCATTGCGACCGAAGCAACCGAGAAGCGGCCGATACCTGCCGCGGTGATCGCGGCAACCTTCACCGAGTAAGAGGTGCCAGCAGCAAGACCTCTAACAGAGCAGACCAGGTAGACGTCGGTTGCCGGGCAGGCGGCGTTTACGAAGCTGTTGCCAAGACCGTCGGTGGCCACGATCTGGTAACCGAGGGCGGGCGCTCCACCGAGGTAAGAAGGTGCCGAGAAGCCAGCCGTGACTTCGCCGACGCCCGAAGAAACTGCATATATGTATGGTTCGCCAGCGGTGTCAGGCAGAATCGCGAAGGCCTGAGTGACCGCCGAAGCCTTGCTGTAGGTCTTGTTACCGGCCTGTTCTGCGGTAATCGCACAGGTACCTGCCGAGAGCAAGTTGATCAAACCTGTGCTGGTAACACTGCAGACGCTGGCGTCGGTGCCATCGGCGAGCGAGAAGGTGACGGTGAGTCCCGAGTTCGAGCTTGCCTCGGCCATGAAGCTCGGAGTGCCGTAGGCGCGGTCAACGATCGTGTCGAAAGCGATCTGCTGGTTCAGCATGCCGACGTTGACAACCTGGGTCGCCGAAGCGGCGTTGAACGTTGCGTTGCCAAGGCTGGACGCCTTGATCACACAGTCGCCACTAGCGGTGAAGGTGACCTTGGTGCCCGAAATCGTGCAAGAGGTGCTGCCAGACTCGACAACGCTGTAGGTGATTGCCTGCTTGCCCGAAGAAACCGCCGAGACCGTGTAGGTGCCCTTGGCAACCGGGTAGGCCGGAACAACCGAGGTGAAGACAATGAACTGGTCGACCTTCACGAAGGTGATGGTCTGCTCTGCCGAAACCGCTTCGTTGAAGTTGGTTGACTCGGCCTTGGTTGCCTGAATCTTGCAGTCACCAGGTGCGCGAGCGATCACGTAGTCGGCGGCGATCGAACAGTTGGCTGTGCCGACCTCGGTGACCTTGTAGGTCACGCGTCCGGTACCGCTACCACCCTTGGTGAACAGGGTCAACTGCCCGACCGGGGTGGTGGTGCCGTTGGCTAGAGCGATCGGAGCCTGAGCGACCTTGCGAACGGTGATCGTCATGGTCTCTGAAGACTCTGGCTGGTAGTTTGCGTCACCCAAACGCGTGGCGGTTAGCTGACAGGTGCTGCCGACGTCGCCCGGAATAACGGTGTTGCCGATCAGGCGGCAGTCGCCGTTCACGCTGAACATCATCGCGCCATTACCGCTACCACCGGTTGCGGTCGCCTGAAGAACGGTGCCGTAGTTGACCGTCGAGGCGCTGGTGATCAGCACTGGCTCCTGGTTGTTCTTGGTAATTGCCAGGGCCGCGGTCGGTGCGGTTTCTGGAGCGATGTAATAGGTCGTCGTGGCTACGGTTGCGGCGACTACACAGCTACCGACGCCCTTGATCGTGACATCACCGGTTGCGGCGTCAACGGTGCAAATGGTTGAGGCGCTGTTGGTGCTGAAGGTTACCTCGCCCGGGCTGTCGGTTTCGAAGGTCGGCGAGACCACTAGGTCGCGAACGAACACCTTTGAGCCGTAGCTGAAGGTGATGCTGGCCACCTTCGAAAGCTTGACCTCACCGGTGACCGCTTGGTCTAGAGCGCCCGAGCTGAACGCGATCGTGTATGCGGTGCCCGGCTTGCCGGTCATGACGAGGTTGGTGAAGGTCGCAACACCGTTTAGCGCGGTTGCACTCGAGCCGGCGGTGATGCTGCCGCCGACGCCGGTTGCGATGGCCGCTGAAACCACGGCGCTCGAGTTCGAGGTTGCTAGGTTGCCGAAGCGGTCGCGAAGCTCAACAACGGCAACGGTCTTCATGACCTCGCCGGTCAAGCCACCGACCGGCTGAACCTTGACGCGGAGTTGGCTGGCAACCGCGTGTGTCACGCTGAACTCTTGCGAGGTTACGGTCAGGCCGTTAGCCGACTCGAAGCCGATGCGATACGCAACGCCCGGGGTTCCCACGAGGTTCAGGTCGGTGAAGGTAACCAAACCGTTCTTCGCGGTGGCAGTGGCGTTGGTCAGAGTGCCGTTGGCGCCGGCAACGACGGTAGCGGTAAGAACGGTTTCGCTGTCGCCTGTTGATAGGTTGCCAAAGCGGTCACGAAGCTCGATTACCGGCTGGGTGGTCAGGCTTGAACCGGTTGCGCCACCTACCGGCTGAGTCTTGACTGTCATCGACTCGGCAACGTTTGGTGTCACGGTGAAGGTAGCCGAGCGAGCAATGGTCAGAGCGCCCGATTTGAAGTCGAGGCCGTAGCTGGTGCCAGGGGTTCCAACAAACTTGAGGCCGGCGAAGGTTGCCACACCGTTGACCATGGTTGCGGTGGTTGAACCGCTGATCGAACCACCCGAAGAACCGGTGGTGATCGAAGCGTTGACCACGGTCGAAGAGTCGGTGGTGATCACGTTGCCATAAGAGTCGAGCAGCTTGACCGCTGGCTGAACGCTCAGGGCGTCACCGGTTGCGCCACCAACGGGTTCGGTCACCATTGCAAGCTTGATCGGGGCACCGGCGGTCACGCGAACGTTTGCCGAAGTAGCTGAGGTCAAAGTGCCAGAGGTAAAGCCAAAGGTGTAGGTGTTCGCTGGCAGACCAACAAACTTGAGGCCAGAGAAGGTGGCCACACCGTTTACGGCGGTGACGGTCTTGGTGCCCGAGATACCGCCGCCGACACCGCTTGCGACGGCCACTGTGACCTGAGTTGCCGAATCGTCGTCGATCAGGTTGCCGAAGCGGTCCTGAAGCTCAACCACAGGCTGAGTGGCAAGGTTTGCGCCGGTTGCGGCGCCGACCGGCTGGGTGCGAATCACGAGCTGCGATGCGTCCGCGTGGGTCACGGTGAAGCTCGCCGACGCGGCCGAGGTGAGCTGTGCGGCGTCTGGCGTGGCTGTGAATTCTGCGGTGTAGGCGAGGTTTGGCGTGCCTGTGAACACGACACCAGCGAAGGTTGCAATGCCCTGCGTGAATCTGGCAGTCGTGACGCCACTGAACGAGCCGTTGCTGCCCGAGGCCACCGAAATAGTGGCCACGGTTGTTGAGTCGCTGGTCACTACGTAACCGAGGCGGTCGACCAGGCGAACGATCGGCTGGGTTGTGATGACGTCGCCGGTGATTGCCGCGCGAGGTTGCGTGACGATCTCGATGCCAGCTGCCGGGCCGTGCACGACGGTCACGTTGCCGCTGACCACCGCGGTTAGCGAGGTTGACGCGAACACCAACTTGTACGAGGTGCCAGGCGTGCCCTGGAACTTCAGACCTGAGAACGTTGCGACACCGTTGGTGATGGTTGCCGAGGTCGATCCCGAGAGAGTTCCGCCGACACCAGAGTCAATGTTTACCGAAGTGGTGCCGCTGTAGTTCGAAACGAGGTTTGAGTAAACATCGCGGACCTCAACGACCGGCTGCGTCGAAAGGGTGTCGCCCGTGATCGCACCCACCGGCTGCGTGGTGAGAACAAGCTTCGTCGCGGTGCCGTAACCGAGGGTAACGCTCTGAGTTGCGGTTGCCACAGGCGATGCGATCGAGTAGGTGATCGTGTAATCGCCGACCAGGCCGCCGATACCGAGGTTGGTGAAGGTCGCAACACCGGCAACGGCGTTGACCGTTGCTGAGCCAATCGGAGTTCCACCGGTCGAAACGGTAGCGGTGACAGCGAGGGTCGAACCCGCACCCACGGCGACGGTGTTCGAGTCGGCGTCTTGAATCTCAATCTTTGGCTGCGTGGTGAAAGCAACAGCGTTCACTGCGCCAGCAGCCGATCGGTTTACGCCCAGCTTGTTGGCAGCGGCAGGAGTCAAAGTTACGGTCTGAGTGGCGCTGGTCAAACCAGTCGACGCGAAGGTGAGCGTGTAATCGCCAACCAGACCGGTGAGCTTTAGGCCAGAGTAAGTAACCA
>ERZ650311.1325-NODE-1325-length-12487-cov-8.110602_pt1 | contig 12487 bp, 12 predicted proteins | sample MGYA00376247_ERZ650311 | MGnify/ENA primary metagenome ERZ650311 (study PRJEB26733, sample SAMN07839324) | wastewater metagenome | biome: small river; feature: stream; material: water | place: USA: North Carolina | collected 2016-07-28 ... | reverse complement strand
TATTGAGGAATCACTTCGCAAAGAAACTCTTGATGATAAGTAATAAAAAAGTGCATAAAAAAACCCGCCACATAGAGTGGCGGGTTTTTTTAATAAGCTGAGGGCTTTACTTAGCCTTCTTTGCTGCCTTCTTGCGGCGCTTCTTTGGTGCTGCTGCTGGAGCTGCAACCTTCTTAGCTGCCTTCTTGCGCTTTGGAGCTGCCTTCTTAGCTGTTGCCTTCTTAGCTGCCTTCTTGCGCTTTGGAGCTGCCTTCTTTGCAGTTGACTTAGCTGCTGCCTTCTTACGACGCTTTGGAGCTGCCTTCTTTGCTGCTGCCTTCTTGCGACGCTTTGGAGCCGCCTTCTTTGCAGTTGCCTTCTTTGCTGCTGCCTTCTTGCGCTTCTTTGGAGCTGCTACTGCCTTCTTAGCTGCTGCCTTCTTGCGACGCTTCTTTGGTGCTGCTGCTACTGCAGCTGCCTTCTTACGGCGCTTCTTTGGTGCAGCTGGTGCTGCTGCCTTCTTGCGCTTCTTTGGTGCTGCTTTCTTTGCTGCGGCCACGTACTTCTCCTATCGGAATGGTTCGGATCCGTCACCCAAACCTGTTCGTGGATAAGCGTGACATCATTTTGGTAAAAATGCCAACATTTTGTGAGAAAAAATAAAGCGCGTGTCGCAAATTAAATAATTTATTTTTTTATGCATTTGCGCAAAATTCGCAATTTTTTATTTTTCATTAATTAATTATTTGTGAAAAGTATTAAAAATCCCGCAAATTCCTGTCAAGTACCCGATTTACTCCTCAGAATCTGGATTTACGCGTGAATTTTCCGCCGATTTCTTGTTTTCGAGGGCAAATGCGCTGGTTCGGATGTCGAATTTTCTAAATTCTGGCATTAAAAGGGCAAGTAACCCGACGGTAACTACGCAAATAATTCCGCCACTTGTTACTGAAATCGACAATGTAGTAGCCGCAGCCATTGAAGCTGCGCGCATCTGTCCGGCTAATGGTCCTAGCGAATATGACAGCAATTCAATCCCGGCAAGACGTCCGCGGAAATTATCGGGAATAGTTTGGTTCCACATCGCAGATCGAAAGAGAGCGCTGACCATGTCAGATGCCCCGGCCAAGGTCAGAAATAGAAGTACGACCCAGAGATAGTTGGTCACTCCAGATAAAGCAATCGCCGCACCCCAACCAATGGCCGCCCACATGATCGCCTTTCCATAAAAGTGAACATGTGAAATCCAGCCGCTGGTCAAGGTGATGATGATTGAGCCAACGGTCATAGCTGCATATAACAAACCGAGTGCCCACGGGGCTCCAAGTTGGTCTGCCCAAAACGGAATCAATGCGGTTGGCATTGCAAAGAACATTGCGGCCAGATCAACTAGATATGTTCCCAGTAAATCTTTGCGGCTAAATGCATATTTAATACCTTCAATTAACCCTGCCAGAGATGGCTTTTCCGCCTCATGTGATGGCGGGATTTTTCTCATCATTGCAATTAAAAGTATTGAGATGATGAAGGTTGCAATGTCTGCGGCATAACCAACCGGAATCGAATAAGTTGAAATTAAAATTCCACCTAAAGTCGGTCCGATGATGACTCCTGCTTGCCAACGAAGACTCATTAATGCAGCCGCGGCCGGCATATCCTCATGGGCCACAAGTCGCGGTAGTGCTGCCTGCATCGCTGGTTGGCGAAGCCCGCTAGTTGCGGCGAAAAGACCAGAGACGATGTAGATCAAAATCAAACTTGGTGAATCCAGCAAAGAGTTGACCAATAGTGCGCCGGTAAAGATCAGGGAAAGGGCCTCAGTAACCCAGATCAACTTCTTGCGATCAAGTGAATCGGCTAGGACCCCGCCATATAAACCAAAGATGACTAGCGGCACGATTTCAATCAAGCCACTCACAGCCACGGCTACATATGAATTGGTGAGCTCTTTGATTTGAAATGGAACCGCCACGTAGGTGATCATCGAACCGAAGTAGGAGATCAAACCCGCTGCCCACAAAAGGGAAAAATCCTTAGATTTTTTTAGCGGGGAGATATCAATCGCGTACTTAGCCACCCAGCAACCCTAGTTGAAAGTTTGGGCCTCAGTTGGGAAGTGACCCTTTCGTACATCGTCGGCAAACTCTGAGGTCGCAGCCAGCATTTCAGCTCGAAGATTGCGATACGCCTTTGCAAGCTTTGGTGCCTTTTTAGTGATGCCCATCAAATCGGTCCACACGAGTACCTGGGCATCGCAATTCACGCCGGCACCAATTCCTATTGTTGGAATCTTTAATGCAGCGGTGATCCGTGCAGCCAATTCAGCAGGGACTAACTCAAGAACAATCGCGAAAGCACCTGCCGCCTCTAATGCCTTGGCCGCTTCCAGAATTACATCTCCATCTGTACGACCTTGAACTTTGTAGCCACCTAATTGATGCATCGATTGAGGCGTGAGCCCTAAGTGACCCATTACCGGAATTCCACTATTAACAAGCTTTTTCACTGTTTCTAGGTGCGCGCCTTCAAGCTTTACCGCCATTGCACCGGCTTCTTTAAAGAAGCGAATTGATGTTTGCAGAGCTAACTCGGGGGATTCTTCATAAGAACCAAAGGGCAGATCTGCCACAACCATTGCTCGCTTTGATCCACGCACGACAGCGCGGGTAAGCGGAATCATTTCATCGACCGTTACTGGGATTGTGTTCTCTTCACCCAAGAAGTTGTTTCCCGCACTGTCTCCAACCAATAAGACAGGGATGCCAGCTTCATCAAAGATTTCAGCGGTCATGGATTCATAAGAAGTAAGCATCGCCCACTTTTCACCGCGCTCTTTGGCGGCGGCTAAATCCAAGATTGTGATGCGTCGGTGCAGGGCACCGCCATATAAAGACTCCATTGATTCCTCTCCTCGAAGCCACGAAAGCGGTCCCCGGGTACGTATCAAATGCTACCCCCGTTACACTTGAAAAATGAAGTTGCGGGTAGCTCTTGCTCAAATCAACCCAACGGTTGGTGACCTTGCGGGCAACGCTGCGCTGATCGCAGATTCAGTGGCTAAGGCTCAGGCACAAGGTGCCAATCTGATCATCTTTCCCGAAATGATTGTGACGGGCTATCCCGTTGAGGATTTAGCTCTTCGCCCATCTTTTCAAGCAGCAAGCATTCGCGCAGTTGAAGAGATTGCTGCCAGCATTTCAGGAGACATCGTTGCCGTTGTTGGTTACTTAGACCAAGGGCCAAAGAATGCGGTTGCGGTCATCCATGATGGAAAGATCAAGGCCAGATATGTAAAGCGCCATCTGCCTAATTACGGCGTCTTTGATGAGTTCCGAAACTTTGTGCCAGGGGATCAAAGCCTGGTGGTGCGAATCCATGGAGTCGATGTTGCCGTTGCGATCTGTGAAGATATTTGGCACTCACTGGATGCAATCGCATCCCGCACCCCTGGATTGTTGGTAGTTCCTAACGGCTCACCATTTGAACGCAATAAAGATGATGTGCGATTAGGGCTTGTGCAAAAGCGGGCTAAAGAGATCGGCGCCCCTGTTGCCTACGTCAATATGACCGGTGGACAGGATGATTTAGTTTTTGATGGCGACACCATTGTGGTTGGCAAAGATGGAACTTTGCTGGCCCGCACACCTCAGTTTGATGATCAATTAATTCTTGTTGATATTGATTGCCAAGAGGGCACATCACGTCCTGATGTCGTGATCTCTGAAGAGCCAACTTCGCATTCAACTCCCGTTGAATCAACAATTGCTACAGCTCTTTCAGATGAAGCTGAAATGTGGCAGGCACTTGTTATGGGCCTTCGTGATTATGTGAGCAAGAATGGCTTTAGATCAGTTGTCCTTGGACTATCTGGCGGAATTGATTCAGCGTTAGTTGCTGCGATTGCAATCGATGCTTTGGGTGCAAAGCGAGTCAACGGTGTTGCAATGCCAAGTAAGTATTCATCAGGACATTCAGTAGAAGATGCTCAAGCGTTGGCAGATGCCACAGGTATTCACTTCAGAGTTACTCCGATTGCACCCATGGTTGATGCCTACATGGATAACCTGGTTTTAAAGGGTTTGGCTGAAGAGAATCTGCAGGCCCGAGTTCGTGGCACAACGCTGATGGGTATTTCTAATCAGGAAGGTCATCTTGTTTTAGCAACAGGAAATAAGAGCGAGCTAGCTGTTGGTTACTCAACCTTGTATGGCGATGCAGTGGGTGGCTTTGCTCCGATTAAGGATATTTATAAAACCGATGTCTGGGCACTATCTAGATACCGCAATGCGCTTGCTCTAGAGCGGGGCGAGACACCACCAATTCCAGAACGTTCCATTACAAAAGAACCAAGTGCCGAACTGCGCCCTGATCAAAAGGACTCTGACTCTCTGCCTGACTATGCAGTTCTGGACAAAGTACTTCGCGCTTATGTTGATGAAGATCATGGATATGAGGCGCTACTGGCTGACGGGTTTGATCCTGAATTGGTACGCCGCGTTATTTCATTAGTAGATAAAGCTGAATATAAGCGGCGTCAATATCCACCTGGCACCAAGGTTTCTATCCGTGCATTCGGTAAAGATCGCCGTCTGCCAATGACTTCACGCTGGAATGAGCAGTAATCTGCAAATCATTTGCAACTCGCTTAAATAATTCATTTCAGTAGAATTTGGTCATGCGTTCAATCATTAACTGGTTATTTACACGAAACCGTGTGGTTGATTTCTGCTTGTCAGCTTCTTGCAGTTGCTAATTCAATTTTAATTTAGCGACCAATTTAATTTTTTATTTCAATCTATTTTTCAGGGGGAATCATGGCAATTTATAACAACATCACAGAAGTATTTGGAAACACACCATTAGTTCGAATCAACAAGATTTCTGATGGCGCTGCCGGAAATGTTTACGCAAAGCTTGAGTTTTACAACCCAACCTCATCAATTAAGGATCGTCTTGGAATTGCGATGATCGATGCTGCTGAGGCAAGTGGTGCACTCAAGCCAGGCGGAACAATTGTTGAAGCAACATCCGGAAACACAGGAATTGCAGTTGCAATGGTTGCAGCGGCACGTGGTTATAAGGCGATCATGACGATGCCTGAATCTGTGTCAAAGGAGCGCCGCAAGTTAATTCGTGCATACGGAGCAGAACTTGTCTTAACTCCCGCCGCAGAAGGAATGAAGGGTGCGGTCGCAGCTGCTGAAAAGCTTGGTGAGTCAGGTGCGGTTTTAGTTCGTCAGTTTGAAAATGAGGCAGGCCCTTTCATTCACCACTCAACAACAGGACCTGAAATTTGGCGCGATCTTGATGGAAAGGTCGATGCCTTTGTTTCAGGAATTGGAACTGGTGGAACTATTACGGGTACAGGTCGCTTCTTGAAGGAAAAGAACCCTGCGATCAAGGTGTTTGGAGTTGAACCAGCTGCATCTCCAATTTTGAATGGTGGAGCACCAGGACCACACCCAATTCAGGGAATCGGGCCAAACTTCATTCCAAATATTTTAGATCGCACCGTCTATGACGAGATTTTGGATGCAACAGCTGAAGATGCAATTAAGTTTGCCCGCCGCGCTGGCGCAGAAGAAGGAATCCTTGCTGGAATTTCATCAGGTGCCACATTGTGGGCTGCAACTGAAATTGCTAAGCGTCCTGAATATGCAGGTAAGAATATTGTCGTCATCGTTGCATCAAATGGTGAACGTTATCTATCAACTGTTTTGTATGAAGATTTGGTTGATTAATTAATGCCAATACTAAGTCGCATCATTGAAGACCTCGATAACGCAATCAGCCATGATCCGGCTGCACGAAATCGTTTAGAGGTCGCTCTGGCATACCCAGGTGTGCATGCGATTTGGGGACATCGAATCTCACACTTCTTGTGGAACAACGGCTTAAAGCTAATCGCGCGAATTCACTCAAACTTAGTTCGCTCGACAACTGGAATTGAGATTCATCCAGCAGCAGTGATTGGACGACGCTTTTTCATAGATCACGGCATGGGAGTTGTAATTGGTGCGACAACAATTATCGGTGACGATGTGATGTTGTATCACGATGTAACTCTTGGAGCTCGAGGTCTTGAAACGGGAAAGCGCCATCCAACAATTGCCAACAATGTGATCATTGGCGCTGGTGCGCGCGTGCTCGGAAATGTGACCGTGGGCGAGGGATCGCGCATCAGCGCTAACGCAGTAATTACTAAGGATTTAGCGCCAAAAACCGACTTAGATCAGGCTGATTTCTTCGTTATCTAGGGACAGTTAACATGGCCGTAACCTGCATTTGTAAGAATGCCGACCATGTCAGCAGATACAGGTAAGCAGCAAGAGTTTGTACTTCGCACCCTTGAAGAACGCAATATTCGTTTTGTGCGTTTGTGGTTTACCGATGTACTTGGCTTCTTAAAATCTGTTGCGATTGCACCTGCTGAGCTAGAGAACGCTTTTGAAGAAGGTATTGGCTTTGATGGTTCTGCCATCGAAGGATTTGCGCGTGTTACAGAGTCAGATATGTTGGCAAAACCAGATCCTGCTACCTTTTCAATCTTGCCGTGGCGCACTGAATCTCCAGGTGCTGCACGTATGTTTTGCGATATCACTATGCCCGATGGATCTGCTTCTCCTGCAGATCCCCGCAATGTTTTACGTCGCACATTAGACAAAGCAGCAAAGCTTGGGTACACCTGTTACACGCACCCAGAAATTGAGTTCTTCTTGTTTAAGAACCGTCCCGAAACAGATGTCGCACCAGTTCCTGTAGATCAAGGTGGCTATTTTGATCACACACCTGCAGTTGTAGGTCATGATTTCCGCCGCCAAGCAATTACCTTGTTGGAAGCAATGGGAATTTCAGTTGAGTTTTCTCATCACGAAGGTGCACCCGGACAACAGGAAATTGATCTTCGTTATGCAGATGCTTTAACTACTGCGGATAACATCATGACTTTTCGTCATGTCATTAAAGAGGTAGCACTTGATCAAGGTTTCCACGCCTCATTTATGCCAAAGCCATTTACAGATCATCCTGGTAGCGGAATGCATACCCACGTCTCTCTTTTCAAAGGTGAAGAGAACGCTTTCTACGATTCAACTGCAGAATTTAATCTCTCTGCAGTAGGTCGATCATTTGTTGCAGGATTAATTAAGCACGCACCTGAAATTACCGCGATTACAAATCAGTGGGTAAATTCTTACAAGCGTTTACATGGCGGGGGAGAAGCACCTGCTTTTGCTAATTGGGGCCAAAGCGATCGTGGCGCACTTGTACGTGTACCTATGTACAAGCCAAAGAAGGAGAACTCAACCCGAATTGAATTCCGTTCGCCTGACACTGCGTGCAACCCATATCTTGCATATGCAGTGATGTTGGCGGCAGGTCTCAAGGGCGTAGAAGAAAAATATGTCTTGAGTGATTCAAAGGATGCGGTTGCATTGCCCTCTAACCTCAACGAAGCGATCATTGCAATGGAAAAGAGCGAGCTTGTTCGCGAAACCTTAGGTGAGCATGTTTTTGAGTATGTACTTCGCAATAAACGTGCTGAATGGCTCGATTACAGCCGCCAAGTAAGCGCTTTTGAACTCAATCGCTATTTGCCAGTCCTTTAATCCTCGCGTTACCCTTTACACATGAGCAACCGCAGCCTCCTCCTTAGCTGCCGTGGCGGGGCCAAATAACCGGTCCCCTCGCCGCGGGGTTTGTCGTACCGGTTCACCCATGACAAAACCCGCCAATTAATAAGGAGCATGTAATGAACTTCCCGAAGCAAACACCTTCAAAGATGCCGGTGCATCGTTATCAACCTTTTCATCCAGTTGATCTTGTAGATCGCACCTGGCCAAGTAAGCGCATGACAAAAGCGCCGCAGTGGTCTTCAGTAGATCTTCGAGACGGCAATCAAGCGTTGATCGACCCAATGGATACTCCACGCAAGTTAGCAATGTTTAAGTTATTAGTTGAAATGGGTTACAAGGAGATCGAAGTTGGTTTTCCAAGTGCGAGCCAAACAGATTTTGATTTTGTCCGTAAAATCATTGATGAGGATTTAATTCCTGATGATGTGATTATTCAAGTATTAACACAAGCTCGCGAACCGTTAATCCGTCGAACATTTGAAGCGGTTAAGGGATCAAAACAGGCGATCATCCACCTTTACAACTCAACCTCAACTTTGCAGCGCCGGGTTGTTTTTGGTTTGGATAAAGAAGGTATTAAGAAGATTGCCACTGATGCCGCGCAACTGTGCCTTGATCTTGTGCCAACTGTTCCAGAAACTAAGATTTCATTTGAGTATTCTCCTGAGTCATACACAGGTACCGAACTTGAGTTTGCGGTAGAGGTTTGTAATGCGGTTAACCGCGTCTGGAAGCCAACACCTCAGTGGAAGACCATCATGAATCTTCCTGCAACTGTAGAGCTAACAACTCCCAATGTTTACGCAGATTCCATTGAATGGATGTGCCGCAACCTTGAAAATCGCGAGAGCGTAATTGTTTCGCTGCACCCACATAATGACCGTGGAACAGGTGTTGCAGCTGCAGAGCTTGGCTTTTTAGCAGGTGCTGATCGAATTGAAGGAACACTATTTGGAAATGGTGAGCGCACCGGAAATGTTTGCCTCGTAACACTTGGCATGAACATGGTCTCTCATGGAATTGATCCGCACATTGATTTCTCAAATATTGATGAGGTCCGTCGCACAGTTGAGTATGCAAACCAACTTCGTGTGCCTGAGCGCCATCCTTACGGTGGAGATCTCGTATTCACTGCATTTTCTGGTTCACACCAAGATGCGATCAAAAAGGGTTTTGAGCATTTAGAGCGTGATGCAAAAGCTGCTGGCAAAGAGGTTCGTGATTTCACCTGGGCGGTGCCTTACCTTCCAATTGATCCTTTAGACATTGGTCGCTCTTACGAAGCTGTCATTCGCGTTAATTCGCAATCAGGCAAAGGTGGGGTTGCCTACTTGATGAAGAATGAACACCACCTGGATCTGCCACGTCGTTTGCAGATTGAGTTCTCAAAGGTTGTTCAGGCAAAAACAGATTCTGAAGGCGGAGAAGTAAATGCGACAGATCTGTGGAATGTATTTGAGGATGAGTACCTTCCCACTGAAAGCGCGCCATGGGGTCGCTTCCGTCTCAAGGGATTGTCACAAACATCAACCCTTGGTGAAGATGTTCATTTAACAGTTTCACTTACCGATCGTGGTGAACTTCATGATCTAAAGGGACAAGGAAATGGACCAATCGCTGCATTCTGCAATATTTTGCAGGCATACGGTGTCGATGTTCGAGTGCTTGATTACTTCGAGCACGCGCTTTCTGCAGGTGGCGATGCATCAGCTGCTGCATACCTGGAATGTGCAATCGATGGCGATGTCTTCTGGGGCGTTGGAATCGATCCAAACACGACAACAGCTTCACTTAAAGCGGTCGTGTCTGCGATAAATCGCGCAATTCGCTAACCCCACGCACTACCTTTACCCGTATGAGTTTGTACCGGGATGAGGCGATAGTTCTGCGCACTCAGAAACTCGGGGAAGCAGATCGCATCATCACAATGCTGACTCGTGATCATGGGCGCATTCGTGGAGTTGCAAAAGGCGTGCGACGAACAAAATCGAAGTTTGGTGCCCGACTTGAACCGGGTAGCCACGTTGATATTCAGCTGTACACCGGCAAAACCTTTGACACCGTTACCCAAGTAGAAGCGTTAATGAATTATGGAGAAGCATTAACTGAGGATTACCAGCGGTGGACAGTTGCTTCTGCGATTTTAGAAGCAGCAGAGCGTTTCACTTCTCAAGAAAATGAACCTGCGCTCCAAGAGTTTCAATTAGTTGTTGGCGGAATGAAGGCGCTGGCAGAGAATCGATATGAACCACTTTTGATTCTTGATGCTTTTTTACTGCGATCACTTGCAGTTGCTGGCTATGCGCCCTCAATGACAATTTGTTCTAGATGCGAAAAGCCAGGGCCGCATCGTTACTTTTCCTTAGTTGGTGGTGGTTCTGTGTGTGCCGATTGCAGGCCATCTGCTTGTGCAACTCCAGCACCTGAAACTTTAGAGCTTATGGGCGCTTTGTTATCTAGTGATTGGGATGTAGCAACAGCTAGCGATGGAAAGTTTCGCCGAGAGGCTAGTGGTTTAATCGCCGCGTACTTACAATGGCACCTTGAACGCGGCTTGCGTTCCTTGCCAATGGTGGAGCGAGTATGACTATCAAGATTCCTCATCACGTTGCAGTTGTCATGGATGGCAACGGACGTTGGGCACAGCAAAGAGGTTTACCCCGCACCGCAGGTCATGAAGCTGGCGAGGCCGCATTATTTGATCTGATTGAAGGCGCTATTGAATTCGGTGTGAAAGAGGTAAGTGCTTATGCATTTTCCACTGAAAATTGGAGACGTTCCCCGGATGAGGTGAAGTTTTTAATGGGTTTCAATCGCGATGTAATCCGTAGACGTCGCGATCAAATGAATGAGATGGGTGTTCGAATTCGCTGGGTTGGTCGTCCAAAACGCTTATGGAGCAGCGTTATTAAAGAGTTAGAAGAGGCGGAAGAGCTAACCCGCAAGAATAAAACCTTAACGTTAAATATGTGTGTGAACTATGGTGGGCGTTCTGAAATTGTTGATGCTGCCGCTGAACTCGCTCGTGATGTCAAGCGCGGCAAAATCAAAGCTGATGCAATTACCGAAAAGGTGTTTGCAAAGTATTTAGATGAGCCAAAAATGAGCGATGTAGACCTCTTTTTACGCTCTTCGGGGGAGCAGCGCACTAGCAACTTCTTGCCCTGGCAAAGCGTTTATGCCGAGTTAGTTTTTATGGATGTTTTGTGGCCTGATGTCACACGCAAAACATTATGGAAAGCGATCGAGGAGTACTCCGCCAGAGATAGAAGATTCGGAAAAGCGTAGCGATTGCCGAATTGAAGAGCTAGCGGAAGAGCGTAGTTAGGCTGTAATTGCTACAACGCCCCACATAATAAATACACCAATTCCCGTCATTACCAAGGTCCATTTAGAAGCGTGACGTGAATGTGCCTCTGGCAAAATATGTGAAGTTGCGATGTAGATAACAAATCCTGAGAACAATGCAAGGTACAAAGCAAGGTACTTATCGTTAAGCGCTAGATAAGTTCCTAAAGTAGCGCCACCAATTCGAGCAACCGCATCGACTGCAAGCAGGTACTTGCTTGACTTAGTCCAATGCCCGCTCTTGACCAACATTGATACTGTGTTTAATCCATCGCTAAATGCGTGAACAACAATCGCCAAGAAAACTGCAATTCCAAGTGAGTTACTAACTTGGAAGGCAACACCTAATCCAATTCCATCGAGAAATACGTGTCCGCCCATGGCGAGCGCTCCAACAATTCCAGAGACAGAATGGTGCTCATGATCGTGTCCGTAATGAGATTCAGCTGGCTCGTGTGATCCGTATCCACGCTCGACAATGTGCAAGATCAAAAACCCAGCAAGAATCGCAATTGAAACAACGGGTACACCCGCAAATTGATCGGTATTCATCTCAAAAACTTCAGGGAGCAGATCAAATCCCACTAAGCCCAGAAGTAAGCCAGCTGAAAGCCCAAGTACCAAGTGGAAACGATCCTTGGATCGAAATGCCAGAACTCCACCTAATGTGGTCGCAACCACGGTGAGTGCTGAAAATAGGATCGCCAAGTTCATAGTTTTAGAGTATCCGATTAGGCTCTGCTCTATGTTCGCTATTGCTCGATTCTCAGTTCCACTGGCACATGCTTCGCATTTTGAGGCCCAGATAAATTCAGCCCTTGAAGCATTTGCAGCCTGCAATGGTTATGTCAGCGGGGAGTATGGCCAAAATCTCGATGATGTGACCCTGTGGTCACTTACTACCCATTGGGAAAATGTTGGCTCTTACCGCCGAGCTCTCAGCAATCTCAACGTAAAAATGAATGCAATTCCGATTCTGGCCCAGGCAATCGACGAGCCCGGTGCATATGAGAGGCCATACACCGAGTAAAATTCTCGTACGGAAGTAACACAAGTTGCTGACCGCCGACAGCCAGCCGGATGGAGATTAAATTATGGCAACGGACCGTTTAGAAAATATTGTTGGACTAGCAAAGCGTCGTGGGTTTGTTTACCCATCATCTGAAATTTATGGCGGACTTCGCGCATCTTGGGATTACGGCCCACTAGGTGTTGAGCTAAAAAACAATGTCAAGCGTCAATGGTGGAAGTCCATGGTCATGGGACGTGAAGATGTTGTTGGTCTTGATTCATGTGTGATCTTGGCAAAGGAAGTGTGGGAAGCATCTGGTCACGTTGCAACATTTAGCGATCCGCTAACTGAGTGCACCGCTTGTCATAAGCGTTACCGTGCCGATCACCTTGAAGAGGCATATGAAGCCAAGCACAAGAAGAAGCCAGAATCTTTAACAGATATTAATTGTCCCGCTTGCGGAAACAAGGGACAGTTCACAACACCTAAGCAGTTCAGTGGATTGCTAAAGACC
>ERZ650311.1324-NODE-1324-length-12491-cov-5.047362_pt1 | contig 12491 bp, 9 predicted proteins | sample MGYA00376247_ERZ650311 | MGnify/ENA primary metagenome ERZ650311 (study PRJEB26733, sample SAMN07839324) | wastewater metagenome | biome: small river; feature: stream; material: water | place: USA: North Carolina | collected 2016-07-28 ... | reverse complement strand
CAATCTGAGGAGGCATTGTGCAGCAACTGCCTGTTTTGCCGCTCGGAAAATCGGCTATCGACCGAAACGCCATCTCGCGCAGCAATCCAAACCTGATTCCCGATCTACTGGCTTCATCCGCGACGCGCGTGCTTGTGCTGCGAGGCGATGAGGTACGAATCCTCGTCGATGCGCCGGGGCTGCAACTCAGGCTGGATCGTCCGGATCGCCTCGGTATCCTCCTTGCCGATCGGGCTCAGGACATGTTGTATCTGGGTCAGACCACTGCCGAGTCCATCGATTTCGACGGATCAGCGCTGCCTATTGGAACATCTATCACCGCTATCGCGCTGGATCCGCAGGCCGATGCACCCGAAGGCCAGTGGCACAGCATGAGGCGCGTGAATGGTGCGCTCACCGACCTCGATGCCGGCATCTTTAGTCAGGCCTTAGCCTTGGCCAACTGGCATCGAAACAACGCTTTCTGCCCCAGCTGCGGAGCCCCGAACGAGCCGGCAGATGCGGGTTGGTCACGCCGCTGCGGCGTCTGCCAGAAGCAGTCGTTCCCGCGCACTGATCCCGCAGTGATCGTGGCCGTGCTCGATGAGCACGAGCGCATTCTGCTTGGTTCGCAAGGCGCTTGGGAATCGAATCGCTGGTCAATCTTGGCCGGGTACGTCGAGGCTGGGGAGAGCCTAAACGCGTCCGTTGAGCGTGAGGTTTTGGAAGAGGCCGGCGTCGCCGTTTCGCACATCGAGTTTGCGGGCAGTCAGCCGTGGCCGTTCCCGTATTCCCTGATGTTCGGGTTTTTTGCCAGGGCAGATTCGGCCCAGGCTTTGACGCCGGATGGCGAGGAGATCGTTCGCCTGCGTTGGTTCTCGCGCGCGGAGCTGCTTGCTGAGCGAAATGAGTTGCAGCTGCCCGGTCGACTCTCCATCGCTCGTGCGCTGATCGAGGCCTGGTTGGGGCAACCCCTGGATCGGGTCGAGGCAAGCTAATGGCACGCGTTGCGAAAGTTTCGGCCATGACCCCGGAACAGATCCTCGAGCAGCTCGACCCGCAGCAGCGTGAAGCCGCCGAGTCAATCCTTGGCCCGACCGTAATCCTCGCCGGAGCCGGCACAGGCAAAACGCGCACCGTAACCCACCGAATTGCTTATGCGATCGCGAGGGGTTACTACTCGGCAAACCGAGTCCTTGCCCTGACCTACACCAATCGCGCGGCCGGTGAACTTCGCGATCGCCTCCGCCAGATGGGCATCCCGGGCGTCTCGGTCAAGACCTTTCACGCGGCGGCCCTGTCGCAGCTCGAATATTTCTGGCCGCAGTACGCGGGCGTTCCGGCTCCTCGCGTAATCGAGTCGAAGGCCCGCTATATCGGTCGAGCCGGCGAGTCTCTCGGCATCATGCTTGACAGCGCGGCGGTTCGCGAGATCGCATCCGAGATCGAATGGCGCAAGTACTCGATGCTCAGCAACGAGCAGTACGCCGAGATCGCGCCGCAACGCCCAAAGGTTGGCGGCCTCGGCCCGACCAAGCTGGTTCAGCTGATTGGCGCATACGAAGACATCAAGATCAAGGAGAACCGTCTCGATTGGGAGGATGTCCTGATCCTGTGCCTCGGGCTGTTGCGTTCGGAGCCCAGAGCGCTCACGCACGTGCAGCAGCAGTACCGGTTCTTCACCGTCGACGAGTATCAAGACATTTCGCCATTGCAGCACGCCTTGCTTGACGAGTGGATGGGTGATCACGACGACATCTGCGTGGTTGGTGACCCCAACCAGACCATCTACTCGTTCACCGGAGCATCCTCTGCATTCCTGCACTCGTTCGCGGACAGGTATGACGAGGCAAAGGTCGTCGAGCTGACCCGCAATTACCGATCCACACCCGAGATTGTTGAGACGGCCAATCGCGTGATTCGGGCACAAAACCGGATGGCCGAATTGGCTGCAGCGGGTGTTGCCGAGGCAGTCGAACGTGGCGAGACGCCGTTCCCAGTGCAGACCATCCGCCCGCGAACCTTCGAGCGGCAGAGCGACGAGTTGGCCTGGTTGGCGCACTCGATTAAGCAAAGGCTCGAACAGGGCATGGCGGCCAGCGAGATTGCGGTGCTGTACCGCGTGAACGGTCAAAGCGAGGGGATCGAGAACGCGCTTGCCCGTGCGGGGGTCGACTATCAACTGCGCGGGGGCGAGAGGTTCTTCTCGCGACCAGAGATCTTGCAGGCCGTTCAGCTCCTCAAGAGCGAAGCCGTGGCGCCGAGCGACAAGCCGTTGTTCCAGGTGGTTAGCGACATCGCTCGCTCGCTCGGTTGGCAGACCAAGGCCCCGGAGGAGCAGGGGCCAGTGCGCGAGCGCTGGGAATCGCTTAACGCACTCTTGGGAATTCTCGCCGAGGTGGACGCCACGGCCACGGTCATCGATTTCGTCGCCGAACTAGACGAACGCCAACGCTCGCAGCACGAGCCCACCCGCGAGGCAGTCACACTCAGCACCATTCACGCCGCAAAGGGCCTCGAATGGAAGGCCGTCTACGTCGTTGGTCTGACCGAGGGTTACCTGCCGATTGCGTACGCCAAGACCGAGGCCGAATTGGACGAAGAACGTCGCCTGTTTTACGTGGCAATCACGCGTGCTCGGCTCGCGCTTTCGCTAAGTTATGCCGCGTTGGATGCGTTCGGCAGGCCCGCTGCTCCGTCGCGGTTTTTGGAATCGCTCTGACCAGTTGCGGCCCTGCCGTAGCAGTCGCACGACGGCAATTGCGGCCACTCAACGCGCAGCACGTTGCCGCTGGCTCGTTCGAATAGCCAGCCCGTACGTTCGAATCGAGAGTGCTCGAAGCCCTGTTGCGAATCCAGGAATGTCGCCGCATTTGCCACGGCCATGGCGCCCGCGAACAGGGTCGAACTGGCATCGTTGAACGGTGTCGCGGAACGTTGCAGTTGTACTAACTTGACCGGTCGATACGGGTTGTCCTCCAACAGCGCTGCCTCGAGGCAACTAATGCAAGCGCTCTTGTTTGGCACCACAACAGGGGTGACCAGCACTCCCGTGCTGCGATACAGAATCCCAAACCTAGGCACGCCATGGTTGTCGAGATTTCGCAGGAGAGCTGGAGGTCGTGGATCGCCGCTGATGAGAACCGCCAGGTCGATGCGATCGAACATGCGTTTGCGAAGGTTTGCGGTCTGAAGCAGCGCGATGCGCTCGCCGAACGCCTGAGCTGCCTCGCAGGCGGCATCGAACCGCGGTTTGCCCAGTGACTGGCGGTCGTAGCCGAGGCCGCACACATCGGCACTCCCGACCAGGTCCTCGTCCTCCGTCCAAAACTGGGCGAATCCCGCACTGGCCAGGCCACGCAGCAGGGTCATGCCCGTGCGGTCGAGCCTGTCGATGTGGATCACGCGATTGGCTCGCTCGGCGATGGCCTGGCCGCCTTCGCGATTTGTGGCCAACGCAAACGCAATCAACTCTGCGAAGTCTGGGTTGCCGCCACGCAACAGCTGAATGGTGCTCGGGCGACGAGGCACAGTGGACTCCTCGGCCTGCAAGAGGTGCGGCCCAACACGATCGAGCAACTGCGTGGTTTCCTCGACGGAAAGGCGCGCGTGCCGGGCCACCGCGGCCGTTTGGTTGTCTCCGATGCCTGCTTGCAGAGCTCGGATGAAGCGTTGATGGGCGGGGGATAGCCCATCAACGATCACCGCAGCCGTGTCGTAGCCGATCTGCAGCATTTGTGGCGTGAGCCACATCGTGGGCTGCCCAGGATTCAACTTCAACACGCGCTAAGACTGGCAAGAATCTTGCTCGAGCGTTGGACTTATCCACAGGCCCTTGATGCGAGAGCTCGCCGCCGCGAAAACGCCTATTCGCCGAGCAGGTCGCGCAGCTCGCGATCGAGGTCGTCCTGCTCGCCTTGTTGATCGCGCGTAGCGATGAAGAGTGCAGGGTTGTCGATGGCTGCCGAATCGGGCAGCAAATCAGGGTGCTGCCAGTACGCGTCACGCGCCTCGACGCCGATCGCTTCGGTGACCTGCGCCCAAAAAGCGGCCGCCTCGCGCAATCGGCGTGGTCGCAACTCAAGGCCAAGCAGCTGGCCGAAGGTTTTCTCGGCCGGGCCACCCGTGGCTCGACGACGGCGCACGTATTCGCTCAGCGCGGCGACGCTCGGTAGCAACCTGCAGGCCTGATCGGTGACGACCTGAACCCAACCCTCGACTAGGGCTAGCAGGGTTTCTATCCGATCCAGGGCGCGTTGCTGCTCTTCGGTTGGTGGCGTCACGAAGGAGCCGCTCTCGAGAGCATGGCGAAGCGCATCCAGATCTTGGGTGTTCAGTTCACCCGCGAGGTCCTGCAGTCGCGCGTTGTCGATTTCGAGCCCGCTGGCGTACCCCACAATTTGGGCCACGATTGCGTCTCGTAGCCACTTGGCTTGCTTGAAGAGTCGCGCGTGGGCAATCTCGCGGCTCAACAGATAGATCGTCGCCTCGTGGGCATCGACGTCGAGCTCCGCGATGGCGGCAACGATGTTTTGCCCGACCACAGCGGCTCGCGACTCTTGAAACAGCGGAAGCCCGATGTCCCCGGCGCTCAACACCTCGCTCGAGAGCTTGCCGAGGGCCTGACCCAATTGCATCGCAAACATCGCGCCGCCAGCCGACCGAATCAGGCCGGTTGCTGAACCAAGAATCGACTCGAGTTCGTCGGGAGCGTTCTCGACCAGGTTGCGACTTAGTGCATCGCTCATGCGATTCGCAATCGGCGCTGCCAGCGACTGGTAAAGCGGAAGAGCCTCATCGATCCAGAGTTCGCGTCCGATCACTTTGACATCGGCGGTCAACGGATCGAAGTCACAGGCCGAGTCGACCCAGAGGTTGGCAAGTTTTTCGGCGTCCTGCAAAGCCGAGCGCTGCGAATCGCTGATGTTCCGAGATTCCTTGCGGGCAAACTCCTTGGCCTGGCTGGCCGCGAGAGTCCAATTTACGCCGCCGTTGGTCACACCCGGTGCCGCACCGAGGGCGTCCTGTAGGTGTTTGATCATGGCTGCCAACTGCTCTGGGTCGCGGGCGAGCCCAGCAAACTCTGCCAATTGCTCCGGGTCTAGGCCTTCGCGGTTGGACATGAATTGCTCCAGGAAGCGCCTGAATTCCTCAGGGTCGCGCCCCTCGAAGCCGTCGGAATTGCTCATGCCTCAACGCTACTTTGCCCATTAGCTGTCGGTGGCCACCTTAGGCTTGTTTCAAGCAAACTTTGAGGATCACGTGACCCTGTTTCAAGAACCACGAGCGCTCGGCACAGACAGCCGCCGTCACAGCGCCGGCCGAGTATTTTTGGCAATCGGTTTGCTGCTCGCGATTGCAGCCTTCTTCATGCCTGCTCCCTATGTCATCGAGCGGCCAGGCAGCGCAACTGACACCCTGGGCGACCTAGCGGGTGCCCCGATCGTGCAGATCGATTCGACAACCTACCCAGCCGACGGCGAGCTAAACATGCTCACAGTCGAGGTCCTCGGTTCACCCGAGCAAACGCCGACCTGGTTCCAGCTGTTCGAGGCCTGGGTCGACCCGGCCCAAATCATCACCCCGCTTGACGAGGTGTTCCCCGACAATCAGACCGGCACCGAATCCGATGCCGAGAACGCCCTGCTCATGGACGAATCCCAGCAGGACGCCGCTGCGGCAGCGCTCGAGGGTCTGGGCTACAAGGTGGGTCGAGCCGTCTTGATCACGCAGGTGTCTAAGACCTCGCCGGCATTCGGCATCTTCAAAGCGGGCGATGTCGTCACCGCCTACGATGGCAAACCAATCAGTCGAGTCGAAGAGATTCGCGAACTGCTCGCCGAGGGCAAGGGCACACCTGTTGAATTCACCGTGCTTCGCGGCGCAGACAAGCAGCAGCTCAAGCCAACCGTCACTCCACTCCTTGATGGCGATACCTATCGCATCGGCGTATTGACCGGCATCAAGTACACCTTCCCGTTCAAGGTCGAGTTCAATGTGCCAGGCATCGGTGGCCCGTCCGGCGGTCTGATGTTCGCGCTCGCCGCGACCGAGAAACTCACGCCAGGTTCGATGACCGGTGGCCTAAATGTGGCTGGCACGGGAACAATCGACACCGATGGCAACGTTGGACCAATTGGCGGGATTCGCCAAAAAATGTATGCGGCTGTCCGGGCCGGCTCGACAGTGATGTTGGCTCCCAAGGACAATTGCGACGAGGTCGTCGGGCACGTGCCTGCGGGCCTGACGGTGCTGAAGGTGGGCACGCTCGCCGAGGCAAAGGATCGCCTGGCGGCGCTGGCCAGCGGAACCCCGCCGACCAAGCTCGCTCAGTGCACCAAGTAGTTCTCAAGGAAAGAGTCGAAGATGACAGAAACGAAGCAAGCCAAGCGAATCAGTCCGGTGCGAATCGCACTGCTGATCCTTGCGTTTCTCGCCGTAGCGCTAGTGGCGACCACCGGCTTCTACACAGACCTGCTCTGGTTCCAGCAGCTCGGCTACGAGTCGATCTTCACCACGCAACTGTTCACCCAGGTTGGTCTCTTTGCTGCCGGCGCATTGCTGTACGGCACATCAACGTGGTTTAGCCTCTTCCTGGCCTACCGCTCGCGTCCGATTTACGCTCGTGGCGGCGAAAATCAGGTTTTCGCCCAGTACCGCGAAATGGTCGATGGCCTTCGCAAGCTGGCGCTCGTGGCGATCCCCGCCGTGTTGGCGCTCATTGCGGGTTCGATTGCCGCACCGAACTGGCAGCTCACCCTGGCTTGGTTGAACCGCAGTTACACCGGTGTGGTGGATCCGCAATTCGGGCTCGACACCGGGTTCTACCTCTTCGATCTTCCATTTCTCACTCAGCTCAGCGGCTTCGTTTCGGGCGCCCTGCTGCTGTCGACAGTGCTGGGCGCTTTCGTCCACCTCATCTACGGGAACATCCGCTTTGCGGGTCGGGGTGCTCGCGTCACGCCGGCGGCGCGTGTTCAGGTTGCCATCTCTGCGGGCCTCTACCTTGCGGTCCAAGGCGTCAGCCTGTGGCTGAGCCAGTATTCAACCATGACCTCGGCGACCGGTTTGTTCACCGGCGCGACCTACGCCGATGTCGTGGCTCGAATCCCAGGCTTCCAGGTCATGGCATACATCTCGGCAGCCGTGGCGATCAGCTTCATCGTGACCGCATTCATTGGTCGCTGGCGCATCTCGCTGACCGCGACCGCGCTCATGGTCGTGACCTCGATTGTCGTCAGCGGTGTCTACCCATGGATTGTTCAGACGTTCCAGGTTGCTCCAAACGAGCGCACGCTCGAGAGCCCATACATCGACCGCAACATCGAGGCGACGCTCGCGGCTTACGGTCTCGACGGCATCGAAATCGTCAACTACGACGCCGCGACCACGGCCGAGCCTGGCGCACTCAAGGAGTACGCCCAGACCACCGCGAACATTCGAATCATCGACCCGGCCCTCGTCTCGGCATCGTTCAAGCAGCTCGAGCAGTACAAGCAGTACTACGATTTCGAGCCGCACCTCGACGTCGACCGTTACGTCGTGGACGGCAAGATCCAGGACACGGTGATCGCGGTGCGCGAGCTCAACCAGGAGGGTCTCGGCGACGCTCAGTCTTGGTACAACAACGTTCTGGTGTACACCCACGGTTACGGCATCGTCGCCGCATACGGCAACCAGCGCTCGGCCGACGGCCAACCGGTCTTCCTGCAGAAGGGCATCCCGTCGGCTGGTTCCCTCGGCGAATACGAACCGCGCGTTTACTTCGGCGAGCAGTCGCCGCTCTACTCGATTGTCGGTGCGCCAAAGGGTGCCGCTAAGCGCGAGCTCGACTATCCGGCCAGCGACTCGGCGTCGAGCAATAACACCGCCCAGCAGATGTATACGTACCAGGGCAACGGCGGCCCGCGTCTGGACAACATCTATGCCCGACTCTCGTACGCAATCAAGTTCCAGAGCGAGCAGATTCTGCTGTCCGACGCGATTAGTAACTCTTCGCAGATCCTCTACAACCGCAATCCGCTCGAGCGCGTAAAGGCGGTCGCTCCGTACCTGACCCTCGACAGCGACCCGTATCCAGCAGTGGTCGACGGCAAGCTGCAGTGGATCATCGATGGCTACACGACCTCGTCGGATTACCCGTATTCTCGTGCCGAGAATTTTGGTGCCGCCACCGCGGACACCTCGACCACCGGTGCCATCACGGCGCAGTCGATCAACTACATCCGCAACTCGGTCAAGGCGACGGTCGACGCGTACGACGGGTCGGTCAACCTCTACGCCTGGGATTCGAAGGACCCGATTTTGAAGACCTGGCAAAAGGTCTTCCCAACCACCTTCAAGCCAGTCTCCGAAATGTCGGCCGACCTGCTGGCTCACGTTCGCTACCCGGCGGATCTGTTCAAGCTCCAGCGTTCGATTCTCGGTCGCTATCACGTGACCGATGCGGGTTCGTTCTATTCGGAGGACGACGCCTGGATGACTCCGAAGGACCCGGTGGAGGCGCCGGCCAACGCAACGGGTGACTTGCAGCCGCCGTACTACCTGACGATGCAGGCGCCAGGCGCCACCAAGCCATCGTTCTCGCTGTACTCGACCTTCATCCCGAAGTCGACCGATGAAAGCAGTCGCAACGTTCTGACCGGCTACCTAATGGCCGACGCCGATGCCGGTTCGACCGCAGGACAGGTCGCCGCCGGTTACGGCAAGTTGCGTTTGTTGAAGCTGCCAAAGAGCACCATCGTGCCGGGTCCGGGCCAGGTGCAGAACAACTTCAACGCAGACAGCGAGGTTTCGCGTCTGCTCAACATCCTGCGCCAAGGCTCGACCAACGTGCTCAACGGCAACCTCTTGACGCTGCCAATCGGCGGTGGCCTGCTCTACGTTCAGCCGGTTTACATCCAGTCGAAGGGGTCGACCAGCTTCCCGCTGCTGAAGAAGGTCCTGGTCGCGTTTGGCGACAAGATCGCCTTCGAGGACAGCCTCGACACCGCGCTCAACACGCTCTTTGGTGGTTCCTCGGGTGCAACCGCGGGTGACGGCGTCGATGTCGAGACACCGGGTTCATCGACAGGCAACGATGGCCAGTCGGGCCAGTCGAACGCTCTCGAGCAAGCCCTAGCAGCAGCGTCTGCCGCCCTGAAGGCCAAGGAAGCCGCGCTTGCAGCCGGCGACTGGACAGCCTACGGCAAGGCCGATGCGGCCCTCGCCAAGGCGATTGCAGACGCAATTGCAGCGAGCAAGTAGCGCGCATTACCGTTTCGTGATAAAGTGGTGACTTCGCCGCGGGGTGGAGCAGTTCGGTAGCTCGCCGGGCTCATAACCCGGAGGTCGTAGGTTCAAATCCTGCCCCCGCAACCACGAAAGAAAACCCAGTCAGCTCCGACTGGGTTTTCGCTTTAACCGGACTCTGCATCGATTGCCCGCACCGGGATGCCCGCAAGCTTCTAGCCAATCCGGCCAGTGCCTGTGGAGAACTTCAGCGCCGTTCGCTCACGTTCGTTAGCGTCCTCGCATGAACTTTCGAAGGAGCGCCGTTCGCCTCGTGGTCGTCGCGGTGGCCACTGCTGCGGCGATGACCCCGCAATTTGCCGTGATCGAACCGGCGCATGCGTGCTCGACCTCTGCCGGTTCAGGATCGTATTCGTACGGCGCAAACCTGGGCGGCAACAGCCTCGTCGTATGTGCGACCGCCAGTGGTGCCGCCAAGCCTGGAGCGCTTGCCTCGAGCAAGACGACGACTACGGGATCGACCAATCCGCGAGTCGTGATCGTTCCGCCAAAGCCGACGCTGATTTGCCGCATCGTAACCAAGGCTGTGTTCGTAGGCCCACCCAGCTATGCAACGCGATACGTCGATTCGCCGGTTTGCGTCTCGAACGCCCAGCTTCCGTTGCCGGCTGCGCCATCGGCACCCAAGACGCTTGTAGTTGTGAAGCCGGCGACTCCGGCCGCGCAAGGTGCAAACTCCAGCGACCAGTCGTCATTCACCCCCGATCCCATCGAGTTGTGGTCGGGCGGCACGCAGGCCAAACCGGGCGAGCCACTGAGTTTTGTCGCCAGGACCGCCACGCACCTAAAGCAAGCCGTGATACTCGGTCAGGCGGTGACAGTGCGCTTCACGCCGGTTCTCGTTCAGTGGGACTTCGGTGCTGGCCCGACGTCTTGGCTCGACATGGGTGCGGTCACGCAGACTCGCTCCTTCGCGAATTCGGGCAGTCAGGCCGTTTCGGCCTCGGTTCGTTTTGCCGCGGCATTTCGCTTCGCTGGGCAGACCAGCTGGACCACGCAGCCTGGATTCCTGACTAGCGATGACTCGGTCACAGTAATCATCACTGACCCTCCCGCGGCCGCGATAGTCACAAAGCCGAAGCCTCGAGTCCGCCTCGTGGTGAGTGACTGTCTGGCTCGGCCGCTCGCGCTCGGCTGCCCCTAGTGCGCTCGGCTACCATGGTTCCCTCTGTCGCCCATGATGCTCTCAGCGAACTTTCAGCGGCGCTCCATAAACTATTCAGGCTTGGTTGCGATTCTTTTTCCAACCAGTCGAAAGGTAAAAAGTGTCAGAGCAAGACAACACTCAGCCGGCCTATCTATTTGAGGCGCCGAAGCCTCGCCGTAACAGCCAGTTCTTGTTTGATGCGCCAGCAGAAACCGCCCAAGCGCCCAAGCCCGCGGGCAAAAAGCGTGCGGCGCTAAGCGTTGGCGCAATCATCGCGGCATCCGCTGTCACCGCCGGCGCTGTCGGCGCTGGTGCCGGAGTTGCCGCATACTCGCTGATTTCACAGCCAGCGACGGTCGTCGTGAACAACGCCGAGAACGTCAACTGGGTCACCGGGGCCGCCGCTGCGGCATCGCCATCCGTGGTCACCGTCAACGTGAGCTCCAACTCCGGCGGTGGCAATGGTTCCGGTGAGTTCCTCACGTCGGATGGCTACATCCTGACCAACACTCACGTGGTTACCCTCGACGGATCGACCGCAAGCCCAATCATTGAGGTTAAGACTTACGACGGCCACGTTTACCAGGCCAAGTTGATTGGAACAGACCCAACCAACGACCTCGCAGTGATCAAGATTGACGCAAATGTGCAGTTCCGTCCAATCAAGTTCGCCGACTCTTCGAAAATCAACGTCGGCGACAACGTTGTGGCAATCGGTGCCCCGCTCGGTCTGGCGCAAACGGTTACCAAGGGCATCGTGTCCGCTTTGAATCGCACGATCCAGGTCGCCAATTCAGCGGCACCGAGCGATGGCCAAAACAACGATGGCTTCGGCGGCCTTCAGTTTTACAGTGGCACCGGCGATTCGATTAACCTCTCTGTGATTCAGACCGACGCCGCCATCAACCCAGGCAACTCCGGTGGAGCGCTGGTCAATGAGCGCGGCGAACTCGTAGGCGTCAACGTGGCCATCGCCAGCGCGGGAAGTTCGCAGGCAGGAAGCATCGGCGTCGGATTTGCGATTCCATCGAACATTGCCAAGCGCATCGCCAACGAAATCATCAAGACCGGCAGTGCAAGTCACGCACTCCTAGGCGCGATGGTCAGCGACGCAACCAACTCCAGCGATGCAGCATCGTTCAGCGTCGGCGCGAAAGTCGAGAAAGTCACGGCCGGTGGCGCAGCTGCCAATGCTGGAATTCAGGCCGGCGACGTGATCACGAAGTTCAACGGCATCGAGATCATCGGTTCGAGCGAGTTGACTGCGGCCGTGCGTCAACTGCCTGCCGGTGCGACCGCGACCGTCGAATACACTCGCAACGGCAGCACCAAGACCGTCCAGGTCAAACTGGGTGATGCCAGTTCACTCAACTAATCCGAACGAAGGTCAGGCAATCATGAGCGAAGACTTCGGCCGAGACGGCCAGGGCGGCGTCGACGTCGGCGGCACCACCCTCATCGAAGAAGAGGTTAAGTTCCTCGAGCCGGGTGACCACGAACGTTTCTCGCACTTCGTTCGCAAAGAGAAGATCGTCGAGTCGGCAGTGATGGGCACGCCAGTGACTGCGCTGTGCGGCAAGATCTGGGTGCCAAACCGCGACCCACAGAAGTTTCCTGTGTGCCCAACCTGCAAGGAAATCTACGAGGGTCTGAAGCCGGAACCGGACGGCGACGACGCGGGCAACGGCGGTTCTGGTTCGGGCGGCGGCGCTGGCGAATAGACTTGCCAGCGTGAACGACGCGCCAATTGGAATCTTCGACTCGGGTGTCGGTGGCCTAACCGTCGCTCGAGCGATTATCGACCAGTTGCCCAACGAGTCGATCATCTATGTTGGTGACACCGCCAACTCGCCTTATGGCCCCAAATCTTTATCCGAGGTGCGGTCTCTGGCCCTTGACGTGATGGATCGACTGGTCGATGAAGGCGTCAAGCTCCTGGTCATCGCCTGTAACTCGGCCTCGGCAGCGGTGCTGCGCGACGCCCGCGAGCGCTACACTCGCCCGGTCACGACGTGGTGCTCGGGGAAGCCGGTGCGAGTCCGGCGCTGTCCCGCAACTGTCAGCCGCGCCTCCA
>ERZ650311.1322-NODE-1322-length-12508-cov-11.687304_pt1 | contig 12508 bp, 15 predicted proteins | sample MGYA00376247_ERZ650311 | MGnify/ENA primary metagenome ERZ650311 (study PRJEB26733, sample SAMN07839324) | wastewater metagenome | biome: small river; feature: stream; material: water | place: USA: North Carolina | collected 2016-07-28 ... | reverse complement strand
GTGAAGACGTTGGGATAGACCTCGACATCCCAGATGATGTCGTGGGTCATTTGAGCCACCCCGGAACCGCGTCAGCGATGCGCTGTTCAGCAATCTTGAAGTACCCCTCGTCGCGTTCAATCCCGATGAACGAACGCCCCGTGTTGACGCACGCCACGCCAGTCGTACCGCTGCCCATCGTGTTGTCCAGCACCACATCACCTTCAATGGTGTATGTACGAATCAAGTACTCCATGAGAGCCACTGGCTTCTGGGTCGGGTGAACGTGGTCTTCTTCTTTGTCGTACTCCAAGACCGTGTGCGGGAATCCGGTTTGCGATACGTACTCTTTCCCCACCTGATTTGGCCTCGGGCCGACGATGCGGGAATGTGTCCCTCTAGCCTTGACTGTTTTGACCGGGCCGGCAGTGACGCCTTGGGGGTAATACCGCATCCTCTTGTCGCCGAGTTGGGAAACATGCCCCATCGGCGCTTTCGAGAAGACAAGGATGTCTTCGTGCTTGCCCATCGGGCGATTCTTGGCGTGCTGCGGTCCTGTGGGGCGGTTCTTGACCCACACCCACGAATACTTGAACAGGTCCGGGCGCCCCATGACAAGGGCACTGGTGAACGGCTGGTTGGCGGTAAGAACTATCGCAGCGCCAGTTTTCGTTACTCGCACGTACTCGGCCCACAAGTCTGCAATCGGGATAACTGAGTCCCAGGCGCAGGCCGTCGTGCCATACGGCAAGTCGCACAGCACCATGTCAATGGAACCATCAGGGATTGACTTCATGAGATCCAGACAGTCCCCACACATCAGTTGAATCACAATTTACTCTCACTCAAAACGGACACTCGGTACTCAGGATTCCCGGTGTGTCCAAAGCCAGTTCAGCAAGCGCATCGAGAATCTCGGAGTCGGTCCACTTGTGTCGTGCTGCCAGTATCCGAACCACGGTGCCGATCTTCGGATTACTGACGCACGACCCCGAGGTCAGTCGATGTGGGAATCAGTACCCCGAGCACCAACAGGGCCGGGGTCTGGTGTACTTATTTTTCAACCCACTCAATTCTGCACGTTGCCACATAGTCAAAAGGACGTTTGTCAAAATTGACAGCGCTTTCATAGCTGTCATGAATCCGAACTCCCCCGACTCGTGGGAATAGTGGGTTATCTTTTCGGTAGATGTTGATCCAACCGACGTGCTTAGTTGATGCCGGCTGGCTCGGGATCAAAGGGGTCACCATGTCAACGACCGAAGAAACTCGGCAGACCCACAGGCGCCGGAGCACCGAACGGAGGCGCGGGCATCGCAGGAGCAGCGGGTGCAGGGGCAAACCCACCCATGAACCCCGGCATCGCGGGCGCCTGCATCCCGGCAGCACTGGGGCCTGCCTGCGGGGCCACCTGACCGAACAGGCCCGTGACGTCCACAGCACCCTCACCAAACGGCGTATCGTCGCGCAGGAACTGCACCGCGATCAGGTCGAACCGAATGCCGTTGCCGTGCTTGTTCTTCTGCACCCAGGGCTTCACGGCGGCGTTGACCCTGCAGCCACCGTAAAGGCGCCGAGCCAGTTGCACACAGGCCATCGTGTTCATCGGATCCACCGGGTTCCCGTCAGCCTGGATGATCTGAGGCATGCGCTCGCTGCCGGCCGTGATGAACACGTTGCCCGGGTAGCCGTCATAGGGCGCGAAGGTCTTCTTGTTGATCTTCTCCTGACCCATCCCGAACCCGCGCAGCTTGCGGTCATTCTGGATCATCTGCATCACGGTGCCGGCGTGCTCCGCGAACGCCTCGGTCATCATATTCTGGTACAGGGTCCAGAACTGCGCGAACCCGGGGTGGTTCTGCGGCATGATGAACTCGCAGTTGTACGAGATGCGCTCCTTGCCCGTCTGCTCGTTGATCTGCTTCTGTGGCTCGGCGATGTGGGGAAACGAGAGGCGAACGTCGCTCAGAAAAATGACTTCTGACATGGATAACTCCTTGGATTACGAGAGCCACGAGGGCAGGGCTTCTGCCACCGGAGCCTGGGGAACCGCTGCGAACAGCGGCGATGCGTCCAACACCACGGCAGGCCGGGAGTCGGATTCGGGGACCACGGTGAGCTTCCCAGCCACCTTGGACACGTACTCGGTGTCCAGCGTCTTGAGTTGACGCTCGGACAACTGCTTCACGATCTTCTCGCCGGCCTTGGTCGCCTCCCACTTGAGTTTCTCGACCTTAGCCACCGTGACGAGTTTGGTCTCGTAGACCGCCGACTTCGGGATGCCCATCTTGATGAGTTTGTCGGCCATCTCGTCCTCGGGGAGAGCCCAGGACCGCGAGCCGCGACCGTGGACCACCTTGAGCCCGGGGATCGCTTGCCCGGCCTTCAGGCGGCGCAGGGCCTCCTCCTCGACCGCCTCGATCATCTGGCGAACCAGAGGGGCCGCGAGCATGATCTGCGCGATCTTCTCAGGGGTCATGGTGTTGGGGTCGAGGTCTGCCGCCTGCTGCGACAACTCGGTGACAGGGTTGATGGCAGCGACTGCCTGACCCTCAGCGACATTGGGAAATGCCATGCCGATCTCCTTCATTACGTTACCGGCGCGAGTAGCGCACGACTTGTGTTTACAGTACTTGCAGTGAGCCCCGGCCACCAGAGGCGCGTCGGGCCTGTCGGTGGCAGCGGCTCCGGCCACGAACTTGCCGATTTTGCCCATCAACTCGGGCACCGTCAACACGTGACTGGTGATCGCGGGCTTGCCCTTGATCGCCATCTTCGGCTGGATGATGGTCGTGCGCACCGTGGTGAACGGGTAGTCCCCGTTGACAGGCAACCCGTAGGACGCGAGCGCCCCGAGAGCGTAGAGTTCGAGTTGTGGGTTGTCCTTGGCCTCGACCTCGTTCATCCCGTCCTTGTAGTCGATGATCTCCAGCACATCGGGGTTCTTGATCTGAACGTCACAGGTGCCGTCCATGTCGTCACGACCCACGAGATGCCTGAGATGCACCCGCTGCTCTGGGACCACGGTGCCGATGAATCCGGCCTGCGTGTTCACGTAGTCCAGCGCAACCCGGACCCGATCGGCCCGCTCCCGGTCCACGACGAATTCGCCTTCGTGGTCCTTCATCTTGACTCCGACCATCTTCGTGGGATCACCGGAGTTCTTGATGCAGTGCTCCAAGAGGCTGTGGGTGTGGGTGCCGTCAACGGCACTCGGACCCCCGGGCTCATCGGGATACCGGGCCTCCTCGCGCACGGAGCCCGGGCACGCGAGCCAGCGGTACGCTTTGCTCGGGCTCAGTTGAGCGTGAGTGGTGGTCACGGCATCAGGCCTTCTTGAGAGCCTCGACACCCTGGTACAGGTTGCCGTAGTGCTCGGGCTTCACATCGTTGATGTTCTGGTAGCCGAGGCTCGTCAGGACACCCTGGATGTTGGCACCCTTCTGCGGCCCCATCTCCTTGTAGGCCGCCATGACGTAGGCAATCAGGCCCTGGCCGTCGGAGAACGGGGCGCTGGGAGCCACGGGAGCGGCCGGCGCGGGTGCAGCGAACGCGGGAGGCGCGAAGGTCGGGGGTGCGGGCATCGCGGGGGCAGCCTGGGGCGCGAAGTGCGCAGCGACCGGGGGAGCGGCGGTGGTGACGGCCACGGCAGCTTGCGGTACAGTGGTCGTCCCGCTGGCCCGGATGGCGTTGGTGAGTTCGATAACGGCGGCGGTGAGAGCCGCGATGTTTTGCTCAATCGACATGATGCAAGTTCCTCTTGGTTGGACTAGGTTGAATGACGAGACGACCCTCGACGAAGGCGTCAACGATTTCACGCATGACATCACTCGGCTTCCCGAACTGCGCTGCCTTACGATGAAATTTGGTGCGACTGGACTTCGAGACCCTGACGGTCAGGAAGCAGTCCAGGTTTGGTGACTTTGGCATTTATTTCTCCGAATCCGTTGCACAACTGTATCACGTTCGTGTACCATTGCAAGCACCGCAACGAAAATATTTCGGAGAAGAATTTGAACCAGCCAAAAAGAAACCCGCCGAAGCGGGTTAAGGGGTCCAACACCCAGGAGATGGCACTGACTCACGGGACCATTCTATGACAAAGATTGACTCCTTTCGGGGTAATTTTCGGTGGCTGAGTAACTTTTGGCCTTGTTCTGTAGTTCTTGATGGTGTTGTGTATCCGAGTGTCGAGAACGCATATCAAGCAGCGAAGTTTCACTCGTCTGCTCGCCGGGTATTTGTAGATGTTACAGCGGGACAGGCGAAGCGATTAGCGCGAACGATGTGTGTTCGGAATGAATGGGAGTCCGTCAAGATTTCGGTTATGACCGACTTAATTGCGCAAAAATTCTCGCGTGGTTCGCATCTTGCCGAGATGTTGTTGTTGACTGGGTTCATGGAGATCGTGGAAGGCAATACTTGGGGGGATCACTTCTGGGGGGTTTGTGCGGGTCGGGGTGAAAATAGACTCGGGAGAATCATCATGGACCGGCGTGATTGGTTGAGGAGCCACCAGAATGACAACTGAATCAGTGGCACAACACCCGGCCTCCGTGGACGCATACATCCGCCAAGGCTGGTCCCTTGTGCCAATCCCGGCCGGGACGAAGGGCCCCAAGCTCGCAGGATGGAACCAGAGAGGCGCGGCGCTGCGTTCACAGGCTGATCTGCCTCCCGGGTTCGGCATAGGGCTGGCCCATGCCTACAGCGGCACGATGGCGCTGGACATCGACCACTGGGACCGCGCCTGCAACGAACTCGCGCTGCAGGGTATCGACCTGCAGGGGCTCTACAACGCCCCGGATGCCGTGATCATCGACTCGGGCAGGCAGGGGCACGGCAAGTTGCTCTATGCGATGCCGTTCGGCCTTGCGCTGCCGTCCAAGAAGGTCACCCGCTCCGGCACCACGATCTACGAGTTGCGCTGCGCCACGACCAACCACCTCACGGTGCAGGACGTCCTGCCGCCGAGCATCCACCCTGACACCAAGCAGCCCTACCGCTGGGCCGGCAGGGGCCACTGGACCCGTCTGCCGGTGATCCCCGAGGCCCTGCTGGACCTGTGGCAATCGCTCCTGTCCACCACGGTGCTCGATGCCGTGGCGCCCACCAGTACCTCGTGGGACGAGATCGTCTCGGCCTTGTCGGCGATCAACCCGGACTGTTCCCGCGAGGAGTGGATCATGTGCGGCATGGCGATCCACGCCAACGCTGCCGCCATCGGGGAGATGGAGCAGGGGCTCGCGGTCTGGAACACCTGGAGTGCCAAGGGTGCCAAGTACCCGGGCGAGCGCGACATCCTGACCCAGTGGGCCTCGTTCCGCGAGGACAAGGGCACCCGGGTGCAGATCGGTTCCCTGTTCCACCTCGCCCGATCGAACGGGTGGGTCAGGCCGATGCCCGACGCCGCGAGTCTGTTCTCACCCACGGAGACCATCACTCCACCGGCGCAGGTGAGTGCGAGCCTGACGATCGCACCTCCCAACATCAACATGCGCCTGCTTCCCGAGGTTCTGCGGGTGCGTGCGGTCGAAATCAGCGATCAGGTGGGGTGTGACCCCCTGGTGCCCTTTTTCGCGGGTCTTGCGGCGGTCTGTGGGGCACTGGACGCCCGGACCCGGCTGGAGTTGGTCCCGGGGTTCAAGGTGCCGCCGATCCTGTGGATCATGAGCATCGGGGAGCCCGGGGACAAGAAGACCCCGGGGTCAAAGCCCATGTTCAAGGTGCTGGAGCAGATCGAGCACGAGGACGGGCCACGGTTTGCAAAGGAGGCGTTGGCCTTTGAGGTGCAGGAGGTGCGCTACAACAGTGCCAAGAAGGCCCTGTTCGACGCTGCTGCGAGCCCCGAGGCGCTGCTCAACAACACCGTGATGCCGACGCTTCCCGCCGAGCCCACAAGGCCCGTAAAGTGCCGCATCACGGTGTCGGACATCACGAGTCAAAAACTCGTGCGGCACTGCGCCGATCGACCCCGCGGTGTCCTGTGTGCCCTTGATGAGATGGCCTCCTGGGCCGGTAAGCTGGTGGACCCGAGGTCCGGCGAGGACAAGTCAGCCTGGACCGTGGCCTACGAGGGGCATCGCTACGAGATGGACCGGGTGGGGGCTGGGACGATCCTGGCCGAGAACTACTCGGTCGCCATCTTCGGCAACATCCAGCCCCGGGTGCTGCGCGAGTCGATGTCGGCACTCGCCAAGGATGGTCTGATCCAGCGGTTCATCCCGGTTCCCTTGCGTGCCGAGCAGACCCGGCTCGGGGATCCGCTGCCGGAGTACATGACGACTGCAGCAGCCTACGATCAGATGATCCGGGTCTGCTACGGGTTGCCGGCCATGACGTACCGACTGAGCGAGGGGGCTCGCAGGCGCTATCGGACGTTCCAGGAGTGGTACAACAAGCGCATGAGTGATGAACGCCTGCTGCGCTCCAGCGAGACGTTCCAGACGGCCTTGGGTAAGGCCGAGGGGTTGTGCGGTCGCATCGCTCTCGTGTGGCACTGCATCGAGGCGCCCTACAGCATCGAGGTGTCCGAGGAGTTGATGTGCCGGGTGGTCGAGTTCATGACCCGGTACGTGATCCCGGCACAGCGGTACGTGTTCGATGGGGAACTCGCAGACTCTCAGAGTTTGGGCCAGTGGATGGTCGACTATGTGATCCAGTATGCCGACGAGCAGGTGCTCACGCTGTCGCAGATTCGCAGGAGCGCGAGGCGCCCACTGGAGCGGGCGAAGTTGTCCTCGTGGCTGGAGATCCAGGCGGTGCTGCTGGCGATGCAACCTCTCGAAGATGCCCGGTGGGTGGCGAGGATGGACAACGGGGAGGCCGAGTCAAAGGGGATCGCCCAGTGGGCCGTGAACCCGTCGCTTGCGAAGGTGTTCAAGAACCACAGGGTCGAGGTGCTGGAGGCGAAGCAGCGCAGGGCCGACGAGATGTACAAGGACAACCCGAAGATGACGGGGGCACCAAGGGTTGCGGGGTTCGATGATGTTCAACAACTGAGGAAGGAAGCATGATGACACGAGAACGAGAATTGTTGCAGCAGGCGCTGGATGCGCTGGACCGTGCGATCAGTGATGACCGCGCATACATCCGCGAGTGCAAAGACGCAGCAGAAGCAATCCGCGCCCATCTGGCAGCACAGCCCGCCCCTGTAGTGCCGCTGACGGATGAGCGGATCACGAAGGCTCTGCGCCGTGCATTCAGCCTTGGGCAGACATATTGGCAGCAGGCTGACAGCGACTCATACAAGCAAAACGCAAAGTCCGACGAAACGCGCCAGAAGTTTGAGACGCTCATCGTGGAGACGCTGAACGGCATCACAGGAGGCAAGCCATGAGCATCACCGACCTTCCCGCCATCGGGCAACTCTTGAACGGCGGCACCTTCGCCGGCCTGACCACGAAGCCCGACGGCACCCACTGCGCGGTGGTGCTGCTGCCAGGCACCGGTACCGACCTGACCTGGACGAAGGCCAAGGCCTGGGCCAAGAAGCAAGGCGGCGAGCTGCCGTCGCGCCCGGTGGCCGCGCTGCTGTTCGCCAACGTGAAGGCCAGCCTGCAGTTGGGCTCGCACTGGACCAGCGAAGAGTTCGACGCGCCCTACGCCTGGATTTGCTACTTCGACGACGGCCACCAGTTCTACGGCCGCAAGAGCTTCGAGGGCTCGGCTGTTGCCGTCCGCTACATCAAGATTGGGGGCGGCAAATGAGCATCACCCTGCCGAAGTTGCCACACCCCGTCATGAATGCCATGCTTGGCGATGATTGGGCAGACCTTTTCACCGCCGACCAACTCCGCGCCCGCGACATGGAGATCGTCCGGCTGATGCTGGAGGCCGCAGCGCAGACCTGTAAACAGAAGGCCGGAAGGATGCGCAACATGCGTGACTATGCTGGCGGTAACGCATTGGATCACGCGGCCATGTTGATAAACGAACGCAGTGCCCATACTTCGACGCAGAAAAACGAAAGGAGAAGCATGAAAGCGGCCTACGCTGACCCGCCCTATCTTGGCTGCGGTGTGAAGCACTACGGCACACGGCACGACCAAGCCGCGGAGTACGACGACCCCGAGGCGCACCGCCAGCTAATTGAGCGACTATGCGACGAGTTCGACTGCTGGGCACTGAGCCTGCACGAGCCAAGCCTGCGGCAGCTGCTGGCGATGTGCCCGGTCGACGTGCGCGTGGGCTCTTGGGTGAAGCCGTTTGCCTCGTTCAAGGCCAACGTGACGCGAGCGTGGACGTGGGAGCCGGTGATCTTCCGGTTTGCACGCGACCGCACCCGCGATCAGCCGACGTGGCGCGACCATGTGAGCGCACCGATTGCGATGCGCAAGGGCTTCCCAGGCGCGAAGCCAGAGGCGTTTTGCTTCTGGGTGTTTGAGGGCCTGAACTTGGAGCCGACCGACCATTTCTGCGATGTCTTCCCCGGCAGCGGTGCCGTGACGGAGGCATGGCACAAGTGGAGCCAACGCGCGCAGCCGGTGCAGACCGGGCTGTTCGCAGTGGCCTAACTGCAGGTACGCCACCATGAGTAACGTACCGCTGCCGGAGCCGCACCATCAGAGCGCCGCAAATTTCAATGCGCCGGACGAGCCGTTTTATACCGCCGACCAGATGCACGCCCACGCCGCAGCAGTCAGTGCCGCCAAGGATGCGGAGATAGCTGCGCTGCGGGATTTTGTTGAGCATGTGCGGCGCAACGGAAGCACGCACCTAGCGGGCATGGCAATTGCCGTGCTGGCCGCACTGGAGCAGAAGCCATGAAGATCGCTCTCCAAAAAGCGCCGCGCCTGCACAAAGGCATCCCATGGACCGCCTGCGAACCGTTCGTCGAGAACACGAGAGCCACGCTTATCCATCGCGTGCGCCATGTCACAACGCACAAGATCGGCGACCGATGGAAGGCGCATCTGGCCGTGCATGCTTGGTGCGGGACCAGCGCGACCGGGACCAAGAAATTCACCTTCCTGCCCGAGCCGCCAGCCGGGAAACTTGTTTGCGCCAGATGTGAAGAAATGGCGACAAAACGGAACATGGAGCCGTCAGACGCCATCGCTGGTCGGCATGTGCACCTCGGGCGGACTATCGCGGTCGCAACGTGCTGCGCGGATGTGGCGGCACAGGGAGAGGGCAATGGCTGAGCGCCCCATCCTGTTCAGCGTCACGACCGGCAAACTCTCGAAGAAGGGGCAGCGCCTCAAGCCTGTCGACGGACTCACATGGAAGCAGCGCAACCGTGATGCCGTCAACGCCAGGCGCCGCGCGCTGTACGCTGCCGATCCCGAGAAGCACCGGGCGCGGCAGCGCAACTACAAGACCTCCGACGCCAAGCCCAATGTGCTGGCCTACAACAGACGGTGGAGTGCGGACTATCGCGCGGCACTGAAATCAGAAATGCATGCGGCCTACGGAGGCAAGTGCAATTGTTGCGGCGAACGCGAGCCGCTGTTTCTCCAACTGGATCATGTCTACAACGACGGTCACGTTGATCGCAAAGAGAACAAGACCAGCGCGAAGCTGTGGGCAAGGCTCAAGAAGATGGGCTGGCCGAAGGACCGCTATCAACTCCTGTGCGCGAATTGCAACCACGGGAAGGCCATGAATGGCGGGGTTTGCCCCCATCAATCCAGGGAGTCTCGCTATGCGTGAAAGGCCAATTTTGTTTCAGTCCGCCATGGTCCGGGCCCTGCTGGCCGCACGGACGGGGGAGGCATGACCGTCTACGTCTGCCCTACCCGTGACATTGAGTGCGGGGACATGCCTGAACGGTGGTGCTTTACCTGCCCGCAGCATGGGCCACGCATGGTAGAGGCGGATTGCAGGACGTGCCGGAACTTCTACATCCCGCATGAAACATGCATTGAGGATGCAAGCTGCACCAACGGCGACCAATACGAACCGTTGCCGCCTGTGCGGCTGTGGAGGACGACATGAGTAACATCAATGGACGCATCGTTTGCCAATTTAGCTGCGGCGCTGCCTCGGCTGTTGCGACAAAGTTGGCGCTGTCCGAGTACGGCAGCCGCTGTGTGATCGTCAACGCTTACATAGAAGAAGAGCACACGGATAACCGCAGGTTTGCGACTGACTGCGAGGCATGGTTTGGTCAGCCAATCATCCATTTGAGAGATACCAAGTTCAGCGCCAGCGCGATTAAAGTGTTTGAAACCGTGGGATACATCAAGGGCCGCAATGGCGCAGCCTGCACGTCGCGCATCAAACGCGGACTGCTGGACAAGTGGAAGGCCCCCGGCGACATCATAGTGCTCGGTTTCACCGCCGAAGAAGAACACCGCGCCGACGATTTCATCGAGCGCAACCCTGACAAACCCGTGCTGTTCCCGCTAATTGAGCGGGGGCTAACCAAAGGCGACTGCAAGGCGATGGTGGAACGCGCCGGAATCAAACTGCCAGAGATGTACCTGATGGGCTACGACAATGCCAATTGCATCGGGTGCGTGAAAGGCGGCCAAGGCTATTTCCGCGCTATACGCGAGGATTTTCCAGAGCAGTTTGAGCGACTCGCCCAAGCCGAAGATAAGGTGGCCGCACTGCACGGCGAGGGCGCCTACATCTTGGCGCACAGATCGGGGCCACTGAAGGGTCAGCGATTTGGGCTGCGTCAACTGCCTGCGGGGAAAATACACCGCGCAGAAGCATTGCCATCGTGCGGGTTGTTTTGCGAAATGTCGGAAATGGAGTACGCGCCATGACCACCCTACCCGACCGCCTGCGCACAAGGCAGGTAACGAACTGGGTGCATGCGACGGGGCAAACGCCACGCGCCAGCGGCAAACGGACCGATCCGCTGTGCGCAGCCGCCGCCGACGAAATCGAGCGCCTGCGGGCAGAGGCGGCGGGGCTGCGGGCGTTTGTTGAGCATGTGCGGCGCAACGGAAGCACGCACCTAGCGAACATGGCGGTTGCTGTGCTGGCCGCACGGACGGGGGAGGCGTGACCACATGGCACAAAGGCCCGCCGCCAAGCTGCGGATGGTGGCCGTGCAGAGGCGGGAAACGCATTGTCCTACGCTGGTGGGATGGGCAGCGGTGGAGCTTGGCCGCCGACCAGTGGCAGGGCGCATTGGTCGCCGCATGGTGCGCAGCACGTCCGGAGGCCGACTACATGCAGCCCCACATCGAGTGGACCGAGCGGCCAGACTGGTGGCCGGAGAGGAGTAGGACGTGAGCGAACTAGACCGCATCGCCGAGCTTGCCGTGCAGAACGAGCGGGAGCGCATCTACGGCTTGCTGCTGATGCATCCGTGGCGCGGACCTGACGCCGATGAAGACGCCGCCACCCGCCGCGCCATCGTCCGCGCTGCTGCTGAAATCGGGAGGGCCATGCCATGACCCGCGATCCCAAAGCGTCAAGTGACCCCTGAGTCCAAAAGCAAAGGGAGGGGGTCTCGACAACCCACCTCCCTCTCAGATTTTCAGAAACCCGGATTTGCCCGGGTTTTTGCTTTTTGGGTAGCAACTTTCCTCTATACGGCGCCGGTCAGCCACCCGGGGATCTCGGAAACGGTCGTCTGGGCCTCCAGCGGGCCATGTGGCGCGTTTTCGGCCTGGGTGGCACCGGCACCATTAGCCGGCCGTCCACGCGGGCGCCTGGGCACGTCTGGTGCGGCTGCGCGGGCCTCCTGCATCAGTTCACCATGGAGGACCGGGTAAGCCCGGCCGATACGCTGCAGGATCCCGAATAGGCGCAGGGTCGCGCTATCGGGCGCCCGGGTGCCGTTGAGCCATTTGATCAGCGTAGGCACGGGCACGCCGAGGTATGCAGCCATAGCGACATCGGACAAGCCTAGGCTGGCTTGCCATGTTTTTAGATCGATCGAGGTCATGGTTTCGATTCTCCAAAAGGTTACCCGGGCACAATGGCCCGGGTTTGTGGTTTAGGGTTGAATGGTGCGACTATCGGCAAATAATCATGGTTCCAGCTTCGCCATGCGACGATGCTGCCCGATAGATACCCGGTCCGATTCGAGTGAAGTGATTCACGTTTTTGTAATTCGCGGGCTGTCTAGCCTGGCGACGCCATGCGCGCAGCAAAACTGCAGCTCGGGTCCGGGTCATGCTTGTATCTGGCCAGATGGGCCCATCGTTCCACTGCCATTGAAATTTGGATGTTTTCGTGATTGATGTTGCCATGGTTCAATGCTCCATTTCCCAAAAAATCGACCCATCATCGGTGCGATAGAACGAACTAGGGCAATGACCATCCGAGGCGAGGATCCTGTACCCTTCCCAATCAACTGCATCGGGTGAACAATCGAAACACTCGCGCCAGTCTCCCGCGATCCATTGGAGACACAATGCGCGAAGATGCTGGTCTGACATGGCAGCAATTTCATCATCGGACCATCCGCCCCAGGGTTTCAACCATTCACGGAATTCCTGCAGCAATTCAGGTGTCGGAAGAAAATCGAATTCCTCGGATTCTTCCATCGATGCTTGCCATGTCGCAGGGCCGGCATCGGTGCCGATCTCCGCGACACTGGCCGAAAAATCCCGCATGCTGC
>ERZ650311.1320-NODE-1320-length-12510-cov-8.522601_pt1 | contig 12510 bp, 12 predicted proteins | sample MGYA00376247_ERZ650311 | MGnify/ENA primary metagenome ERZ650311 (study PRJEB26733, sample SAMN07839324) | wastewater metagenome | biome: small river; feature: stream; material: water | place: USA: North Carolina | collected 2016-07-28 ... | reverse complement strand
TGAGCCAACGAGCCATTGCATGTGTCCATCAATAAATACCCAGGTAAGCGCTCCCATAGTTGCACCTAATGACAAGAAGTTGAGGATTACAGCCTTGATTGGCAGGATGATTGATCCAGTAAAGATAAAGATCAAAACAAGAACGCTCAGAATGATCCAACCAAGCGCCCAAGGCAGTGTTGCTGAAATACCATCTTGTGAATCTGTGTAATCAGCAGCAACTCCGCCAATCAAAGTTCCATCTGGTGCAGGAATATCTCGAATTGTGTGAATCAGCTTTTGTGCTTCGGGTGTTCTAGGAAGCATTGATTGATATGCAACTACACGCACATCTTTTCCGTAAGTAACAGGAGGAATGATCGCAACAATGCCTGGAACACTCTTAACTTTTTCTGCATAAGAACTAATTTGATCTAACTTGTCTGATCCATTTCGAACAATAATTTCTACAGGATTTCCTGTTTGACCAGGGAAGCGTTCTGCTTGAAGCGCGGTTGCGATTGCAGCCTTATTGCTAGCTGGCAACATTCGAGAATCGCCTTGTGAAAACTTAATGTTGGCAATTGGAGCGGCAAGAATCCCAAGAATTACTAATGCCAATACAACTACCGCGGTTGGGCGCTTCATCACCATACGTGCAGTTTGTGCCCAACGTCCATCTTCCTTTGGCGTGATCGCTGATTTGCGAATTACTCCCTTATCAACCTTGCTTCCCACTAAAGCAAGGATTGGAGGTAATCCGAACAAAGCACCTACAACAGCCAAAGCAACCACAGATACGCCTGCGTAACCAAATGACTTTAGGAATGGAAGCGGGAAGAAGGTAAGTGAAAGCAAAGTAACTAGAACCGTTAAACCTGAGTAGAAAACAGTCTTTCCTGCTGTTGCCATTGTATTTACTACTGAATCTTCAACGCTCTTTCCATGATGAAGCTCTTCGCGGAAGCGGTTAACAATCAACAGTGCGTAATCGATACCCAGTCCAAGACCCATGCCAGTAGTCAGATTTAGCGCGTAGATACTTACATCTGTAAACAAGGTAAATAGAAAGAGGATGAAGAAAGCACCCAAGATAGCTGCAACTCCAACAATTAGAGGCATTGCAGATGCGACCATCGCTCCAAACACAAAGGCGAGCAAAATAAAGGTCAGAGGAATAGAAATTGCCTCAGAGATTGTTAAATCCTTAGAGATTTTTTCTGTGATTGCATGGCCAATAACTCCAACGCCACCTGCATACAAAGTTAAACCGTCATACTCACCGTCGTAATTTTTCTGGAAGAAAGCACCGAGCTCTTGGCTTTTTGGGGTAAATGCCTCACCTGTTCCATACACCAAGATGTATGCAGCTTTTCCATCACTTGATTTAAAGGTTGGCTGTTGGCCAGAGCTCCAGAAAGAAAGTGTCTTCGTTACATCTTTTTCCTTGGCAATTTTAGCTTCCAGCGCTAAACCTTTTTGAGTAACAACCGGATCGGTTACATCGGTGTTTCCTGCATCAACAACAATTACGACCGCAGGATCTGAAAGCTTTAGTTCATCCTTGAGATACTTGTACACCTTGTATGAATCGCTATTTGGATTTGAGTAACCACCTGAATCGAGACGGTTGAAAACCATTGAGCCAACGCCCCCGGCAACCAAAATTCCAACGATAAAGAGAATTACCGCGCTCTTACGACGCTTGACTAGTACATGGCCCAACTTCTCAAACACTGAATTAGCTCCTTAATCTGAACAATGTCTAGATTTTACCCAGCCTATTTGAACATTGTCAAGATTAGGTAGATACTTGATCCATGACCACAGCCAGGGCTAGAACCCAGTATCACCATGGTGATCTTGATACTGCCTTGATAACTACAGCTCGAAAACTAATTAAGAAAAATGGAGCTGAACACATCTCTTTGAGGCAAGTGTCACAGGAAATTGGAGTAAGTCCGAGCGCTGCATATCACTACTTCCCAGACCGCGATTCTCTCCTTGCCGCGGTTGGGTTTTCTCTATTTGAAGAGCTCGCAGATTATCAAGAGCTTCAACTTTCGAAGGTTGTCGGTACAAGTGCAAGAGCAACCAAAGAACGTTTTAGAAGCCTAGGTCGCACTTACATCGAATGGGCAGTTCGAGAGCCACATTTTTTTAATTTGATGTTTAGCAGCTTCTGTCTAATAGATACTGTTGATATGAAAGAACGAGAAGAATCTCGTGCTTTCAATAATCTAACTCGCTGTCTCGATGATTTGTTATCTGCTGGGCTCATGGATAAGAAAATGCGTCCATATGGCGAGTTACTCTCTTGGTCAGTCGTGCATGGTGCAACCAGTTTGATAGTGGGCGGCCATCTAGAAATTGAAAACTACGAATCTATACTCGACAGCCTTGAAATGGCCCTCGGGATCAGAAGGTAATCATTATGAGTGAACTTTTTCCAACTTCAACGAGTGATGAACGTGACCCGCATGAGGATCAGAATGAGGATCGTCGACGAGAGGAAGAAATTAAGGGCGAGAAACCGCCCCATCACGACAGCTAGTCAGCTTTAGGGGCTGCCGCCGGTGCCGCCTTCACCGAATCAGTTTTATAGAAACCAGATCCTTTAAATACAACTCCAACGGCCGTATAGACCTTTCGGATCTCACCCTTGCACTCAGGGCACTCTGTAAGAGAGGCATCTGAGAAGGATTGGATCGCTTCAAACTGGTGATCGCATGCGTTGCATGCATATTGATATGTAGGCATCACAGGCTCCATTCGAATTAAGGCTAGGCAGTAAGTGTAAAGAAGTGAGACGATAGGAGCGAATTGAGACGCTTCCCAAGCGCTTATGAAAGGTCGAAGTGAACCGCTTACGTGTCGCCGCTGTAATTCTTCTCGCTTTTCTAGGGGTAACAGCCGCATCAGCAAATACATTGGTGAGTACAAATCCAATTAGTGGTTCTACCGTCTCGGTTTCCCCTACAAATGTGACGGTTACAGGTCAGGTCACATTGCTTTCCGATGCACCTGATGCAAGCTCCATCACAGTTACCGATCCAAATGGAGTTCGAGTTGATGATGGCACAATTTCAATTTCAGATATGAGTGCAACAGTTGGTGTTCGGCCATTAACCGAAACTGGAATTTACACAGTTGCATATTCACTTGCCTCCGAGGGAGATGCTCCGCTCGAGGGAACCTTTACCTTTAAGTACATGGCACCAAGCAGTATTTCTCCAACTGAGCCAACACCACAAGCATCAGAACAACAGACTCCTGCAAGCAGCAGTTGGGGTACAAATGTATTTGTAATTATTCTTCTTGTACTTGCAGTCTTTGTAACTATTGGCTTATCTCTCTACGCTCGTAAATTATTCTCTGAGCGATGAACTTTTTTGCAGTAAGTTTCAAATTTCTGAATCTTCTTGGAAGTTTCGCCACTGTCGGTTCATTACTTGCGATGGCATTTCTTCTGCTTGATAGTGAAGGAAAGCTTTCAACATCGGGTGAAAAACTCCGAACATTTCTGAAGTGTTCTGCTGCGACTTGGCTTGTAGGTGCGCTTGGCTCAATAATCTTCACATTGGCCCAGATCTTGGATTCCTCTTTGGCCGTGGCATTAGATGCAACAGTTATTCGTTCCTTTATTACGCAAATAACACTGGGGCAGTACCTCGCATTCCAAGCCGGCATTGCACTTATTGTTCTTATAACGGCTTTTAAAGCCCACAAAATACTTTCATTGATTCTATTAATGATTATTTCAATCGTTGGATTGGTAGCACCTGTATTTCAAAGTCATGCAGCTTCTGGCGGTTCACACTCATTAGTTATTGGCTCACTCGTAATACACGTAGTTGGATTATCAATGTGGGTAGGCGGAATACTTGCGATCGCAATGTTGTCCGACACAGATCGTCCCATTGCAGTTCCACGCTTTAGTCAATTAGCCCTGTGGGCTGCAATATCAGTTGTAATTAGTGGTGCAGTAAATGCTTGGGCACGTTTAAATTTCACTTCCGCCTGGAATTCTTCGTACGCCTACATCGTTATTGCAAAGGTAGTTGCAACAGTAGCTTTAGTGGCGTTGGGGTACTTGCATCGTAAAAATCTTGAGAAGAAGGATTCAATCAACTGGGCTGGTTTTGCAAAACTACTAACAACAGAAGCAATCATCATGGTGGTTACCGTTGCCATGGGTTCATGGCTTTCATCAACAGGATCACCTGATCGACCTGGAGTTCAGAAATTTAACGCTGCACTTTCAGTGGTCGGAATTGAAACACCGCCCAAGCCAACCCTTTCAAGAATTCTCTGGAGCTATGAACCAGATGCATTAATCATTGGAATTTTGATCACACTGGTTGCGCTGTATGTAAAGGGCGTAATGGTTTTGACAAAGCGTGGCGACAAGTGGCCAGTGGGTCGCACTATTTCATTTGCAATCGGTATTGCTGTTACAGATTTTGCAACAAGTGGCGGACTCGGTCTTTACGCGCATTTCTCTTTTTCTTATCACATGATGGCACACATGCTTTTGGGAATGATTGCCCCTATCTTTTTGGTTCTTGGAGCTCCAATGACTTTGGCGCTACGAACACTTCCGCAAGGGCGCAACGCTTCCGAACGAGGAGTGCGTGGTTCATTATTGGCTGCTCTGCATTCAAAAATTGGAGTCTTTTACACAAACCCCATAGTCGCCTTGCTTATTTTTGATGGCTCTTTATTTGGTTTGTACTTCACAAATCTATTCGCAGACCTTATGCAAAGCCACATTGGTCACTTAATCATGAGCCTGCACTTCTTAGCTGCAGGATTCTTATTCTTCTTTGTCATTATTGGGGTTGATCCAAATCCACGCAGAATTCCGCACCTAGTTCAAATGGTTGTTTTGTTTGCAGCAATGAGCATCCATGCATTTTTCTCAGTGGCTTTGATGTCTACAACAACATTGATCGATCAGGGTTACTTTGCTTCTCTTCAAACTCCATGGCTAACGGATTTGTTGGCAGATCAAAAACTAGGCGGTGCAATTGGTTGGTCTATGGGTGAAATTCCAATCTTGATCGCATTGGTGGCGACATTTATTAATTGGCTACGGGATGACACCCGCGAGGCCAAGAGAATTGATCGAAACACTGCTCGTCAGGCGGCTATGGGCCAACCAGATGATCTAGCTAACTACAATCGGTATTTACAAGAGCTGGCACAACGCGATAAGAATGAGTCCTGATGGAAAACCTATTTGACCTACCCGCCGAGTACAAAGAGTTACGCGCAAGTGTTCGCGCGTTGGCGGAAAAAGAGATTGCACCGCATGCACAAGCGGTCGATGAAGAACATCGTTTTCCGATCGAGGCTAAGAACGCTCTTGTAAAAAATGGTTTGTATGCAGCACATGTGCCAACAGAGTTTGGTGGCGATGGTGCCGATGCGCTTGCGACAGTGTTAATTATTGAAGAGGTTGCACGTGTTTGCGGTTCATCCTCTTTAATTCCAGCGGTTAACAAACTTGGCTCTGTTCCATTAATCCTTGGTGGAAATGATGAGCAAAAGAAGCGTTGGTTACCACGATTAGTTAAGGGTGAAGGCTTCTCGTACTGTCTCTCTGAATCAGAGGCAGGATCTGATGCATCTTCTTTGCGCACCAAGGTTGAACGGTCAGGTGATGGCTGGGTTCTCAATGGAAGTAAAAAGTGGATTACTAACGCTGGTGAGTCTGAGTTTTACTCAGTAATTGCACAAGGTGATCCATCACTTGGATCAAAGGGAATTACAGCATTTGTTGTTGAAAAATCAGATCCAGGAGTCTCATTTGGCGCACCTGAAAAGAAGATGGGTATGCGCGGTTCACCAACTCGCGAAGTGTATTTCGACAATGTTCAACTCAGCGATGATCGTCGCATTAGTGAGGTCGGACAAGGTTTTGCATTAGCTATGGACACTCTTGATCACACACGCATCACAATCGCGGCGCAGGCACTTGGAATCGCTCAGGGTGCATTTGATGTTGCAACAAAGTATGCGCATGAGCGTCATCAATTTGGAAAGCCAATCTTTGATTTTCAGGCGGTTCAATTTATGTTGGCAGATATGGCGATGAATATTGAGGCCGCTCGTTTGCTTACCTATTCAGCTGCTATCAAGAGTGAAAATGGCGAAAAAGATCTGCGCTTCTTCTCTGCCGCAAGTAAGTGTTTCGCAAGTGATATGGCTATGAAAGTTACAGAGGATGCGATTCAAGTATTAGGTGGATACGGTTACGTAACTGATTATCCAGTCGAGCGAATGATGCGTGATGTTAAGTTAACTCAGATCTATGAGGGCACAAATCAGATTCAGCGCATTGTTATGGCGCGCAACTTACTTAACGGTTAAAACGCACAACAATCGAAGGTGATGCTGCGGCATCCAAAGGAATGTCATGCGCTTCATGTGGCAACGCCTCACTGTTGAGTTCACCGGCATAGACCAAGCCGATTTTCCAAGCATTCAGATGTGGCAAAGCTCGGTCGTAATATCCACCGCCTTGACCTAATCGATAACCAGATTGATCAATTCGAAGTGCAGGCACAACGATCGCTGAAATGGTTGAAAGATCAGCAATTGGAGCACCAACGGGTTCTGAGATCTTTTTCCTCGTTACTAAGTTTTTTGGATCTCCATCCCACTTTACCCACTCAAGCTGATCTCCATTAATTCGAGGTAAAACTAAGGTCTTGCCCTCTCGTAAAAATGCTTCATTAATTTCGACAGTACTTGGCTCAAACTCATATGAAATATAGGAAGCGATGGTCGATGCCGCCGCAATTTCTGGTGCTTTAAGAATCACATTGAAGTTGCTGGCCATGAACTTTTGTTGACGTTCGCGACGGGCCCGATCTCGCAGTGCGTTTTTTTGATCTGTCATTTAAATCTCCCGCTAAATCCCAAAGATCAAACTGTTCAACAAGTAGGGTGTGATTATGTCAGAACACACTCGCGTCGATGAGTTTCTAACCTCATTAATCGCCATCTGCACACCGCTTGATCCATTTGAGATGCCATTATTGGATGCTCACGGTGCAACCCTTGCGGAAGATATTTATGCTGGCGATCGGTTGGTGTTGAAAGCTGGAGCGCGAATTCGTTCTACCCAAATTGGTTTAGCTGCATCTATTGGGCGGGATCATCTTCCAACTCGACCTCATCCGCGTGTAGTTGTGTTATCTGCCGGCCCCGATCTTGTTGAGCCAGGTCAACCTCTTAAAAATTCAAGTGATGAATATGAAACTAATTCATGGTTACTAACTACTGCGGTTCGCGAAGTAGGTGCCGTTGCCTATCGAGTTCATTCAATTCCAGATAATGAAGAACAACTACAGAAGGTTATTGAAGATCAGTTAGTGCGAGCAGATTTAATTATCATCAGCGGAGAACGTCATGATGATTCCTTTGATTTGATTACCCGCACCTTGTCTGGTTTAGGGGAGATTACAACTGTAGATCTGGCCATCGAAGCAAGTGGACGCCACAGTTTTGGAACAATTGGTCCAGATAAGACCCCAGTTGTCACGCTTCCTGGAGATCCGATCGCCTCATATATCTCCTTTGAACTTTTTGTTCGCCCAATGATCCGCACGATGCTTGGAGCGGCAACGATTCACCGTCCTTCAGTGAAAGCGGCGCTTGAAAAGCCAATTGAATCTGCGTCAGGAATGCGTTCGTACATCCGCGCGATTTTGGCGGAAGATGGAAAATCTGTAATGCCATTGGCAAATCAAGATGAGCAATCCACGCTCTCTGATGCCAATGCATTTATCGCAGTGTCCGAAGGCGAAACCAGTTTGAAAACCGGTGATCAAGTAACCGTTGTAGTTCTAGAGCGTCGTTACATCTAGTTCCATGAATAACCGTTGGCCCGTTGTATTAAAGGACCACGATATTTACCTGAGACCACTTCGTTTTCGAGATCGCGCGCAATGGAATCGAGTTCGTGCAGAAAATCGCGAATGGCTATCTCAGTGGGAGGCGACTATTCCGCCAATTAGCGAGGAGAGCTATAAGGAGCTGCCCTCCTTCTTTGAAATGGTAAGAATCCTTAACCACGAAGCCCGGCACGGCCGGTCACTCTCATTTGCGATGTGGCAGGGACAAAACTTAATCGGCCAAATTTCACTGGGCGGGATCATCTATGGGGCCATGCGCGGTGGCCACATCGGATATTGGATTGATCGCAACTTCGCTAACCGTGGTTACACAACGAAAGCGGTTGAAATGCTTACCCAGTATGCATTTGATGAGCTAAAACTTCACAGAGTTGAGATAAATCTGAGGCCGGAAAACGCTTCATCCCGCCGGGTTGCTGAAAAAGCTGGATATATTTTTGAGGGCGAACGCCCGCGGTACCTTCATATCGATGGTCAATGGCGGGATCACATCTGCTTTGTGAAGGAAAATTCCGCGATCAAGTAGCGCTTAAATCCCAAGAAAAGTTCACCCCATCTTTAAGATTTACCCATCATGGCATCGGGACTTATTTATATTGCGATCATCGGTATGTGGGTCGCCTATTTTGCTCCCCGTTGGATCCATGACCGAAATGAATTTTCAGGAAAGTCAGTTGAACGTTTCAAGAGCGCGCTTCGAGTTGTAGCCAATCAATCTCCGCAAGACTCTGTTTCTGGCGGAGCGATTCACATCGATTTAGATAGTGAAGCAAAGATTCGCCAAACCTTATTACGTCGCAGAATTACATTTGTATTAATTGCATTTTCACTTGTCGCAACAGTTGTAGGTGGAGTTATGAAGACAATGCCATTCATGTATGCATTAGTTCCAGCATCAGGTTTGCTCATTTATATTGCAAATGTGCGCCGACATGTAATCGCAGAACAACTACACAAGCGCCGTGTAACTCAGTTACAACGTCGAAGCTCTGGTGTATCTACAACTAATCTGGCTGAGGTTGTGCAGCCAAAAACATCTACTGAACACTGGATTCCTTTGTCAGAGCGCGAACTTAAAGGTGTTGTTATCTTGCCTAAGGGTTCAGCATCTATGCGTAATGCGTGGGAGCCAACTGAAGTACCGGTACCAACCTATGTAAATGCACCAAAGGCGGTAGTTCCAAAGCGTGTTATTGATCTGACGATCCCTGGTCAATGGAGTGAGGAACAAGAGCGCTTGGAGCGTGAAGCATTAGCCGCTGCGAGCCCATCTCGTGATGAGATCTTTGATCAGCAGTTAGCTGATGAAGCAGTTGAGCGACTTAACCAGGCTCGCGCTGCAAACGAGTAATTAAATCCAGGATTCAAACCACATTCGAAGGTGCCAATCTTCGTAGGTAATTGTCTGCCCGGTAAAAAGTGGTAAAAAGAATAAGAAACAAAGTACAACCAGCGTGAATGCTCCAGCCACAATAGCTTGCGAAACTCCAGCCTTTAAATGACTATTTAGCAGTAATTTTGCACAGTAAACAATTGCTACGAGCATAAAAGGCTCAATAATTATCGCGTAAAAAGAAAAGACTGTGCGCTGTTGCATGGCAAACCATGGCAGATATCCCGCTGCAATTCCTAAGACAACAATATTTGCTGCAGAATCTGTTCGGTGTTCTACCAATGATTTAAACCAGTAGCCAATAATCACAGCTATAGCGATGCAACCGATCCACCACAACAAGGGAGTTCCTAAAGCTAAAACTTCTTGTGCGCAATCTTTAGCTCCACAATCTTTGGGGGTCGCATAGAAGAAAGAGGTTGGTCTTCCCATAACCAACCAACTCCAAGGATTTGCTTGGTATGGATGCTTTTCTGTTAGCCCTGTATGAAAGTTGAGCATCTCTTGGTGATAGTGCAACCACGATACAAATGGATTTGATGACCATTGACGATCCCAACCGCGATCAGAGATAAACCAACCGGTCCAAGTAAAGATGTAAACAGCAATTGGAAGTAATCCGTATTGCGCGATCTTTGTTGCAATTAATCGTGCTGAATTTCTAACATCGTGTGTCACGAATATTCGATATAAAGACACTAAGGCAATAATCGCTACAAAATAAATTGCGCTCCATTTACAACCAAGAGCTAGACCAAAGGCTAAGCCAGCCCACCAATGCCTATTTCGATGCCATAGTAAAACACCAACAAGAGTGAAAAAGGTTAAAAATAAATCAAGCAAAGCTGTTCGGGAATGAACTAATAACAAGCCATCTAGAGACATTAACCCTGCACCAAGTGCAGTTAACAGTGGAGAGTAAAAAAGAACATGAATGAGGCGTGCAAAAACGAGAATTAATAAAGTGCCGATCACCGCTGATGCGATTCGCCACCCAAATTCATTGTCCCCAAATAGCTTTATTCCAGAGGCTATAAGCCATTTGCCAACCGGGGGATGGACGATGAATTCAGGTTTAGCCCCATCAACTTCAACGCCGTACTTCAGTAAATCACGAGCTCCATCTACGTAATAGACCTCATCAAATACAAAGCCTTTAGGTGTCCCTAAATTAAAGATGCGCAGCACAAAGGAGATTAATGCGATCACGATGGGTGCAATGGCTGCCATGGGACAAGAGTAGGCGCGATTGTTGAAAAATACTGAGAGGATTAGCCCATGACGCTCATCTTGGCAGCTACTCCATTGGGAAATCCTGGTGATGCAAGTACCCGCTTAAAGAGCGCTATCGAATCTGCATCAATTATCGCGGCCGAAGATTCGCGACGATTTCACCGTTTGTGCGCTGATATCGAAGTTACCTTCACCGCCAAAGTGCTTTCTTTCTTTGAAGGCAATGAAGAGGATCGCACTCGTGAGCTCATTTCAGAGTTAAAAGCCGGAGCAACAGTTCTTGTTGTTTCTGATGCAGGAATGCCAACAATTAGCGATCCAGGTTTTCGCTTAATGCGCGATGCAATCGCCGAAGGTATTGAGGTTTCTGTTATTCCTGGCCCAAGTGCGGTAACCATGTCGGTTGCACTCTCTGGACTTCCAACAGATCGCTTCTCATTTGAAGGCTTTCCACCTCGCACCGCTGGTGCACGCCTTGCAACATTTGAAAAACTTCGTTTCGAAGAGCGCACCATGGTTTTCTTTGAAGCACCACATCGCTTAAGTGATTCATTAAAGGATGCGGTCAATGTCTTTGGTGCAGATCGCTTAGGTGCAATCTGCCGAGAAATGACAAAGCGATATGAAGAGACAATTCGCGGAAACCTAGGCGAATTATCGGAGTGGGCAGATGCCAATGAAATACTTGGTGAAATTACACTGGTGATTGCAGGTGCGGTGACTGATTCTGCATCGCTAACTGCGGCAGATATGGTTGGCCGGGTTCGTGAGTTTGAGGCTGCTGGAATGGATCGAAAATCAGCTATTGCAACTGTTGCCGATGAATTCGGCATCGCAAAGCGCCTTGTTTATGCTGCAGTGGTCGATGCCAATAAGATGAGCCAGTGACTAAGTCTTTCTACCTAACGACGCCGATTTACTACGTCAACGATGCTCCTCATATCGGGCATGCCTACACAACAGTTGCTGGCGATGTGCTGACCCGTTGGCATCGTCAAAAGGGTGAATCAGTTTGGTTCCTCACTGGAACAGATGAGCATGGTCAGAAAGTTATGCGCACTGCGGAACAAAACAATGTTGCGCCACAAGCATGGGTAGATAAGTTAGTTCAAGATGCGTGGAAGCCAAATTGGGAACACCTGAATATCGCCAATGATGACTTTATTCGCACTACTGAAAAGCGCCACACAGAACGTGTGCAAAAGTTTTTGCAATCACTTAAAGACTCTGGCCATATTTATGCAGGTAAGTATGAAGGCCCATATTGTGTTGGTTGTGAAGAGTTCAAACTTCCAGGTGATTTGATTGATATCGATGGCGCAAAGTGCTGTCCGATCCATAGCAAGCCAATTGAATTAGTAAATGAAAACAACTGGTTCTTTAAGCTTTCAGCTTTTGTTGAACCGCTTCTTGCCCATTACAAAAACAATCCTGACGCCTGCCAACCAGAAAGTGCACGCAATGAGGTTGTCTCATTTCTTGAAGGCGGAGTTTCAGATCTTTCAATTTCTCGTTCAACATTTGACTGGGGTATTCCAGTTCCGTGGGATACAGATCAAGTTGTCTATGTTTGGTTTGATGCCTTACTTAATTATGCAACAGCCGTTGGTTTAACAGATGCTCCTGAATCTGAAGGTGGCAAGAAGTTTGCTCAAACCTGGCCAGCTGATGTGCACTTAGTCGGAAAAGATATTTTGCGATTCCACGCCGTTATTTGGCCAGCGATGTTGATGGCTGCAGGTCTAGAAGTTCCGAAAAAGGTTTTTGCGCACGGCTGGTTGTTAGTCGGAGGCGAAAAGATGAGTAAGAGTAAGTTGACCGGTATTGCTCCCAAGGACATTACCGATCACTTTGGAGTTGATGCATTCCGTTATTACTTCTTGCGCGCAATCCCTTTTGGAACAGATGGATCATTTTCATGGGAGGACATGAGCGCTCGTTATACCTCGGAGCTAGCCAATGACTTTGGAAACCTGGCTT
>ERZ650311.1318-NODE-1318-length-12517-cov-5.858048_pt1 | contig 12517 bp, 13 predicted proteins | sample MGYA00376247_ERZ650311 | MGnify/ENA primary metagenome ERZ650311 (study PRJEB26733, sample SAMN07839324) | wastewater metagenome | biome: small river; feature: stream; material: water | place: USA: North Carolina | collected 2016-07-28 ... | reverse complement strand
GATTTCGACCAATAGTGCAGAGCGGGTGATCGGCAATAACCTTTGCGAACTTCTTATCGCGGGTCGAGAGTTCAGCAACGACTTTCTTCATCTGCCGCTCTGTAATCAACGGAATTGTTGTTGAAGAAGCCATTGGCCAATCATGGAGTTTCGTCGATGAGAGTGCAATACTTCACGTCATGAGCGATTTTCATCTCGTGCCGCTAGCCGAATTACAAACTCATAAGAGCGAGAAGTGGCGAGCATTTCCCAAAGATGTTCTTCCACTTCCCGTTGCCGAGATGGATTTTCCAGTCGCCGAACCAATTCGCCGCGCACTTACTGAGATGGTCAACGCCTCTGACCTTGGTTACCTCGGTGCGATCCCTGAGATGGGGGAGGCATTTAAAGGCTTTGCGTCGCGTCGATTCGGATGGACGCCAGACCCATCGCAGATTCGAATTGCCGCCGATGTTGGAGTCGGAATCGTCGAGACCTTGCGCGTTATCACCAAGTACGGTGACAAGATCTTGATTAATTCGCCGGTTTATCCAAATTTCTTCACCTGGGCAAACGAAACTCATCTTGAAATTGTTGATGTTCCTCTCAATCGCAATGAATCAATTGTCAATGGATCACCATGGCACCTTGATTGGAGTGGTATTGAGTCTGCGTATGCATCTGGAATCAAAGTGCACCTCATCTGCAATCCTCATAACCCACTTGGGCGCGTATATGCCAAGGAAGAGCTTGAACGTCTAGTAACGCTTGCAAAGAAACATGGCGTCATCATTATTAGCGATGAGATTCACTCGCCACTTACTTACTCCGAAGCAGCCTTCACTCCATTCCTCACACTTGGAGCAGATGCGCGTTCAGTTGGAATCACGGTAACTGCTGCGAGTAAAGGGTGGAATATTGCCGGTTTGAAGTGCGCCATCATCGTCACTGAAGATGCGGCAATGCACGAGCGACTCAACGCAATCGCGCCGGCCACGCACTATCGCGCCTCACTTTTAGGAGCTTTTGCCACGGTTGCTGCATTTCAAGAGGGAGAGCCTTGGCTTAATGAGTTGATGGTTCAACTTGATACCAATCGTAAGCTGGTAGCCGATCTCGTTGCGCAGCATCTTCCGAAGGCGAAGACGCACCTTCCTCAGTGCTCATATTTGGCATGGATTGATTTCGCAAATTATGACCTAGGAACAGATCCAGCTGGTTACTTAATTGAGAATGCCAAGGTTGCTTTTGTGCCAGGAGTTCGTTTCGGCGAGAAGTTTGCCAGCTATATTCGACTTAATTTCGCGACCTCGCCTGAGATTATCGAGGAAGCGATTAAACGAGTAGCGCAGGCGCTTCACTAAAGCATTACCCTTAAGACATGGAAGATAAGCGCCCAGAGACTGTTGCCATTACTGCAGGTCGTCCTGCATCTGCACCGGGCGCCCCGCTGAATACTGGAATCTCGCTCAACTCAACTTTCACCGCAGGTGGTGCACTTGGTTATGGCCGCTTTGGTAATGAAACCTGGCATGCACTCGAAGCTGCAATCACCGAACTCGAACAAGGTGATTCAACGCTCACATTCTCATCAGGCATGGCTGCAATAACTGCCGTCTTTTCACTGCTTCCACATGGCGCACCGATTGTCGCATCGGATCAGGGTTATAGCGGAACGATGGCGTTGCTGAAGAAGTATCACGAGCAAGGTCGTCTAGAAGTTCGCTTTGTTGATATTGCCAACACCAAAGATGTCTTCGAAGCACTTATCGGTGCTGCATTCCTATGGATTGAATCTCCAACCAACCCTGGACTGGAAGTTGCAGAGATGGCGCTGATTATTGGCGAGGCGAAGAAGCGCAATATGGGCGTTGCGGTAGATAACACCTTCGCAACTCCTCTTAATCAACTCCCATTGGTGATGGGTGCAGATATTTCGATGCATTCGGTGACAAAATATTTAGCTGGACATAGCGATGTGATTCTTGGGTCGCTCACAGTAAAGGATCCTGCGCTCTACAACCGCCTCCTTGAAGCTCGCACTCTTATCGGCTCCATACCTGGTCCATTTGAAGCATGGCTCGGACTTCGTGGATTGCGCACCTTTCCACTCCGCTTCGCCGCAGCACAGAAAAATGCACAGGAGTTGTTGGAAAAGTTGAATCACCATTCAAAGGTGACGAAGGTACGTTATCCAGGCTTCGGCGCAATCATCTCCTTCGAAATCAATGGTGATGCAGCAGATGCAGATAGGGTCTGTGACTCTTCTGAGTTGATTACCAACGCAACTTCTCTGGGTGGCGTTGAGAGCACTTGGGAGCGTCGCCGCCGCTGGCCACTTGAGAGTGAGAGCGTTCCAGAGAACCTGATTCGCCTCTCTGTGGGATGTGAACATATTGATGATATTTGGAATGACATTAACTCAGCTTTAGCAAAGATTTAATCTATAAATCCTGCCACTTGCCGGAAAAGAGAGTATTTTTAAGGCATGAAAGCTTTTCGTCGACTTCTAGCAGCAGTAACAATGACGGTTCTAGCATTTAAAGCGGTTGCCACATTCTTGAGCTGGGTTGAAAAGCAAGAAGACTCCGAAGTAGATGCATGGATCGATGAAGATGAATTCGAGGATGCATAAATGGAAATCACAATTCAGGCACGTCACGCTACTCTAGCTTCTGACTTCCAGCCGATTGCAGAAGAAAAGCTCCGCTCAATGGAGCGTTTTAATGTCAAGATTGATCGAATTGAAGTAGAAGTTGTTCACGAACAGAACCCTCATCAGGGAAAGCATTCACACAAGGTTGTTATCGCATCTCACGGTTCAGGGCCAGCGCTTCGAGCAGAGGCGACAGAATTTAATGACGTAGCTGCCTTTGATGTTGCAATCAAGAACATTGAATTACAGATTCGCAAAATTCATGAGAAGAGCAAAGATCATGGTCGCGAAACAATTCGCACCATGCCACTTGCAGACTAGCGAGACTTGCCTTTTCCAGCCTTCAATGGCTTCATTGGCTCGACCGGTGGAGTTGGTTCTGCGCCTAGGGCGGCAATCGCTGCATCTCGCGCCGCAATCGCTGCGCTAATCGCGTTCTTGCGTGCCGCAATCGCAGCATTCTTCTGATCTGGCGTGCGAGCAGATGACATCGCATTCTTAAATGTGAGCGCTGCGGTATCGCAGGCAACTTTGAAATCGTTATTAATATTTCGAATCTGCAAACTGCGTACGCGCATCTCTGTTAAATAGTTGTCGCGATCAATTCGGAACTGCTCTTGGGCAGAGCGATTGGGATTGGGTGTGAGAGAAACCTGTGGAGACGAGTCTGCAACTGCGCTAGGTGCAATGGCGATAGGGGAGAATGCGATTGCACAGAGTGCGATACCGGTAACTCGACGTGACTTCCTCATGGCCCAAGTGTGACAAATCATCATGTGAAGATTCTGTGAAAGCCTATGAAGCTAGTGGCGAGTCGTGCGAAAAGAGTTGCCGTGGTGGCGGAATCACCCGTAACCATGGCAAGGTTGTGCCATGGCACAACTGATTATGGTGATTGACGACGAAGCCGGTGTGCGCGAGCTCTTGGGCGATGCGCTCAAACTTGCAGGTTTCGAGACTGTAGCCGCGGCAGATGCGATGGTCGCACAGACAATGTTGCGCACTATTAAGCCGGCGCTTTTAATCGTAGATATCAATATGCCGATGATGGATGGATTTGAATTTATTGAGCGCATTCGCGGTAATGGCGATAACACTCCAGCCTTGATGTTGAGTGCGCGTGGAGATCGCGCAGATATCACTCGTGGACTGACCCTTGGTGCCGATGACTATGTAACTAAGCCATTTGGTCTCGAAGAGCTCGTGCTCCGCGTTAGAGCAATCTTGCGTAGATCTCAATTTACAGAAGCAGCTTCGACCTCACTTTCTCTTGGCCCCATCACTTTGGATGAGGCATCACATAAAGTCACATTTAATGATGAGGTCGTAGATCTCTCACCTACAGAATTTAGATTGCTCCACGTCTTACTTGAATCCAAAGGGCGCGTACTCAGCAAGAGCTACCTGCTCGATGAAGTATGGGGAATCAACTTCGAAACTGAAACCACTGTGGTCGATACCTACATCTCATATCTTCGCAAGAAGTTGCATCGTGATGGTTTTGAAGGGATTCGAACCGTTCGCGGCGTCGGCTTTCAATTGCAGCTAGAGAAGAAGTGAAACTCACCTCTACCGCGCGGTTACGTCTTGTCACATTAGCGACCGCATTCATCCTGACAGCTGGAATCGGCACTTTTCTCGCCGAATCTAGTTATCGAGATTCACTCTCCAACATCGATTCAACAATTAATGGAACTATTAATGATGCGGTGTCATCGCCCGCGCAAGAACTGAGCGCTGCCCTGTTTCATATCGATGAGTACTCCCTTGATCTATCGCTCTATTTGATTTCGCGTGACGGCACCGCAACCACGGTTAATGAATCAACAGATACCTTCATTAGCAATCTGACGTTGAAGGATGTTGCCCAAGCAACAAAGAGCGTGAAATCAGGGAACGGCGCACATGATTTTAGATATCGCGCACTCGAGATTTCGGGGGGTGACTATCTCGTCGTGGCGGCCTCTTCTAGTGAAGCTACAGCAGATCTCAGGTCGAACCTCCTATCCGTTCTTGTGATCACCATCTTCACTTCACTACTTACCTTCTATCTCCTCTCGCTCTACATACGTCGCCTCAAGCAGCGCGATGATGCAGACGCGCTTGCTCGAATGCAGGCATTTCTAGGTGATGCTTCACATGAATTGCGTACCCCATTAACTGTTATCAAGGGGTATGTAGAGATGTTGAGCAAGGGGCAGATGAGCGCCCCCGAGGATCAAGCGCGGGCCTTCAATAGAGTATCGACCGAGATAACTCGCATGGAGTCCTTGATCCATGACCTTCTCTTACTTGCCGAATTAGGGGAGAGTGCGCAAAGAGAGAGCGTTGCGCTCGATCTCTCTGAAGTTGTCCGCGCACATAGCGAGGATTTCAAAACGCTTCATAGTGATCGGGATGTCATTATTGAAGTCTCACCTGGCGTTGCTATCGAAGGTGTTCGCGATTACATTGCGCGCTTTATTCAAAATGCTCTCAACAATATTTCTCGACACACAAATGCAACTGCGCCGGTCCGAATCTCACTTCAGAATTCAGGAAAGAATGCAATCTTGACGATTGAAGATGGTGGCAAGGGAATACCGGAAAGCGCATATAAGGAGAAGGTAAAGTCACTGACTCGCTTTGATCCATCTCGTTCGCGGGAGAGCGGTGGTTCTGGTCTTGGTATGAGCATCATGGCTGCCGTCGTCGCTAAGTCGGGCGGTGTATTGCGATTGCGAAAGAGTGAGCTTGGTGGCTTAGCCGTGGTCGCGGAATTTCCTACTTATCGCGGGTAGAGATTAAGCTGGTAACAGTTGCAATTCCAAGGCAGCTGACAATCACGGTGAGTGATTGAGTAATGGTGAATTCAGGTACCGAGAAGCCAGCGATCTCGTGGACATCGACGCCGTGGAGAGCATGGAAAATTAACTTCACACCGATAAAGCCAAGGACAACCGAAAGCCCCTTGCCGATATGTACGAGGCGCTGCATCAAACCGCCGATGAGAAAGTAGAGCTGACGTAGCCCCATCAAGGCGAAGATATTTGCGGTGATTACGATGTAAACATTTTGAGTAAGACCAAAGATTGCTGGGATTGAATCTAAAGCAAAAACTAAATCTGTCACTCCGAGAGTAATCAGCGCGATAGTAAAGGGCTTAATACCTTTACTGCTGAGATAAGTGATGATCTTGCTCTCTTCTTCATGTTCATCACTTCCGCTCTCGCGAAAGAGTGAGATTGCGGTGTAGATAAGGAAGGCACCGAAGAGGAAGAAGACTTGCTGAAACTGCTCGATCACCTTTGCGCCTACCGAAATTGCGATAACGCGCAGAACAAGTGCAATCAGGATTCCGATCAGAAGTGCAAGCTGTTGGCGCTCACGAGCAATCTTGAGCTTGGTCAAGATAATGACGAAGACAAAGAGATTGTCGAAGGAGAGTGAATATTCAGTGAGCCATCCAGCAAAGAACTCTTTCTGGCCTTGCGGATTGAGCCAATGGCCGAGGAATACGCCAAAACCAATTGCCAGAGAGACATAGAAGAGCGACCAGAGGGTGACCTCGCGCATAGAGGTCTCTTTCTCGCGATTGGCAATTGCCCAGGTGAAATCGATAATGACCACAACTAGAAGTGCCGCAATGGTGATAATCCAGTTGGTGGTTGAAATCATTGTGAAAGACTAACATTAAAGGTGTGAGCGATAGAGAATTAGAAAGTGCCTTGCGCGAATTAGCAGGCGCCGTCTCTCACTCTGACCACTTTGTCCGCGCCGTCTTATCAGGTCGCCGTCGCAATATGCAACCAGATCACGAGCGCCTCGATCTTCGCCCAGTTCAATTGAAAGATGGCCTAGCTATTCAAGTCAGCTATAGCGATGGTCGACAGATGACCTCTAAGAATTTTGCACCGGGCGAACTGCCTTTTGCAGAGTTTGCTCAATCAGGTTACGCCAATATTGTGGTGGAGAGCGAAGGCGAGACTCTCTCACTACGAATATCCAAGAAAGGCGTGCCGCTCTTTTCGCGAAGCAAGAACACTTTGACTCGCGACCTCAGCCACGACCGTACCAAGAAGCGATTACTTGATTCGTCAGATCCCTTCCTTCGTGAAGTGGGTATTTCCGATGCGCATGGAAATATCAAGCCATCAAAGATGGATAAGTACAAGCAAGTCGAAGAGTTTCTTCGTTTACTGATTCCAACTCTCAATGATGCAATTGCAGCTGGGCATGTTCATGCGCCGACAGATGCAAGGCCACTTCGATTGGTAGACCTTGGATGCGGCCATGCTTATCTCACATTTGCCGCCCATCAATATCTCAAGGCCGAAGGAATTCCGGTGCGAGTTGTGGGAATTGATATCCGCCCAGCGTCTCGCGATCGCAATAATGCGATTGCTAAGTCACTCGAAATTGATTCAACGATTTCATTCCTCGCCGAAGAGATATCGAGTACCTCAATCAATGAAGCAGATATCGCAATCGCATTACATGCTTGTGATACCGCCACTGATGATGCAATTGCGTGGGCAGTCAATCGAGATGTGCCATTGACTCTCTTTGCTCCTTGCTGTCACCACGATATTCAGGCACAGATGAAGGTGGCGCCAGAGCCATGGTCATTGGTCACTCGACATGGCATTATGCGAGAGCGGCTCGGTGACCTCATTACCGATTCTCTCCGCATTCAATTGATGAAGCTCCGTGGCTATCGCGTCGAGGCGATCGAATTTATCGGCGGCGAACACACCCCGCGCAATCTCATGATTCGAGCAGTGAAGACTGGCGCAGTTGCTGAGGGTGGAGAGGTTGAGCGTTATCAATCGATGATCTCGCTCTGGGGCGTAACGCCCGTTCTTGAGGGGAAATTGAACCGATAGACTTGCCCCATGTCTAAGGTACTTGCATCCCTTCCGGTCGGTGAAAAAGTAGGAATTGCCTTCTCTGGCGGCCTCGATACATCTGTTGCAGTGGCGTGGATGCGCGACAAGGGAGCAGTTCCTTGTACCTATACCGCTGACCTCGGCCAATATGACGAGAGCAATATTGAAACCGTGCCAGATCGCGCGAAGGAATATGGCGCAGAGATTTCACGTCTGATTGATTGCAAGACACCACTGGTTGAAGAAGGTCTCGCTGCCATTGCATGTGGCGCCTTCCATATTCGTTCTGGCGGAAAGCAGTACTTCAATACAACTCCACTCGGTCGCGCTGTAACCGGCACACTTCTTGTCCGCGCCATGCTCAATGACAATGTTGAGATCTGGGGCGATGGTTCAACATATAAGGGCAATGACATTGAGCGCTTCTATCGCTACGGTCTACTCGCCAACCCAAACTTGAGAATTTATAAGCCATGGCTCGATGAAGATTTCGTTCGCGAACTCGGTGGACGCAAGGAGATGTCTGAGTGGTTGGTAGCTCACAACTTCCCATATCGCGATAGCGTCGAAAAGGCATACTCAACTGATGCCAACATTCTCGGTGCAACACATGAGGCGAAGAATCTTGAGCAGCTCGATGCTTCCATCGAAATTGTTTCACCGATCATGGGTGTGAAGTTCTGGGATTCATCGGTCAACATCCCAACCGAAGATGTAAAGATTCAATTTGTTCAGGGTCGTCCGGTCGCGATCAATGGCAAGGAATTCTCTGATGTAGTTGCATTGATGCAAGAGGCAAATGCCATCGGTGGCCGCCACGGTCTTGGCATGGCGGATCAGATTGAGAATCGCATCATTGAAGCGAAGTCACGCGGTATCTATGAAGCACCAGGTATGGCACTTCTCTTTATCGCCTACGAGCGCTTGGTCAGCGCAATTCACAATGAAGACACTATTGCTAATTACCACGCTGAAGGCCGTCGCCTTGGCCGCTTGCTTTATGAAGGTCGCTGGTTGGATCCACAGAGCTTGATGCTCCGCGAATCGTTGACTCGTTGGGTTGCATCTGCAATTACAGGTGAAGTCACACTTCGCCTTCGTCGTGGAGATGATTACTCAGTTATTAATACAACAGGTCCAGCGCTGAGCTACCACCCAGATAAATTGTCGATGGAGCGCACTGAAGATGCAGCATTCGGTCCAACTGATCGCATCGGCCAACTGACTATGCGTAACCTTGATATTGCAGATACTCGAGCAAAGCTTGAGATGTATCGCGACCAAGGTCAGCTTGGTGGGGGAGAGTTCAAGCTCATTCGTCAGCTCGAGGATTAATCCGTGAAGGTGCAGCAGAAGGCGGTGCTTCTCGCCGGAATTTCCTATATCGCGATGGCGATCTTCCATATCCCAGATGGAATCTTTCGTCATGCGTTCGATAAGGATGCACCAGCACAGCTCCTCGCACTCACCGCCATCGCAGCCATCTTCGCTATCTATATGGCGCTCAAGCCAGAGCGATTCCGCTTCCATCGTTTAGCGATTTACGGAGCAGGGGCTTTGTTGCTGACCCAATTCACTTCGCTACTGATGAGCGGCAATCTTATGGGCTCGCTCATTGGTGATGCAGGCCGTTTCGTTGGAACTGCAAGTGTAGTCGCGCTCTTGGCGGTCTCGATTTTTCACACACAATTTAAGTACGAAGCTTTTGTCACCTTAGCGCGTTTCTATCTCGTTGCAATTGAAGCGGTCTGCTTTATCGGTATTGCGCAATACTTTAATCTCATCGAGCTACCTGGAGATCAAGGAATCTCATCAACGCTTGGTAATCTCGATTTCTTCGCCGCATATATCGGCACCGCTTTCCCAATCATTCTCTTCGTCGCGCTTAACAGTTCCCGCCGCATTCAATACCTGCTTGGTGCAGTAGCGCTAATAAATCTCTATGCGCTTCAACTTGCTGGACCGCTGCAGGGGTATCTCGATATTGCATTTACGGCACTCGGTCTTTTGATTCTTGTTGCACGCCGTTACATTCCACGTCGTGAGTGGACGTTGAATGCGCGCACATACCTCGGAACTTTTGCGGTAATCATCTGGGCTGAATTCATTTTCTTGATGCCGTTCTTGGGCCACTTTGTTCCTGTACTAGGCAACGACGTGCAGGTAAAGATTCGCGCAAACTTCTGGCTCGCCGGTATGCGCCAATTCTTCGCCCATCCATTAATCGGTGTTGGCCCAGATCAATACGGAAATTACTACGAGCAGTACCGAACCATTGATGACATCAAACAATATTCAAATATTCTTAGTAATGATGCTCACTCAGCATCCGTGCAGACTCTTGCAACAACTGGAATCTTAGGAACGCTCGCATTCCTATTCTTGCTCGCTTTAGTAATTCGCTCTTTCTTAATCCTGTGGGATTCACGAACCGTTAATCGCAAGGCGCTCTTTGCCCTTGGTCTCTATATCTTCGTCTATCTCACCAATTCATTTATAAGTCCTTTTACATTGACTCATAAATACCTCTTCTGGGCAGTCTGCGGATTCGTTGTCGGGCAGACATATCGATTGCCATCACGGGCATCGCTACCCAAGACTGCAACTCGTTTCACCGCACTTACCGCTGGAGTCTTCCTAGCATTTATCGCGACAATCTTTGCCCAAGGCCAACTAAATTACCTCACAAGTATCGAGAAGTATGCGGCTGACAACAAGGCCTTTATTAACTACAAGCCTTCACCAGTAATTCCATGCATGATGTATTTCGATGCTGAGTTATTGATGGCTGTTAATAATGGTAATGACTATGCAATTCAATTCATCAGAGATGAGTTGAAACGGAATCCTCGTTGTGTATCAGCTCAGATCAATTTAACTCGCGCTGCAGTAAATTCTGGCGAACTCAAAGACCTGAAGGAATATGTGTATCAGCTCTACACAATCGCGCCAGCGCGTTCCGACACCATCTCATTCGGTATGTATTACGCCAACCGCACAGGGGATAGGAAGCTGGCCGCGGCGCTAGAGAAGACAATGAAGGCGCTCGGACTTACCTATATTCCGGGCAAATTAGGCTAATAATTGGCTTCCTCGCCATTAGCCGTTAGACCGAAGGCTTAGCGAGAAGGTATATTTCTTGTATGTCGCTTGAAGAGCTCATCTACCGGTTGCGAAACCGTTTCGATGAGTACTGGCATTCCGAAAAGCGCTCGGTAAAGGTTATTTCGCGACTACTTGCCTTCACTCTCTTCGCCGCTGTAATCTCGACCATCGCTCCAACTTTGGCCGATGAACTCTCTTCAAGTCCACAGATGCTCGAGCCAGTCGTACAGACAACCGACTCCAGCACGGTGACAATTACAGAAACGGTGACAGCTTCACCTGTTCCAACAGCAACCTTCACGCCAGATCCAGTTATTTCTCGACCACCTGTGGCTAATCCAAGTGAATCTCCTCTTCCAGAATCCACGGACTCAGCCACTGCCGAAGGCCCAGGTGTTCCGCTAGAAATTCAGCCTAAGTACGTCGTGAAGATTCCACCTACCGGAGCGATTGATCCACGAGCGGATAAGTACTTCCTGCCGCATATCTATGCCGCAGTGAGCGACCCAGATGTTGAATTTTCTATGGTCTGTATCAATGGCACTTCCGGAATGAAGTTCGATGTTCTGCAGAAGGGGGCGGCCAATAACGCCGATCAAGGCAATGAGCTTGTCTACGGCGACCAAACTGGCCTGGTAATCCTCTCGGCTGAGACCAATCGTCTCGTCAACCTCATCAATTCTTACAATGGCCTCTTTATTAACACCTGGAGCGGCGGGCTCTCTGGGCGCTCATTGACTCTGCGCTTCGTGGCAGTCACTAAGCCGGTTGTCGACCCAACTTTCTGTAGCGCGGCGAAATCCGGCGCGGTCATGACCCTGCGACCATTGGGCCTCGACCTCTCGACGGTAAAGGGTGGCGGCACCCTTAAGTAGGGGACTCCCAAGGGCTCACATTCGAGCTCACAAAAGCGCAATTTCTCCTCACGACACCCTCATTTTTGCCTTACGCCAACTTTACTTAACGCAAACCCCCAGTCTAGGATGACCTTCGACATCACCCTTAGGGCGCCCCTAAAGGTGGTCAGATGAGTCATATCTAGTGAAGGGAGCGCTCGCATGACATTGCATTCACCGCTGAGCGGTCCTGTTAACTCTGGATTTGGCGGAGGCAAGAAGTACAAGTCAAAGATTGTCTTCGGCGTTGCAGTAATGGGATTCATTCCATTCATCATGTCAACATTTGCTGCAAGCGTAACTGTTGGAAATGGTGCGCTTGAGTTTGGTCAAGGATCACAGCAAGCAATTGCATGCGATAGCAAAATCTTTATCGCAATGGGCGAAGAGTGGCACGGTCAACCAACTGATGCAGACCCATCTGCAGGTTTCTTCCGCGTTCGCGCAGTGACTGTCTCTAATCTTGATCTCCAGGCATGTGCAGGTAAGAAGTTGCGCATCCGTTTGATCGATGGCACATCACAAGAAATTGGAATTGGACCAATCGCTGACGCGAAGGTATTGCAGGTAACCATTCCTTCGACCACTCCAACAAATAACATCAGTGATTCCACTGCACTTTTATTAACATATTTAACAGGCACAGGTAATCCAATCTCGAGCACACTGCTCGCGAGTGCAGCCGTATCTGTTAGCGGTACATCTATCTACGATGGAAGCGTTCTCTCTGCAACAAATGGAGATGTCACCTTCTTCATCGATCCAAGCGCTCAGACTGTCAATATTGATGGTCAGCTTGTACGCCGCACCACCGTCGAAACAATCGACAACCCAACTGCAAGTGCGCCAGCGCCTGCTCCATCGGCGTCACCAACGTCCTGATCTAAGAATTCTCGCCGAGCAATCGGTGGGCATACCCAAGCTTCGTCCCACTACGAAGTAAAGGTGCAGTAAACCCGGTGGAATCGTTAACTAGAATGGGGAATATAGGAATGGAAATCCTAAAGTTCGAG
>ERZ650311.1314-NODE-1314-length-12561-cov-3.574604_pt1 | contig 12561 bp, 15 predicted proteins | sample MGYA00376247_ERZ650311 | MGnify/ENA primary metagenome ERZ650311 (study PRJEB26733, sample SAMN07839324) | wastewater metagenome | biome: small river; feature: stream; material: water | place: USA: North Carolina | collected 2016-07-28 ... | reverse complement strand
CGGAAACGAAATTGACGGCACTGGTCAGCAATCCCTCAACCATTTCGCCAATTGGACTGAACGCCGCCATCAATTGTTCGGCAACACCACTGAAAGCCGTGGCAAGCTTGGCATAAAGATCTGACGCCAACTTCCCGATTCGCGTCAGCACGCCACTCGACTCGCCAACCTTGCGCATCGAACTAGCAACACTCAAAATCAAGTAGATCAAGCCGCCAACGGCAACAATCAGTGCTCCCCAGCCAGTGGAAGCCAGCGAGATGTTCATGGTAGTTGCAAGCAGTTTGATCGCCGTGACAAGTCGCGGCACCACCGCAATCAGAGTGAACGCAATCGCAAGCGATGAAGCGAGTCGTGCCACCATGCCGCCAGAGTTCTTATTGAACTCGACCAGTGCTTGCGACCACTTCAGAATCGTGCCAGCAATATTGATCCCGATTTGCGTGTAGTATTTTGCACCTTCGATGAAAATCTCACCGATGGTGCGACGAATCAGCGTGATGTTATCCATCAGAGTGCTGATTAAGCCGGGTAGAGTTCCGGCTTGTCGCTCAAGCCCGCGATAAAACCGACCGCCTTCGGCAGTCAGCTTCAAGAACATCGGCTCAATTTGCTTCCACTTGAGCATGCCCTTGGAAATGCGGTCGGCGAGTGCGACTTCAGAGATTCCCAGTTCTTTGGCAATGTCCTTTCGCGACAGCACGCCGCGATTCATCAGCATGCCAAGGAAGTCGCTGTTGACGCTGGCGTATGGACCCATTGACTTCATTTGGGCATACATGCGAGTCAGTTCACTAACTTCAGCGCCGGAAATCGCCGCGATATCGCCAAGCATCTTTACTTGGTTCATTGCCTCTTTGGCGGAGAAGCCAAATAGCATTGACGACTTAACCGCTGCCTCCAATTCGGGAACCTTGAATGGAGTCGCTGCTGCGAATTGACTTATTTCTTGCAGAATCGCCTTCGCCTCTTCCGCGCTCCCCGTCAACGCCTCAAACGACTGAACCGACTGTTCAAACTGACCGGCCATTCCCACGGAAGACGAGACAATTCCCGCCATCGCCGCCATTAACGCGCCGCCAGTCAGCATTCCGAGAATCGACTGAATGCCGCCGCGAAAGCTCATCAATACGCCTTCGATCATGCTCGAAAAGCTGCCGCCAAGCCCCGCTAGATTTTGCTGGGCGGTGCTTGGATCAGTCCCCCGATTCATAGAGTTCTGAAGGCCAGCGAGGTGAGACTGAACGAGATTCAACTGCTGATGAAGGGCCTTCGTGTCAGCCATGACGTTGACAACGGCGCTCGCGAGTGTCATGGCGGCACTAGAACCGCCGCCTCCGCCTCCAGTGCTCATGGCTCGCTCCTCATCCTTGAGTCGCTACGTTGTCGTCTGAACGTCTGTTAGTGGCTCGCGATTGGCGTCTACTCGCTTGTGTTGTCTGGATCGTCTGCGAATCCTAGGCCAGCGGGAGGAATGGGGGGTTGTTCGCTGCCTTCGCCTTCGCCACCATCGCCTTCGTCTTCGCCGTCTTCCTTCTCCGCCTCTTGCTTTTTCTTCTCCGCCTCTTTCTTGGCCAACTGCAACTCGGCTTCCTTGGTCATGTTCTCGTAGAACATCGACTCGGCCTTCTCGCGAGTCAGTTCAGGCATCGCATCTCGCAAGGCCAGCCAAAACATGAACGCCGCACCGTCCGCCGTCTGCATGAACTCATTCAGTTCGTGCTTCGTGACTTGGCTGTTGGTCGCCGCTTTGATCGCTTCTCGCACAAACAGCGATTGCATCTCAGGCGACACGTTCGACTTGCTCAAGTCGCTGGCAATCTTCTCCAGCACGTTGCCACGCGAAGCGATTAAGTGCGCCTTGAATTCGTGGATCGCTTCGGAGCCGACTTTGCGAAGTTCGTAGAATCGTCCTTCGATCTCGACGCAACGCGAAATCACATCTTGAGGCACTTCACCGGGAGCGTATCCACCGACTCGCACGCCGTTCGACATGGTGACAGGACCGCTTCCGCGAACCCTTGAAGCATCTCGCTCATTCTCGGCGTGAAGTCCGCCAACTGATCCGCCAGCACTCGGAACCCGCACCCGCACCGATTTCGCTCCAGCCATTTCAGTCACTCCGAAAATTCAATTTCTCAAAAGCCCTAAACGCCCTAAGCACCCCGCAAAACCGCCACCCATCACTCCCCGATGGCCACTGCTTCCCCATGCAAACTCTGCCAATCCCTACCCCTCAAAACCGCCTTCAACCGCCAGTTCTTTCTCTCTTCCAAACTCATCTTCATTGCTTCATCAATAGGGATTGTGAGTTTCCCTTGCAGTTCCTTTTTCTCTCGCGTCAACATCTGGAATTGATAGATGGTCATGTCCGCGAACTCGACCGGCATAATCCCGTGTTCGTCGAAAGCTTCGCGAAGGATCTTCCGCCACTGAACTCGCCCGCCGCCAACTCCGTCGCCAACATCACACTTCTTCAACACCCAATCCAGGTTCGCCCGCTCATCAATCCCGCCAGCTTGCAACAACCGCTCGCCGATCCGCTGGCACCCGTCAACGCCTATCCGCTCCGCCTCTTCCGCCGCCTCTTCGTATGTCTCGCCCGCTCTGTCACGAAGGTTGATCCACACCACTAACGCCACGCCAGCGGGAGAAGAAAGAAACGATTGAATGTCCTCCAGCGTGGCGACGTTGTCCTTGATCTCAAGTTCTATTGCCGCATCATGAACCGCTGGCACAGCGTCACGATGAAGCTTGCCAATCACGCCGCGAAACAACTGCATCGGACTAACACGCTCGGCGAGTAGGAATTGCTCCACCTCGCCGAGAATGCCAATCGTCAACCGCATCGGCTGAAGATGCCCGCGCCACATCACATGGGCAGGCGAACCGACAGCGCGAGAAACGCCATCCACTCTTCACCTCAGTCAATGCGTTCGCGAAATTAGCTCGACAGTGTGCCGTCCGGATACGTCCACGCGCCGTACGTGGTCGCCGAGTACGGAACAACTAACTCGCCGCCGTCGTTGATGTCGCACTCGCCGGTAATGCCTTCGATGCGAACCGGCACGGTCCAATAACGACTCGCGTTTTCATGCAGCAACAACGTCACCAACTGTCCAGGCTTGTAGCTGGTGTAAATGACGTTGTCGGTGTCCAGTACGGACTCAAAATTGACCGTGCCGCTCTTGACTCCAGCCACGCTCACCTTGTGTCCCGGCGCGTCAGACGTCGCGAACTGAGGATTGTTCGACTTGAAATCGAACGACCACTTGCGGACGCTCGGCAGAGTGCTGACACCAACCTTAACCGAGCCGTCCTTGCCGCTTACATGCGTACTCATATCAAATTCCCTTCATCCATGAGGGGTTACTTTTCAAGTTCATTGACTGATTCGTGGTTGCCAGCGGGAGGAAGGGGGGAGTTGAAGCCAAAACGCTGCTCACCACCTTCCCCGCTGGCTCATTCACTAACCGCTTACACGGTCGCGTCATAGACGGCTTCGATGTTGATTGTTGCCGTCGCGCCGCTGGCGTTCGTGATGTAGATTCCAGTGACGTCGGTCGTCAAAAGGCACGGGTGATAACTCTGGTAGTGCCAGACGTACGGCACGTTGGCCAGCAAGGCAATCGTGTCTGCCGGAGAACTGCCGCTGTTTGTCTCGAACGTGACGTCCTTCGTTGAATTGATGATGATCCCCTTGAGTTGCGACACGTCGAGCGTGAACGCAATCAATCTGTTCGTTTGACCAGTTGCCACCGTCTCTTCGAGAGAGATTCGGCCAGTCGAAGAAATGACTCGCTGAAGGTTGAGCGTTCTGTCGCCAACCACAACCTTCTCAGTCAAGTCCCATGTTGGCGCTGCCATGTTCACACTCCGTTATGATGGCGGCTTTCGCCGATTGATATTGTTGAGTTCAACTTCCGTGTTGAATTGATTGCGCTGCCAAACAGCGACTACTCGCCAGCGGGAGGGACGGACGTTGCTTCAGCGACAGACTCTTCCTTCGCTTCCGCGTCGGCATCTTCCTTCACTTCCACCTTCGCGACTTCCTTCACTTCACCCATCACGCTGCCGTCTTCAAAAACCGTCCCAGGCTTGGCAATGGCGTCCTGAATCGAAGGCGGCTGAATCGTCATGTCTTTCACTTGCCCGCTGGCAGCCACGACATCGGCGTCGATCTCCATCGCACCAGCCGCCGCCGCAACGGCCGCCGCAACACTTGGCACATTCGGGCCGTACTTGCTGAACACGACGTCGAAGTCGACCTCTTCCGCGCCGCCGTCTCGCTTCTCGTCAAAGTCGCGAAACTCGGCCTTCAAGTGATAGAATCCGTCCGGCCAAAGTCGCCCAGAGACTCCCGCGAACACTTTGCCAGTCTTCGCGTCAATGCGATTGACATAGCTTTCGCATTGCAACAGAAAGTTCTTGTTGACCAGAATTTCGCGAGCCTCTTTATTGCCAGACATGCCATGAACTCCGTGCTTTGCTTTCGAGAAAGTCGATGCCGTAATTCGTTGTTATTGCACGCCCATCACGACGATCCGATACTGAATCGTTTTCGTGCCAGCGTTCGTGATTCTCAGCGTGTCCGCACTTCCCGCCGTGACCGCATACCCATCCCCAGGCGAAGCCATGAACCACCAGCCACCGCTATGAATTGGCGACTTCGCGGTTCCACTTCCATCGAAAAGTGAAGTGACTGGATTCGTGCCAGCACCGCCAACCTTCAGAGTCTCGCCAGCCTGAACCGAATAGCCGCTTGAGCCGTCATCGGCCCCGACGTTGTAGATTCCGACCGCGCGAATTTTGGTTAGCGTGACCGTGCTGCCGAATGCGTTGGAAAGGCTGCCAGCCAAGTCAAAATCAACAGTCGCCGCCGCTGCCAGCGTGCCTTCCGCGTAGTAGTTTTGATTTGCCTGATTCGCGCCAGTGCCAGTTGCAATCGTGGCTCGCGGCTCCCACTTGAACGAGTCTTCAGTCCGACCAAGATCGCCGCCATCGACATGCTTCCATGCCATGCGGAACAGCAGCGTTGCGTTTAGTGTGACTGCCATGTCAACTCCACGAAAAAAGCCGGTTACGCGCAACGACGTGCGCGTTAACCGGCTTGCATGTTCCTACCGTTTGGCGGCTGCAATACCCGTCTATTCTCAGTCTCGACTAGTGAAAGATAGTCGAGCACGGGTGGGGTATTTCAAGGCGAGAGTGCAATGCGAGAACAAAATGCCGTGTCAAGTTTTGCCAGCGGGAAAGAGGTGGCAGTTAGCCGTTCGCCTCCCGATTCGCTCCGCCCTTCTTCCCCGCTGGCCGAAACTTCCGTTCAAACTTCCCTTCAGCGTTCCGTTGCAAGATCCCGTCTTCAACCGCAACCGTCAGTTCGATCTTGCCGTACACGCCACGCCGCGCAGCTTCGACAACCAACTGGTCAAGCATGTTGTGGAGTTCGCCAATCATCTCGGCGTTCGGCAGATTCGTGCGGTTTGGGTTCATTCATTACCCAGGACTCGGATCATAAGATTGTGATCTGCGAATCTTGAAGTCAGCTTCCGCTACCCAAACGTCTCGCTCCGTCTCATCGCGTCGAATGTCTTCGCGCGTTCTCCTAACATTCAGCACCTTCCCCGATCCAGAGATTGACAGCGGAGCCTGAAACAGCGATGAAACAACTGAATCCAAGAGTGAGCCAGCGGCGAGAACAGGGTCAGTCGCTCCGTTCGACTTCACGTAAATCGACAACTGAATCAGATGGTCGCGAAACTCCGTGTCAGTCGTCAGATTTCCGTCTGGATTCCCGGCACTTACGAAAACCGCGTAAGGCCAATCGACTCCAGGCTCGGCCATCGAATACCACAAGCCACCTGGAATCAACTCGTCGAGTTCTTCCGACGCCCAACGCGACAAGATAGCCTGATAAACCGCAGAGATGCCAGCCATGGCTCACCACTCTTCCCGCTGGCAATCCATGCCAGCTATCCATCTATCAACAGCAAGATTCCGCACCTACCGCCCACCCGAAACGATCTTCAGGATTCGCGGGAACTGCTCAACGAACGTCGGCCGAATGTACGGACGCGCCGCCATCTTCGACGTCCCCAACTCCAGCCACACGCCATAGAGTACGCTCGTTCCGATCTCGACCGCGTATGGGTTTCCCGGCTTCACTCGCCAGAAAATGTGACGCCCGCTAAGAATGCCGGTTCGCATGTGTGGAGCATGTCCAGGAGCGGACGGACCAACTTTGTGATAAGAGAACTTGCGGATCTTGCGAACGATGGCGGCGCGGAGAACCATCGCTGCCTTGAACAGACTCGCCTGAATTTGCGCCAGCATTTGCTGACTTAGCATGGAGCCGTTCCACTTGATCTTTGTCTTGACGACTACCGCAAGATCGCGATTCATGTTACAGCTCCACAAATTCAGGCCACTTCTACTCAACTAAGCCATTTTGCCTACTCACCCACCTCCACATGCCGCGACACAACTCCCACCGTCACGTCGCCGCTTCGCTCCCTGAACGTCTCTTCGCTCCACCCTTCGCGAATCCTGGCCGTTGACTCGCGAATCCACCGATCAATCCGCTTCTCGGCCGCCGCGCTCGTCTCGCACAACGCCAACGCCTTCACGACGTCCTTTGTGCAATGCCTGTCGGGAAACTCTTTCAGGTGCGCGTTGATCTGCTCAACGTCGCGTTCCATCAGCAGACAGCCACCGCATGGTCCATCGGGAGGAAGGACCGCGCCGCACTTCTTGCACTTCGGATCGTGGACCGCAAACGCGAAAAACGCCTGCGAACCTCGTCGCCACCTACGCCGTGACATCCTTGTTTTCCTCACAGTCCACTTTCCAAAACTTGTTCAGTTCGTGCGGGTTATCCACTGACTTCACGTAGAGATAATGGGTCTCGCCAGCAGTATCCACGTAAACAAAACGAAACTCGCCAGTCTTCACGTTCGGGTTAAAATAGAAGTAGACTCGCGGTGTCGTTCGCTGGGCCTCTTGCTTCAAGTCGTGCGATTCGCTGGGGCTTGAAAGCTTCACGCGGCACTTCACATTGGTCCGCTGGTTCGCCCACGTTCTTTGCATGCCGCCTGCGGAGCCCTTCGTCACCGTCTTCACTTGGATCGTGATGCGGTGAGTCGAGCACAACGATTCAAGTGACATAAACTAATTCCTTTTGCCCCGCATTCACTCTTCCCGCTGGCCAAAACTCCCGCCAATCAAACCACTACATCCACACCGGCCGCTTATATGGCTTCAGCAACGCCTTGGCGTCATCCGGCAAGTAATCCGGAATCTCCTTGTCCGTTGGCTGAACAACTTTTGTCTGGCTCCAACCTTCAAGGCTCTCGCTTTGCACGTCACCGGGAACCAAAGCGTTTTGCTGATTCTCCAACGCATGCCAGCGGGCACCGATTATCTTCAGCACCGCCTCGCGAATATCTTGCGGGTTCAGTTCGTCGACCGTAGCTTCGCCACTCAACTCACTCGACGAGAATCCCGCCACGTAAGTGATCTTCACGCTGCCTGGAGTTCGTGGCCATAGAGTCGTGCGACCTTGCATCATCGCGCCGATCCGAGTCACGTAGCCAAAGAACGACATGCCGCCGCGATCAATGTTCAGGTAGTAATCTTGGCCAGCGGTGAGAAGGGTGGATGCAGCGAAAGCTCCTGGAGCCTGCCCGAAATAGCCCGTGTGGTCCAAGTAAATCGACGTAATCGAACGCACTGGCCATTCAGGCAGTCGCAGTACGTTCGCAGCCACGCCTTCAGTACGTGGCAGGTAATGCGTATAGGTTGCTTGCGTGAGCGTTGCGCCAGTGAATCGCCTTGCAGCCTTTTCCGCCGCCAACTTCAGCCGACGAATGCTCGTCAACTGATCCTCAGTCGGATCGCTGAATCCCAATTCAGACAGCACTTCCTCTTCGGAAACAATATCAGCGACCGCCATTGTTCACCCCGCTGGCCAGCAACAACTATCCGTACGTCTAGACAGATGAATCTCGCTGCAAGAGTCTTACTACACTTGGCCCATCAATTGCAAACTCACGAACGATTCACTCACGAATGATTCACTCAAGAAATCATCTCCCCAAAAACCATCCGCGCAAAAAGAAAGGGGCACTGACATGAGCCAGTGCCCCTCCCCCACAGCACGACATACGGCCGACAAGCAGCCGAGCGGCGCGCCTATAAATCAAGCAAGCCGCCGATTACAAGTCGACGGCTTGCGGGACTCATCCTAGTAACTCTTCTTCGGTGCGCAAATCAGCACCGAATAGGTGAACGTCGGCGTGCTGCTTCCGCCAATCGTACCCAACGCTCGCACGTATCGCTTCGTGCGATTGCGAACCAAGATCCGCTCGCCACCGGCAGCCGTCAACTGAGTGAACGCCGCGCCAGTGATGTCACTGTACGTGGAGTTGTCATCCGACTCCTGAATCTTGACATCCAGCGTCGGACTCGTGCCCGACGTTGTGCCGTTTTCCAGAATGGCGTAGAGTTCAGGGCCAGTGTCGGCCATGTCGATGCCAGTTCCGGTCCCCGTCGAAGTCCGCGCGGCGGGAGTCAGCGTCCGGCCCCACGCATAATCATTCACCAAATCTTTGCCGCTGAGCATATAGCACTTCCTTATGCTGATTGCTAGGTTTCGTTTGTCGTCCGTCGAACCATTCCGTTTGTCGCCAGCGTTCGCCAGACGACTGCCGCTTTCGCGGATTCTCGCCAGCGGGTAGTGAGGGAGTTTGATTAACTCGCCTCACTCATTCCGCCACGCAATTTGCGTTTTGCCGATTAGTTCTCGGCTTGTTCGTTTTCGTTAGTTGCCAGAGTCGCCGAGCGGAAGACTTCCACTTTCCCCGCTGGCCGCCGCCCCACGCTTTGCCTTCCCGCTGGCCTTGTCAGCGCCAATCAAGCCCGCCTCAACAAGCACAGCGATGGTCGCCTTCGTTGACTCCTGAACAATTCCGGCAGTAAGCCGCGCCATCATGCTCTCGAACCCAGGAGGCAGTCCCAGCTTTGCTTCAGGTGCCGCGCACTCTTCGTAGCCAGTCACCACCATCATTCGGCCAACATCGCTCAAGCCACGGTCGCCAGTGGCGTTCGCATTCAGGAACAGGTTGTGCTCCGAAATCAAACCATTCAGCGTCCAGGCCGGAATCGGCTCGGTAACATGAACCTTCGGCTTGTGGACATAGGCCGTCATTCCTTCGGGCATTTCAGCCTGACGAATCTGATCCTTGACCCACTTGCCGCTGCCGTAATTGCGCCATGTCCGACGCGCCCCGAGTTGCAGCGTCGCCCGGTAGTACCGATTGTCGTCCGGAACGTAGGGCATTTGCCGCAACTTACCACTATCCAACCGAATCGGCTCCGTGCTGAGCGCCATACAAGTCCTCCGTGACCGCGTTTCGTGTCCGTTGTCGCAACTGTGATCGCGCTCTTTTCGCCGCCGCAACTCTCGCGCGAAAGAGTGTTGGCGTATTTCAATGCAGAAAGGCGAGTAGCCCGCCGCATAAAACAGCGGGCTACTCAACCTTGATTGATTAGGCGTTCAGCAGCGTGTCAATCACGCCGAACGACTGCTCGTGTCGCGGGCCAGCGTCCGCGTAAATCGTGCCACGCATCGTGCTCACCCGGTTCTGGAACTTGGTTCCATCCGAGTTGGTCATCACGATTTCGGCCACGCCAGCGCGGGCGATGATCCACTCGGCACCAACGCCGCCGAGAACCATCGTCAAGTCCGTTCCCGAGCCCTTGGCGCGGTTGGTCGGAACCTGAGTCGAGCAAACCACCTTGTGCCCATTGAGCGCCAAGTTGGTGCCACTGCCCGTGAGCATCTGGCCGGTCATCGTGTTGAACATGAACGGACCAGCGCCGTCGCCACCAGTGACCGCATCAGCACGCCGAGTCGACAAGCCACCCCACAACGTGTTGGTCATCGCGTAGAAGAACCCGCGATCAACCGGTGCGTTCTGGTCGGCAATCTTCGCGTACAGCAGCGTCGGATCGGCAGGGCCAAGCGTGTTGCCGTTGGAGCCGACAGTGCTGGCAGTGTGACTCTGCAAGCCGCTGTAGAACAGCACGCCCTGGATCTTCGATCCACCGCCACCGTTGAACATGTCCTTGTCCAACTGCAACGCGAGTTCTCGCAAGAACTCGGTTCGCAGCCACGCCTCGACGGCAGTGCTGGTCGAGAATCGCAGCAACTCGTCCGGAATGTCAACCAAACCCGAGTAGGGCTTCGCCGACAGTTCCAACGCGCCGGTCGACGGGGTGCTCTCGCTCACCGTCGCGCCTTCGGTCGTCGCCGCAATCGTCACCGTGCCAGTCTGGCGCGGGAAACGAATGCGTCCTTGCGGGGGCAGGTCGATCTGAGTCGCACCAGCCTGCGAGAACACTTCGACGCCGCGCAGATACTCGATCAGTTCGCCTTGGGTGGCGAGCCCAACCAGGGTTCCGCCCGCCGTGCCAGTCTGCGAAGACAAATCCTTGCGCAGCGCAATCGCGCCACGCTTGGCCAGCCACGCAAACTCGTCCGGATCGAAGCCCGACATCGAATTCGACATCAAGCTACGGCACTTGCGAATCAGCGAGCCGTCGATGCCGGGAGCGACACCGCCGTCCGCCAGTTCCGTGTCGCCAGCGGGCATGAGTTCGCTGCCCAGCGGGATCAGCACGCTGCCGGGATTCACGTTCGAGTAGCCCGAGTAAGCCTTGTGCAACTCCTGGCTCAACTCCAACTCGACCTTCGCGCCGCTGTTCCAGTCGCTCTCGTGCGCAGCCTTCTTGCGAAGGGCCGTCGCCAATCGCATCAAGCTGTACGGACGGCTCGACAGCGGATCTTCACCCTTGCGGATCGCCGGAGCGCCGCCCGGAATGCCGTAGGGGTACTGGGCCTTGCTCAAGTCGCCGATGTTCTTTTCCAGATTGGCGAGCTTGTCGCCAAGCGCCTCCTGGCTCTTGGACAGCTTCTCCACCGCATCCACGATTTGGCTCGTGGCAGTCGGCTTCGCAGTCGTGTTGTTAGCGTTCGCAGCACTCATTGTCGCGCTCCGTCGTAAAGATGCCAGCTAGTGACTGGCGTGGTAGTCAAATCCGTTCGCACTACTTGCCGCCAGAGACGCGGCCAATCCGTGTCTCCAGTTGTTCCATTTGCGCCGTGTGAGTTTCAAGGCGAGTTGCAAACTCATTCAGTCTTTGCAGTAGCAGAGACGATTCCGCCTCTTCTTCCCGCTGGCGCTTTTCGAGTTCTCGCCGCTCTAGTTCGCGATCCAATGCGGCGAGTTCGTCTTGTTCATTGGCGGAATGTTGTGATTCGCCAGATTGTTTTTCCGTGGCTTGTCGAGTCTCGCCGTGTAGACGTTTGGCGGGAACTTTCGTATTCAGTGCCTTCAACAATTCGTCGCATGGTCGGCAACACGCATCAGCCCACGACATGATTGACGCCAGCATGTTGAGGCCAGCGGGGTCGAGTAGATGGGCCACGCTTCGCAAGCAAGTAATGGCATCTGCCACGGCTCGCGAGATGGAGTCCTGATCTGCGGAGCATAGGCCAGCGGGAGATGGAGGTGGTGCGATTGAGTCAGTGCATGGAGATTGACCGGGCGAGCAATACGACTTGCCTAGGCCAGCGGGAATCGAGGAGTCGTCGCCTTCCTCTTCCTCTTCGTCTTCATCGCCTTCCTCTTCATCCAATTCCTCACCACCGTCTTCCATCTCTCCTTCGTCTTCGCCTTCAATCGCATCCTCAACAACGTCCTGGCCGTCATCGCTCATCATCGCGACCAACGCCGCAATAATCATTTCCTTCACGCTGGCCGACTGATCCGCGTCGTTCACGTCCATGCCGACTTCCATCAGGTCATCGCTGGCCGCAACAATTGCATCGTCGATCAACTGCGAGAGTTCTTCAGGGATCTCGCCTTCGGCTTCGTTGATTGCGTTCGCGAGTTCTGGCAGACGTTCTTCACCGACTTGTTCGGCAACATCTTCCATCAGTTCGTTGGCGATTGCGCCGATAGCGTTGACGACGTCTTCAGATGGCTCGTCGCCTTCCGCTTCGTCGACAGACTCGCCGTCTTCCATGTCGCCATCGTCACCTTCCGCTGGCAAGAACGGCTCACCTTCATCTTCACCTTCACCATCCGCGACATCATCTTCGCCGCCCATAGCGGACTCACTGGCGTCGGCGTCCATGCCTTCGCCAGTGTCGGATTCCATTCCGTCCGCGCCGTCCATGGAAGCATCCATGCCTTCACCAGTCGCTCCATCGACCGGCTCGCCTTCCGTGGCTTCAGCCTCCATGCCGTCTTCAATGTCATCGGAGATTGGTTCGCCGCCATCTTCCCCGCTGGCCATTGCATCTTCGGAACCGTCAGCGCCACCGCCTTCAGCCGACTCATCGCCAGTCATGCCGATGGTGTTCACGTTGGCGGCAGCCGGATCAATCACGGGATCGACAGCGGAGTCATTGGCACCGCCTTCGCCGCCAACACCTCCACCTTCACCACCACCAGCAGCCGCCGCAACCATCGCCGCGTGCAAGTGTCGATCCAACGC
>ERZ650311.1313-NODE-1313-length-12562-cov-6.363876_pt1 | contig 12562 bp, 11 predicted proteins | sample MGYA00376247_ERZ650311 | MGnify/ENA primary metagenome ERZ650311 (study PRJEB26733, sample SAMN07839324) | wastewater metagenome | biome: small river; feature: stream; material: water | place: USA: North Carolina | collected 2016-07-28 ... | reverse complement strand
GGATGCACCACCCCAACATGAGCCTTTAGATGCCTTTATTAAGGTCGATTTATTGTTCTCAGAGGCGGGTTTAAATGTGCCAAAAATCCTTGAACAAAACATTGCTGAAGGCTTCTTGCTATTAAACGATTTAGGAACAAAAACCTACCTCAACGAACTCAATGATGAGACAGCAGACTCCCTCTATAAAGATGCAACTCATGCCTTAGTGCTGATGCAGTTGGCAAGCAAGCCTGATGTATTACCAAATTACGACGAAGTACTACTGCAACGAGAGTTAGATTTGTTTCCAGAGTGGTATTTAAAAAAGCATCTCGGAATTGATCTGAATGAACAACAATCTGAGCAACTAAAAAAATCTTTCGCACTCATTATTGAAAATAATTTGGCGCAAGCAAAAGTCTATGTTCATCGCGATTACCATTCTCGCAACTTAATGGTGACCGATAAAAATAATCCTGGAGTCATCGATTTTCAGGATGCAGTGTATGGCCCCATTACTTATGATGCCTCCTCTCTATGGCGTGATGCTTATATTGCATGGCCTGAAGAGCGCGTAATTGATTGGGTGATTAAGTTTTGGGAAGAAGGGCGTAAAGCAGGCTTGCCAATGCCAAATGATTTTGGACAGTTTTATCGCGACTTTGAATGGATGGGCTTGCAACGCCATCTGAAAGTGTTAGGAATTTTTGCGAGACTCTTTCATCGCGATGGCAAAGATGGTTACCTCAAAGATATTCCGCTGGTCCTAGAGTATGCAATCGCCACAGCAAATCGCTATATTGAATTAAAGCCATTGGCCCGTATTTTGGAATCCACTCGAGTAAACCCGATCTAACTTATAGCCCATGAGTCAGCTAAATCGCATTCCATGTTTTTTACTCGCTGCAGGACGCGGCGAACGCATGCGACCTCTTACGGATGATTTACCCAAACCTTTGCTCACCATTCAAAATAAATCTTTGTTGGCATGGCATTTAGAGGCGCTTGCAAAAGCCGGCATTCAAGATGTAGTGATTAATCATGCTTGGCTGGGGGAAAAAATAGAGCATGCCTTGGGCAATGGATCAGAATTTGGTCTTCATATTCAATACTCTCCCGAAGGGACCGCACTAGAAACCGCTGGTGGCATTTGTAAGGCACTACCCATCATCAATCCAGTGGATTATTTCTTGGTAATCAATGGGGATGTTTTTAGCCCAAACCTGCCAATTAGTGAAATCCTGAACACAATCCCCACAATGCGAATGAGCCCCCATACACCTTTGGCACATTTACTCATGGTTCCTAACCCAGTCCAACATCCAGAGGGTGATTTTTACCTCCAAGGGTCAGCAGTAAGCGACTTTGAGTCTGTGGGTGCTGAAAAACTCACTTTCTCTGGTATTGGGATTTATCACAAAGATCTCTTTAAAGACCTAGAGACTGGAGCTCCTGCAAAACTCGCACCCCTACTGAGGGCAGCCATGAAGCAAAATAAAGTGTCTGGTGAAAAATATCTCGGTCCATGGCACGATGTAGGCACACCACAACGCTTACAAGAGCTCAATGCAGCATATGAATAAAACGAACATCTATCAACTTCGTAGAAAACAATTGGCGGAGCAAATTTTTGCCAAGACTGGCGGTGGAATAGCCATCATCTCTACTGCACCTGAATTGGCACGCAACCGTGACAGTGATTTTCCCTATCGCCACGACAGTGACTTTTATTACTTAACCGGGTTTGAAGAGCCAGGCGCTACTTTAGTCATGAAAATTTCTGGCGATGGAAAGAGTCATCAACTGGAATCGCATTTATTTTGCAGACCGAAAGACTTGGAGCGAGAAATCTGGGATGGAATTCGTCTTGGACCTGAAGCTGCACCAAAGACATTAGGTCTTGAATATGCACACAGCAATCAAGACCTGGATAAAAAACTTGCTGACTTATTAGCAGATCAGGAGTCTGTCTACGTGCGCTTAGCAGAAAGTGCTGAAGCCGATCGACGTTTACGTCATTGGATGAAACAAGTCCGTGGCCAATCCCGCTCCGGGGTAAATCCACCATCAGAATTTCATGATGTTGAAGCACTGATACATGAAATGCGCTTATTTAAAGATGCACACGAAATCGACATCATGCGCCGCGCTGCAGCCATCTCTGCACGCGCCCATATTCGCGCGATGCAAGTCTGCAAACCTGGTATGCGTGAATATCATCTTGAGGCCGAACTACTCCACGAATTCCGCACCAATGGTGCACAGAGTGTTGCATACAACAGCATAGTAGCTAGTGGCGCAAACACTTGCATTCTTCACTATCGCGCAGGTAATGCAGAATTGCGTAGCGGAGAGCTTTGTCTAATTGATGCCGGTTGTGAGCTTGATGGCTATGCATCCGATATCACCAGAACTTTTCCAGTCAATGGAAAATTTAGTGGTCCGCAACGCGCCCTATACGACATTACATTGGCTGCGCAAGAAGCAGCAATTGCCATGACTAAGCCAGGCAATACATTCATGCAACCACATGAAGCGGCTTTGAAAGTACTTACCCAAGGCCTGCTCGACGAAAAGCTGTTAAAGCTCTCAGAGCTGGGTTCGCTGGATAATGCTATCGAAACAGGTGCGTATCGCCGCTTTTATATGCACCGCACCTCACACTGGCTTGGAATGGATGTACATGATGTGGGTTCTTATCGCGAAGCTGCACAAGATGATCTTAATGATGAAAAGCCATGGCGTATTCTCAAGAGCGGCATGGTCATGACGATTGAGCCAGGTCTGTATGTCAGACCCGCGGATGATGTTGATGAGAAATTTTGGAATATTGGCATTCGCATTGAAGATGATGCCCTGATTAACGATTCAGGCTGCGAATTGATTTCTCGTGACGTACCAGTCAATGCCGATGAGATTGAAGCCCTCATGAAGAATGCTTAAGGGCACCAGCATAAAAATGAATGCATCTAGTTGCGATATCTTGATTCAGGGAGGTGGTCCGGTTGGACTAGCTTGCGCCGCCTGGACTTTGCAAAAGTTTCCAGATGCAAAAATAATCTTGCAAGATCGCAACTCTTTTAATGATGACGATTTAGCCAACGCTGATAGTCGCGGTATTGCGCTATCCCACGGTAGCAAAATCTTGCTCGATACGATTCACGCATGGCCAACAGAATCTGCCCAGATTCATCGCGTACATGTATCACAAGCGGGTCGCTTTGGTCGTGCACTCATGACCCGTGAAGAATTAAATCAAGATGCACTCGGACATATTGTTCGATATCGAGACATTCATATCGCATTACGCCAAGCCTTGCGGGCTATACAAGCAAAAAGCTCTCACTTTCAATGGCAGCATATTGATCAAAATGCCGAAGAAAATACCATTGACGCCAAATGCGTTGTGCATGCTGAGGGTGGCCTATTCAAAAAGCAAGATTGGGTTGAGTCTGGCAGAGACTATGGCCAATCGGCGCTAGTGGGTTTGGTTGAAGTCGAGCATGCAGAACCCCATCAAGCTTGGGAACGCTTTACAGCCGAAGGCCCTTTAGCAGTTTTACCAAGCCACTATGGCCATCATATTTTGAATCTCGTATGGTGTGGCTCACCAGCATCATCGCAACGACGATTAGAACTTAGTGATAGTGATTTCCTCAATGAACTACAAAAAGAATTTGGCTCGCGAATTGGGCGTTTCCTCAAAATTCAAGACCGTCGTTTGTATGAGCTTGGCTTGAACTATCGCAAAGAAATTACTAAAGAGAATGAAGTGTGGATTGGCAATGCTGCCCAAACTTTGCACCCGGTAGCCGGGCAAGGTTTAAACCTGGGATTGCGTGATGCTTTCTTACTGTCCGAAAAATTGGTTGGCGTCTTTTCTGGCACTTCGGCGAATCAATCCCCAGCAACGATACAAAATGCGCTGCATGACTATGCTCAGAGTCGCAAAGTAGATCGCACAACGACGATTGGACTGACTGACTTTATGGCCAGAGTCTTTACATCCAATCTAGCGCCAATTGTGCTGGCTCGTGGCTTGGCTCTATCGGCCCTGCAGTGGCTTCCACCAGTCAAAACAGCCTTGGCTCGCCAGATGATGTTTGGCAGGCGCTAAAGGGCTTAAATAGCCTCCAAAATCCAAGCCTTCCCCATTTGATCTGAAATATGCAATCTGCCTATTTTTTAGGCAGATTTGGGCCCGACTGTGCTAAAGTGTCATGCTTTCCGCCCCAGTCCTTTTAGATGAATATTGGCCCTCACCTTCTCGCAAATAAGCTATTTGTAGCCCCTATGGCAGGGGTAACAGACCGCCCATTTAGGCAGCTTTGCAAAAAATTGGGTGCTGGATACGCCGTATCTGAGATGGTGGCTTCAAATGCCCTGTTGTGGAAAAGTGAAAAGACCCAACGACGCGCCAATCACATTGGTGAGTTCAAGCCCATTGCAGTCCAAATTGCAGGCGCTGATCCTGCCATGATGGCCGCAGCAGCAAAAATCAATGTAGATCACGGCGCCCAAATTATTGATATCAATATGGGATGTCCTGCCAAGAAAGTTTGTAACGTTGCCGCAGGTTCCGCACTACTTCGTGATGAGCCGTTGGTGCAACAAATTCTCGAAGCAGTTGTCAATGCTGTTGGCGTTGGACCGGATGCAGTGCCTGTGACTTTGAAGATTCGTACAGGCTGGGATCGCGAACATAAGAACGCAATCGAAATTGCTCGTCTTGCAGAAAAATCTGGCATCTCGATGTTGACTGTGCATGGTCGCACAAGAGCTGATCTTTATCACGGAGAAGCTGAATACGAAACGATTACCGCTGTTAAAAATAGTGTACGCATTCCGGTGGTGGCCAATGGCGATATCAATACCCCAGAAAAGGCAGAGCAAGTATTAAAGCTCACTGGTGCAGATGCCATCATGATTGGCCGTGCAGCCCAAGGTCGCCCATGGATCTTCCGTGAAATTAATCACTATCTTGAAACAGGCGGTAAGCTACCCACCCCCGAGATTAATGAGATCCAGGCAATCATGAATGCCCATCTTTTAGATCACTATGAGTTCTACGGCGAACATATTGGGCTACGCACTGCACGTAAACATATTGGTTGGTACTGCAAAGGACTGCGTGACTCACATGCATTCCGTCAACGCATGAATACCGCCGATGATTGCAAAACCCAACTTCAAATGGTCAATGATTATTTTGACGAAATGAAATCCCATTCTGACCGCTTGTTATTTTTGGAAGCGGCCTAGTTCTCACTGTATCGATTTTTATCATTTTTTATTTTCCAGTTTTTGTATCTTTAGATTGTTATGACCACTAAGCACCCCATTACCGAATGTATTGAAACCCAACTGCAGGGCTATTTAAATGACCTCAAAGGAACGGCGCCAACTGATATCTATCAAATGGTTCTGGCTGTAGTTGAAAAGCCCATGCTGGAATTGGTTATGCAACACGCCAAACATAATCAATCATTGGCGGCACAGTATCTTGGCATCAATCGCAATACTTTGCATAAAAAGCTAGTTGAACATCAGCTACTGAAGTAAACCAACAGTCATTAACTAAGCCATTTTTTAATTCAACCCTCCGAAAACTATGATCCGTACTGCACTACTTTCCGTCTCCGATAAAAATGGCATCGTGCCTTTTGCCAAAGCCTTGCACGAGCAAGGAATAAAGTTGATTTCTACTGGTGGCACTGCAAAACTCTTAGCAGAAAACAATCTGCCGGTTGTTGAGGTGTCTTCCTTAACAAAGTTTCCAGAGATGCTTGATGGTCGAGTAAAAACATTACATCCCATGGTGCATGGTGGCTTATTGGCCCGTAGAGATTTTCCAGAACATATGGCCGCACTGAAAGAGCATGGCATCGATACGATTGATATGCTCGTAATTAACTTATATCCATTTAATGAGACGGTTGCCAAAGACTCTTGCTCATTTGAAGATGCTGTTGAAAATATTGATATTGGTGGCCCTGCGATGTTGCGTGCTGCCGCCAAGAATCATCAAGACGTCACCGTCTTAATCTCACCAGAAGATTACGCTCCCGTCTTAGCTGAAATGAAAGCCAACCAAAATGTGGTTTCATACAAAACAAATCTAGGTTTAGCTAAAAAAGTTTTTGCACATACCGCTCAATATGATGGCGCCATTGCTAACTACCTCTCTGCCTTGGGTGAAGACTTAGATCACAAAGCACGCTCTGCTTATCCTGAAACTCTGCACCTTGCTTTCGAAAAAGTACAAGAGATGCGTTACGGCGAGAACCCACATCAATCCGCCGCCTTCTACAAAGATATCTACCCAGTGGATGGCGCACTAGCCAATTACAAGCAACTACAAGGTAAAGAGTTGTCTTACAACAATATTGCTGATGCAGATTCTGCCTGGGAATGCGTAAAGAGCTTTACTGGCAACGCTGGCGGTACCGCTGCTTGCGTCATTATTAAGCATGCCAATCCGTGTGGTGTAGCTGTGGGCGCAACAGCACTTGAGGCATACCAAAAAGCATTTAAGACTGATCCAAGCTCTGCCTTTGGTGGAATTATTGCATTCAACGTGCCATGCGATGGCGCTGCAGCAGAAGCCATTTCCAAACAGTTTGTGGAAGTATTGATTGCCCCTAGCTTTAGCGATGAAGCTAAAGCTATTTTTGCAAGCAAGCAAAATGTGCGCCTCCTCGAAATTCCATTGGGCACCGCTTTTAATACATTTGATTTCAAACGCGTGGGCGGCGGCTTACTGGTGCAATCTCCAGATGCTAAGAACGTTCTCGAAAATGAAATGCGGGTTGTTAGCAAGCGTTTGCCAACCCCCAGCGAGATGCACGATATGATGTTCGCATGGCGCGTTGCTAAGTTTGTGAAGTCAAATGCTATTGTGTATTGCGCTAACGGCATGACTCTCGGTATTGGCGCAGGTCAAATGAGTCGGGTTGACTCTGCTCGTATGGCGAGCATCAAGGCTGAGAATGCAGGCTTGAGTCTCAAAGGCTCTGCAGTAGCCAGCGACGCTTTCTTCCCATTCCGTGATGGGCTAGATGTGGTTGTCAATGGCGGCGCAAGTTGCGCAATTCAACCGGGCGGCAGTATGCGGGATGACGAAATCATTGCCGCAGCAAATGAACATGGGATAGCCATGATCTTTACTGGCACACGCCACTTCCGCCATTAAGCAAAGAAGCAACTCATAAACTTATGCGCTGGATAGGAATCGACCCGGGTTTACGTACAACCGGTTTTGGCGTCATCGATGTTGATGGACAAAAACTCACTTACGTGGCATCTGGGACGATTGAAAGCGGTGATCCAGCCAAAGGCCTACCTGAGCGATTGGGTGCTCTGTATGCCGGGGTTAAAGAAGTATTGGAAACCTATCGCCCTGAGTCCGCTGCGATTGAAGAAGTCTTTCTAAACGTCAACCCCCGCTCCACGCTGATGCTAGGACAAGCAAGGGGTGCAGTGATTGCCGCCCTCGTATCTGAGCAACTTCCAGTTGCAGAATTTAGTGCGCTACGTGTGAAGCAAGCTATCGTTGGTACAGGTCGCGCAGCCAAACCACAGGTGCAAGAGATGGTAAAGCGCCTCCTGAGCTTAAATCGCGCCCCAGGAACGGACGCGTCAGATGCCCTAGGCGTTGCTATTTGCGCTGCTCATCATGCGCAGATGCCAAAAGCAATTACTGCGGCTTTAGCGCCTAAGTTGGCAGCTAAGTCAGCACCCAAAAAGCGCAGCAAGTAAAAATACACATCACAGGTTAAGATCTCTACATGATTGGTCGCATTCAAGGCACGCTCGTTTCGGTTCACCCTCCCCGCCTCTTGGTTGATTGCCAAGGGATTGGTTACGAGGTTGATGTGCCGATGAGTACGCTCTACCAATTACCTCAGGCCGGTCAAAAAATTACTCTACTCACGCACTTTCAGGTTCGCGAAGACGCGCAGCAGCTTTTTGGTTTTGCTACTGAAACTGAGCGTGAGGCGTTCAGACAGTTAATTAAGATTAGCGGTGTTGGCTCACGCACTGCGTTAGCCGTTCTCTCTGGTATGAGTGTGAATGAATTAGCCCAAGCTATTGCTCTGCAAGAAGCGGGACGTCTCACTCAAGTACCTGGCATCGGCAAGAAAACTGCGGAACGTCTTTGCCTAGAGCTGAAAGGTAAATTAGCCCCAGATCTTGGTATTGCAGGCGGCAAACCTCAGGCCGTTGAAGCGAGTAGTGAAGTATTGCAAGCGCTGCTCGCGTTAGGCTATTCAGAGAAAGAGGCTCTCCTGGCACTTAAGCAAATACCACCAGAAACAAGCGTGTCAGATGGTATCCGCATGGGCTTGAAATATTTATCGAAGCCTTAAGTAGATAAACCCTACCAAGCAAAACACCACTAAACTCATAGCATGGCAATTCATACAGACGACCTCAGCTCTATTCCCGAAGATTTACCTGAGAATAATGACCGCATTGTGAGCGGCGCAGCTGGGAACGCCGAAGCTATTTTTGAGAGAGCTCTACGCCCAAAACAACTCGATGAGTATGTTGGTCAAACCAAAGCTCGCGCTCAATTAGAGATTTTTATTAGCGCCACCAGAGCACGTCAAGAAGCCTTAGATCACGTTCTGCTCTTTGGCCCACCTGGCCTTGGCAAAACAACTCTTGCTCACATCATTGCTAGAGAGCTTGGCGTTAATCTGCGTCAAACCAGCGGTCCCGTTCTGGATAGACCGGGCGATCTTGCAGCTTTGCTCACCAATTTAGAAGAAAACGATGTGCTCTTTATTGACGAGATTCATCGCTTATCTCCAGTTGTAGAAGAAATTCTCTATCCTGCACTTGAGGACTACAGCCTAGATATCATGATTGGTGAAGGTCCTGCGGCACGTAGCGTCAAGATTGACCTCAAACCATTCACCCTGATCGGTGCAACCACTCGTGCTGGCATGCTGACCAACCCATTGCGCGATCGCTTTGGTATCGTGGCCAGACTAGAGTTCTACACCACGGAAGAGCTCACCAAAATCATTGAACGCTCAGCAAATCTTCTGAAGGCCGATATTGATCCAGAAGGCTCGGTAGAAATTGCCAAGCGTGCTCGTGGTACCCCACGAATTGCAAACCGCTTACTACGTCGTGTACGCGACTACGCTGAAGTGAAAGGCACTGGCACCATTACCAAAGCCATGGCAGATGCGGCACTCAAGATGCTAGATGTTGATCCAAGCGGATTTGACGTCATGGATAGAAAGTTGTTAGAAGCCATCTTGCATAAATTTGATGGCGGGCCAGTTGGTATTGATAACTTAGCAGCAGCAATCGGCGAAGAGCGCGACACCATTGAAGATGTATTAGAGCCCTACCTCATTCAACAAGGTTATTTACAAAGAACTTCCAGAGGAAGAGTGGCTACACGTCAGGCTTATGAGCACTTTGGTCTCACACCACCCTCCAGCTTATTTGACTAATTACTGCACTAAGAAGTCAAAATAGGTATCTGGGAAAGGCTCATCTTTCAAAGTAAAGTGCCACCACTCTTTTTCATAGGGCACAAAACCATACTTCATCATGATAGTTCTCAAAAGCAGGCGATTTGCTTTTTGCTGAGAAGAAATATTTGCGTAATCAGGCCATGACTGGGGGCCAAAATAATCAAAGCTTGACCCCATATCCAATTGTTTTACGCTATTGCCCAATTGCACAATAGTTAAATCAACAGTGCTCCCTCTGCTATGCCCTGATTTTTCAGCGATATATCCCTCTTTGAATAAATCACGCTTATTTACATTTGGATAGTATTGGGGCTTAGTCTTCGTATCCGCAGTATCCTCTGCCCAAACGACGAAGTTATTGACGGCCTGCTGTGGGCGATAAGCATCAAAAATCAAAAGCCCTAAGCCATAGGCATTTAATTCTTTTTGGACATTGGATAGCGCAACAGCAGTTGGCTCTGTCACTATGGTGCGATTGGCTAAATAACCTTGAACAGGTTTACCAACAAAATTATTACTTGTGGAATAGCGTAATTGGGTCACTATCGTTGGGCTTACTTGATCCAAATAGATAAATCCTGACGGCAATGCCCATGCATTTGAACTAAGGCTAATTAAAAAAATGTACTGTAATAATTTTTTCATGCGCCAGTAATTCCAATAAGGCCCCAAACAATCAAGGCTACGAGGAAAACTACTTTAAGTGGACTTTGGCAAACTTACGCTTGCCAACCTGTACAACATAAGCTCCCGCTTCAACCTTTAGCTGTTTATCAGTAATCGTTACGCCATCAATTTTGACGCCGTTTTGCTCGATATTACGATTCGCTTCAGATGTTGATGGGGCTAAACCAGCAGCCTTGAGAAGATTAGCAATACCAATTGGCGCGCCAGTAAGATTTACTTCGGGAATGTCGTCAGGAACCCCGCCTTTAGCACGGTGATTAAAGTCTTCTAGCGCCTTTTCTGCTGCAGCTTGCGAATGGAAGCGCGCAACAATTTCTTGTGCGAGCAACACTTTGCAATCCTTTGGATTTCTGCCTGCGGAAACCTCTTGCTTCATCAAATCAATTTCAGACATTGGTCTAAATGAAAGCAGTGTGAAGTAATCCCACATCAAATCATCTGAGATGCTCAAAAGCTTGCCAAACATATCGCCAGCAGGCTCACTGATGCCAATGTAATTCCCCTTGGACTTGCTCATCTTCTCAACACCATCTAAACCGACGAGAAGCGGCATTGTCAAAATACATTGTGGCTCTTGGCCATATTCCCGCTGGAGTTCGCGCCCAACTAAGAGATTAAATTTCTGATCTGTGCCACCAAGCTCTAAATCGCTCTTGAGTGCCACAGAGTCATAACCTTGCATGAGTGGATACAAAAACTCATGAATTGAAATTGGTACGCCATTGCGATAGCGCTTAGTAAAGTCATCGCGCTCGAGCATCCGTGCAACAGTATGTTTAGCAGCCAACTGAATCATGCCCCGTGCGCCCAGTGGATCACACCACTCGCTGTTGTAGCGTACTTCCGTTTTGGCAGGATCAAGCACCATGCTCGCTTGACGATAGTAAGTCTCGGCATTGACTGCTATTTCTTCTGCTGTCAAAGGAGGACGAGTCGCATTACGACCTGATGGATCACCAATCATGCTAGTGAAGTCACCAATCAGGAAAATAACCGTATGGCCTAAATCTTGCAGCTGACGCAATTTATTCAGAACAACGGTATGGCCCAAATGAATATCAGGCGCTGTTGGATCTAAACCTAATTTAATCCGCAATGGAGTCTTAGTAGCCTGGCTGCGTGCTAACTTCTGAACCCAGTCTGCCTCAACCAATAGCTCATCGCAGCCACGCTTGGTGACTTCGAGCGCTGCATAGACTTCTGGGGTCAAAGGATATTTTTGTTCTGTTTTGGCCGTCATGCTGATTCGGATTACTGATTCAGTTAAATTAGTAGTTAAATTGCTAAAGCATAATTGTCGCATTCCTGAGAACCACATGAACAAACCCCATTCCCTCTATATCGGACTAATGTCTGGCACCAGCCTAGATGGGATAGATGCCGTTCTGGCCAAGATTGGTCCAAACGGGGAAGCAAGCGCTCTGGATGCGATCAGTGCTCCATTTTCTCCAGAGCTAAGAAAAGCCTTATTCGAGCTCCAAAGCCCTGGGCCAAACGAGCTACACCGAGAGAAGCAGGCTGGAAATGCCCTAGCCTTGGCTTATGCGCAAGCCGTAAGCCAATTGCTCAATAAAGCGAATTTGCAGGCGTCAGATATTGCTGCGATCGGCGCCCATGGGCAGACCATTCGTCACCAACCGCATCTTGGCGATATGGCCTATACCCACCAAACACTCAATCCTGCCCTCCTGGCAGAAAAAACGGGCATCGATGTCATTGCTGATTTTAGAAGCCGAGATTTGGCTGCTGGTGGACATGGCGCCCCTTTAGTCCCAGCGTTTCATGCGCAGCAATTTGTAGAAGATAAAAATTTAGCAATTCTTAATATTGGCGGCATTGCTAACTTCACGCTACTTCCCAAAGATGAGCAAGTGACCGGTTTTGATTGCGGACCAGGAAATATGTTGATGGATTCCTGGATACATGAAAATCAAGGCAATGCATTTGATGAGAATGGTAACTGGGCATTACAAGGCAAAGTTAAGGAAGCATTGCTTGAAAAGATGTTGGCTGATCCATTTTTTTCAAAAACGCCGCCTAAGAGCACAGGCAGAGATGACTTTCATCTCGGATGGTTGCAAGAAAAAATGGGTAATGAAAACTATCTTTCTGAAGATGTACAAGCCACCTTATTACACCTGACAGCGCACTCAGCCTTAGAAGCTCTAGCGCGGCATGCCCCGCAGACCCAGAAGCTGATTATCTGTGGCGGTGGTGCCAGAAATAATGCGCTTATGAATTTATTTAAAGTTAAAGCACAGCATTTCTTTAAACAACCCTTAGAGATTACAACTAGCGATTCTGCCGGGATCGATCCACAACTAGTTGAAGGTCTCGCTTTTGCCTGGCTTGCATGGGCCCATAAAGAAAAACGGCCAGCAAATTTGCCAGCCGTT
>ERZ650311.1312-NODE-1312-length-12565-cov-10.917426_pt1 | contig 12565 bp, 11 predicted proteins | sample MGYA00376247_ERZ650311 | MGnify/ENA primary metagenome ERZ650311 (study PRJEB26733, sample SAMN07839324) | wastewater metagenome | biome: small river; feature: stream; material: water | place: USA: North Carolina | collected 2016-07-28 ... | reverse complement strand
ATGCGACACCATGTTGGCCAGCTCCAGTTTCAGCGATGATGCGCTTCTTGCCCATCCGCTTAGTGAGTAGGGCTTGACCTAAAACGTTATTGATCTTATGGCTACCAGTGTGGTTGAGATCTTCGCGCTTAAGAAGAATGCGCGCTCCCCCAGCATGCTCAGCAAATCGCTTCGCCTCAGTCAGAATTGAAGGGCGTCCGGTATAGGTGCGATGCAACTCTGCAAGCTCTGCTTGGAAAGATGGATCGCTGATTGCAGTTGTATGTGCCGCATCGAGTTCTTCTAGCGCTCCGATGAGAGCTTCTGGAACAAAGCGACCGCCATAAGGACCGAAGTGTCCGAGAATCTCTGAAGCTTCAACTGGAGTCATGGTTGAAGGCTACCTTTAGAGAACTACTTCGTGCGACCCAGAAGTTGGTCGATTGCTTGACGTGGGTCACCAGAACGGACGAGTGTCTCGCCTACCAAGATAGCTTGTGCGCCAGCGTTCTGCGCAACTTCCACTTCACTTCGCTGCGAAATACCAGATTCTGCAACCCGAATAACGGAATTGGGAATCTCTGGAATAAGGCGAGTAAATGCGCCCAGATCAATCTCAAGCGTTTTGAGATTGCGTGCATTGACTCCGATGATGCGCGGTTCAATCGCCATCGCATCGTCAATCTCTTGGGCAGTATGTGTTTCTACCAATACCGCCATTCCCAACTCAGTTGCCAGGTCGTAGTAATCCTTTAGCTGGTTCTTTGAGAGCGCGGCAACAATGAGCAGGACTACATCAGCGCCCGCTGCGCGTGCTTCTAGGAATTGGTATTCATCAACCATAAAATCTTTACGAAGAATTGGAATATTAATTGCTCTACGTACGGCGACCAGGTCCTCAAGTGAACCACCAAATCGACGCTTCTCAGTGAGGACACTGACAACTGCTGCGCCGGCCTCTTCGTAGCGAGCAGCAAGGGATTCTGGGCTCTCGATCGCAGCGAGAGCGCCCTTACTTGGTGATGAACGTTTTACCTCAGCAATGATCGTCATTGCATCAGCAAGTAAACGTGGATGCGCATCAATGACAGCTGGCGCTTGTGAAAGTTGCTCATGAAGTTGTGAGAGCGGGAGACGGCGAGCTGCGAGATCTTCTCGCACACCTTCAATTATCGAATCGAGAACACTCATCGCTTATCCCTCTTAATTGTTGGATCAATGCCCTTATCAAGCGCCTTCCAATCTGAGATTTCACGGGCGTGCTTATCTTCACGCTCATATCGACCAGATAGTCGGAACTTTCGACTCAATGAGATCGCAGCAACTGCAACGAGAATCAGCGAGAGATTGAGTTTCCACATATTAGCCACGCATCGCATTCGCTGTGTTGATGGCAGTCAATACTGCAGCTGCCTTATTAATTGTCTCTTGATTTTCAGATTCTGGATCTGAGTCAGCAACTACACCGGCACCGGCCTGTACATATGCCTTGCCATCTTTGATAAGTGCGGTGCGGATTGCGATACAGGTATCAATATTTCCAGTGAAATCGAAGTAGCCAATTGCTCCGCCGTAGAGTCCACGCCGAGTTGGCTCAAGTCGTTCAATTATCTCCATCGCTCGTGGCTTTGGCGCGCCAGAGAGGGTTCCGGCTGGAAAGACAGAGAAGAGCGCATCAATCGGTGAAGAACTTTCGGCAAGTTCCCCCACAACCGTAGAGACAATATGCATCACATGTGAATAGCGCTCGATGTGCATGAAATCGATAACTTCCACTGATCCCGGTGTGCAGACACGGCCGACATCGTTACGTCCTAAATCAACGAGCATGAGGTGCTCTGCACGTTCCTTTGGATCAGCGAGCAGTTCTTCTCCCAAACGGACATCTTCCTCAAGGGAAGCTGAGCGCTTACGCGTACCAGCAATCGGATGGACCATTACTTCGCGGCCGGTGACTTTAACCAGCGCCTCTGGGCTTGATCCCACAACATCAAAGCCACTTTCAAAACGGAAGAGATACATATATGGACTTGGATTGCTTAAACGAAGTGCGCGATAAACATCGAGCGCATCGGCAGTAACTTCGGTAGAGAACCGTTGTGAAATCACAATTTGAAATGCCTCACCAGCACGAATCTCTTCCTTGGCAATCTCTACCTTTGCTCGAAAATCATCAGCGGTGATATTTCTATCGAAGACCGGTGGGTGAAACTCTGGAATCTCGCTGACATCACCCGCGAGCGAGCTCTGTAAATCTGCATACATTCGATCAAGGCGTGCGATGGATTCTGCATATGCCTCATCAACGCGATCATCAGAACCATCCCAATTGATCGCGTTGGCAATCAAAGTGACGGTGCCGTTGCTGTGATCCATAACTGCTAGATCGCTGGTCAACATGAATGCAATCTCCGGCAAGTGCAGATCATCTGTTGCCAGAGTAGGAAGAGTTTCAAGTCGGCGAACTGCGTCATAACCCATATAACCAACGAGGCCACCAGTCAGCGGTGGTAGGCCGGGAATAACTGGGGTCTTCAGGTGCGCTACAGATTTCTTCAACGCCTGCAAGGGATCCATGCCACGCGGAACTCCGGCGGGTGGAGTACCGAGCCACTTCGCACTTCCATCTTCTTCGGTCAGAGTTGTTTGACTAGCAACACCAATAAAGGAATACCGTGACCAGGCACCACCGTGCTCAGCTGATTCCAATAGGAAAGTTCCCGGATTATTTTTCGCTAACTTTTTGTAAATACCGAGTGGTGTTTCACCATCGGCAAGAACACGGCGATAGACGGGAATGACATTGTTATCGCGCGCGTATTCGCGAAACTCTTCTAACTTCATTGAATTACATCTCGATATTTCGATGAAAACAGGAGCGATCACCGGTGTGGCAGGCAGCGCCTGTCTGTTCAACTTTCAACAAGAGCGCGTCGCCATCGCAGTCAATATCGATTGAAATTACCTTTTGGGTGTGTCCTGATGTAGCGCCCTTTTCCCATAGCTCATTACGACTGCGAGACCAGTATGTTGCACGGCCGGTTTCAATTGTGATTGCCAAAGATTCTTGGTTCATATATGCGAGCATTAAAACTTCACCAGTTTCGAAATCTTGGGCGATCGCCGGAATGAGTTCGACGCCATCTTTGAGCAGTGCATCAACTGCGGAAGTGAGCTTAGGCGTCATAGTCGTATTCTGCCCTAGAGCTTTGAGGGCATGCGCACTGGATAGTGCTGAGAATTGAGGTAGCCCTTGATATCGCCGATGCGATGTACGCCAAAGTGAAAGATAGATGCCGCCAAGAGCGCATCTGCCCCGGCATCAAGCGCGGCAGCGAAATCCTCTTGTGAACCGGCACCTCCGCTTGCAATCAGCGGCACTCGGGAGACAGCACGGACAGCGGTAATCATTCCGATGTCATATCCAGCTCGAGTGCCATCGGCATCCATGGAATTAAGAAGAATCTCTCCGACGCCAAGTGCGCAGGCCTTCTCAACCCAGGCAAGTGCATCAAGACCAGCGCTCTGACGCCCGCCATGAGTTGTCACCTCAAATCCAGAATCCGTGCGAGCACGTCGTGCATCCACTGAGAGCACAAGAACTTGTGATCCAAAACGATCGGCAATCTCTGCAATTAACTCAGGACGTGCAATTGCTGAGGTATTAATCGAAACTTTATCTGCTCCGGCACGCAAGAGTCGGTCTACATCGTCAACTGAACGAATTCCACCACCGACGGTTAGTGGAATAAATACTTGTTCAGCAGTGCGTCTAACCACATCGAGAGTCGTCTCTCTTCCGGCAACGCTTGCAGAGATATCGAGGAAGGTAAGTTCATCGGCACCTTCTGCGTTGTAGAGCGCTGCCATCTCCACTGGGTCTCCGGCATCAACTAAATTTGTGAAATTGATGCCCTTGACTACTCGACCATCTGTGACATCGAGGCAGGGAATGATGCGAACAGAGAGCGTCACTTCTTCGTTAGCTCCAGCGCTTCTTCCAATGTAAAAGCGCCGGCATAGAGCGCTTTACCAACAATCGCTCCTTCAACTCCGATGCCACGTAACGCACTGAGTGCTGCGATGTCAGCAAGTGAGGAAATTCCGCCACTGGCAATAACCGGCTTCTTTGTTGCGGCGCAGACCTCGCGTAGGAGTTCCAGGTTTGGGCCTTTCAGCGTTCCATCTTTAGTGACATCGGTGACGACATAACGTGCACACCCATCGCGCTCGAGGCGTTCGATAGTGTCAAAGAGATTGCCGCCTTCTTCTGTCCATCCGCGCGCAGCCAATGTGTGTCCGCGAACATCGAGTCCGACTGCGATGCGATCGCCGTATTCTGCAATGACTCGCGAAGTCCATACTGGATTTTCCAGAGCGGCAGTTCCGAGATTAACGCGACGGCAACCGGTGGCAAGCGCGCGAGTCAACGATGCATCATCGCGAATACCGCCAGAGAGTTCCACCTTGATATCGAGACGACCAACTACCTCAGCCAAGAGCGCACTATTTTCACCGCGACCAAATGCAGCATCAAGATCGACTAGGTGAATCCATTCCGCACCAGATGATTGAAAATCAAGTGCCGCATCAAGCGGTGAACCGTATGCAGTCTCTGCATCGAGCTCTCCTTGTACAAGTCGAACAGCACGACCATCTTTCACATCCACTGCCGGAAGAAGTTCTAAGTAGCTCATAGTGTGGAGACCCAATTCTTAATCAGATGCAGACCTGCATCGCCCGACTTTTCTGGATGGAACTGTGTTGCTGAAATTACACCGTCTTCAATTGCCGCTAGGAATCGCTGATCGTAATCAGTCCATGTTTGGAGCGAGTTGTTATCAATCTTGGCCCTCACGGCATATGAATGAACGAAGTAGAACGATTCGCCTTCGACTCCTTTAAAGAGCTGACTTCCAGGTGCTGCATCGACGGTATTCCAACCCATGTGTGGAAGTACTTTCGCCTCTAATTTCTCAACTGTCGCTGGCCAGATTCCAACTCCAACGTGAGTTCCGTGTTCAACTCCTTGAGCGAAGAAGATCTGCATGCCGACGCAGATACCGATTGTTGGGCGACCTTTCTCAGCACGCTCCCGCACTAATTCATCGCCGCGAACTGACTTCAACCCTTGCATACATGCACCGAATGCGCCGACGCCAGGAACAACTAAACCATCTGCCTCAAGAGCAACTGAGTAATCAGATGTAAGAACTACATCTCTTCCAGATTGTTCAAATGCCCGCAGCGCAGATCGAAGATTTCCAGAACCGTAATCAAGGATGGCAATCGCCATTGAATTAGAGAGTTCCCTTTGTCGAAGGAATTCCAGCAGTGCGACCATCGATTGCAACTGCATCGCGAAGTGCACGAGCAACTGCCTTGAACTGTGCTTCAAAGACGTGATGAGCATTGCGTCCCTCAAGCACGCGTACGTGAAGTGCAATACGAGCTTCGGCAACGATGGATTCCCAGATATGGCGACCAAGCGTTGTATCGAATGTTCCAATAAGTTCAACGATCTCTGGCTGACGGTGTACTAGATATGGACGACCTGAGAGATCAACCGCTGCCTGCACGAGAACCTCATCCAGCGGAACCATCGCATCACCGAAGCGACGAATTCCAGCTTTATCACCGAGAGCTTCACGCAGCGCCTGGCCAAATGCGAGCGAAGTATCTTCAACTGTGTGGTGAGAATCAACATCGATATCACCGCTAGTCTTAATGGTGAGATTGAAACCTGAGTGTTTTCCGAGCTGAGACATCATGTGATCGAAGAATGGGACTCCAGTGTCAACTGAAATCTCGCCCGTTCCGTCAAGTGTGAGGTCAACGAGAACGCTAGATTCCTTCGTTGTGCGCTCTACTCGTGCATTTCTCATCTCTTACTCCTTTATCAGCGGTGCAATGGCATCGATAAATAATTGATTTTCGGCCTCAGTGCCGATGGTCACGCGCAGATAGCCTGATAATCCCACATCGCGAATGAGGACTCCTGCATCTAGAAGTGATTTCCAGAGAGTTGGCGCAGGAATATCAAATCCTGAGAATAAGAGGAAGTTAGATTTACTAGGAACCACTGCGAGTCCCAGCCCCTCCAATTGTTCTCTCACCCATTCACGATTGTGAATGAGCGTTGAAACATTTCCTAAGAGTTCCTCTTTGAATTCCAGTGCAACTTCGGCAGCTGCTTGAGTGATTGCACTGAGGTGATATGGAAGGCGCACTAAGAAAAGAGCATCGATCACGGATTTATCAGCAACGAGATAACCAAGTCTAACTCCGGCAAATGAAAAGGCCTTGCTCATTGTGCGAATGACTACAACATGTGGGTACTTCTTGATCAAAGTTACCGCTGAAACTTCATCGGAGAATTCAGCATAGGCCTCATCGACAACAAGGAGGCCAGGAACAACCTTTGCGAGCTCTTCGATTTCTGCGATAGTGACTGTGCTTCCCGTTGGATTATTGGGAGTTGTTATAAATGTCAGAGCAGGCTTCGCTTGAGCTATATCTGACTTTGCCATTTCAATGTCGAGCGAGAAATCTTCACGTCGTCGACCATCAACCCAAGAGGTATTTGTGACGCGTGCAATCAATGGGTGCATTGAGTATGAAGGAGTAAAGCCAAGTGCTCCCTTGTCGCCAAAGGCAAGGAAGAGAGATTGAATAACTTCATTACTACCGTTGGCCGCCCAAATATTTTCAAAAGTTAAATCTGTGGCTGAGAGCTCATTGATAAAAGCGGCGAGGTCGCTGCGCAACTTCACTGCATCGCGATCAGGATACCGATTGAGATTAGTAGAAACTTTCTCAACGCGGCTGGCAATCGCACGAGAAAGCTCTGGAGATAGCGCAAATGGGCTCTCATTTGTATTGAGCACTGCGTCCGCTGGTAACTGTGGCGCACCGTACGGTGAGAGTGGTTGCAATCGCTCGCTTAACGGCAACCAGCTAGGCCACTGGCTCATAGTGACTCGAATCGAGCCGATATCGCCTCACCATGTGCGGGCAAATCTTCGGCATTGGCAAGGGTGATCACTGTGGATGCAATATCTGCAAATGCCTGCTGACCGTATTCCACGAAATGCAATCCACGTAAGAATGATTGAACCGATAGACCGCTGCTGTGACAAGCGCATCCACCAGTAGGAAGAACGTGATTGGAACCAGCAGAATAATCACCGAGTGAGACTGGCGAGAATCGACCGATAAATACTGCACCAGCATTGCGTATTTGATCTGCATCACTGCGAGCATTACGAGTCTGAATCTCTAGGTGCTCTGCCGCATATGCATTCACGACATCAAGACCTTGTTCAATTGAATCTACTAGTACAGCGGCGGATTGAATTCCAGTAAGAGCGGTCTTGATTCGCTCTGAGTGTTTGGTAACTGCAACACGCTTTTCAAGTTCTACCGCTACATCTGTAATCAGCTGCTCTGATGTTGTCACTAGAACTGCAGCTGCGATTACATCGTGTTCAGCTTGTGAAATCAGATCTGTTGCTACATCGGCGGCAACCGCTGATTCGTCAGCGAGAATTGCAATCTCGGTTGGACCCGCTTCCGAATCAATTCCAATAATTCCGCGAAGAGCGCGCTTGGCGGCGGCAACATAGATATTTCCTGGCCCTGTTACTAAATCGCACTTTGCAGCTACGCCATCCATGCCGTAGGCAAAGAGTGCAATCGCCTGCGCTCCCCCGATTGCATATACCTCGGTAATTCCAAGCAAGGCACATGCGGCGAGAATCGTTGGGTGAGGCAATCCGCCATTTTCTGCCTGTGGAGGTGATGCCACAGCAATGCTCGGCACTTGTGCAATCTGCGCTGGAATCACATTCATTAAAACTGAACTTGGATAGACAGCTCGTCCGCCTGGTACGTAGAGGCCGACACGATCGACTGGAATCCACTTTTCGCGAACAGTTCCGCCATCGACTACAGCGACGCTCTTCTCATCGCGAGATTGTGAAGCATGAACTTTTCGAATCCGCTCGGCTGATGTTTCTAGAGCGGCACGAATTGAAGGATCCAGTTGAGCAAGGGCGCTATCGAGTGCAGCCTGTGGGACGCGAATTGATGCTGGGCGTACGCCATCAAATTGCTCACCGAGTGCAATGAGATCGGCTTCACTTCCATTTTTTACGCGAGCAAGAATCGGTTCGATTGCCTGCATCGCTGCCGCTACATCAAGCGTTGCACGTGGGAGTTCGCGCTGATACTGATCTTTGGTGAGGTGTTTTCCTCGGAGATCGACGCTACGCAACATGCGCTTATTCTACTTTGCGCCGAGCGCTCAATGCGCCGTGATTAGCCGCGAACGATGCAGTCAGGACCCAAGATGGCCTTGAGATCTGCGCTCAAACTAGGCGAGGCAGTCACGAGCGCATCAACTTTGAGGGTGGTCGATTTCTGCTGATCTACGACATGCAGATGCACTTCGCGCTTTCCTGGATGGGACTTCAAAATTTCCTTCATCCGCTCCACAATCGGCGGTGTCACTTGGGTTGCTGGCAGCGAAATCAGTAGCGGCCCCGTTGGTCCACCGGTGATATCTGGCATCGTCATCTCAAGTGCAGTAAAGCGAACCTGCTCATCACTGCGTGAGAAACGGCCACGAATAACTACAACGCGATCTTCAGTCAACGAGAGCGCATATTGGTTGTAGGTATTGGCAAAGAAGAGCGCTTCAATCGAACCTTCGAGATCTTCAATATTTACTACGGCCCACGATGCACCTTGGCGCGACACTTTTCGCTGCACTCCAGTAATGAGACCACCGATTGTGACAACTCCATCGGGAACACCTTCATCCATCAGCGCGCTAATCGACATATCAGTATGTGAACGAAGCAAATGTTCGACGCCGAGTAATGGATGATCTGAAACATAGAGGCCGAGCATCTCGCGCTCAAATGCCAAGAGCGTTGCCTTATCCCATTCAGTCTGAGGAATCTCTACCTCAAGACCAGCCATATCGGATGTCGTCTCGCCACCGAAGAGATCGAATTGACCGATTGCTTCTGCGCGCTTGGTCTCAATCACAGAATCAATCGCCTCTAAGTGAATTGTCATCAGCCCTTTGCGAGGATGCTTCAAATCATCAAATGCGCCGGCTTTGATCAGTGACTCAATTGTCTTCTTATTACAGACTTGCACATCAACCTTTGCCAAAAAATCGCCGAAGGAGGTGAACTTTCCTTTTGCCTCGCGCGATGCCTTAATGGATGCGACTACTCCTTCGCCTACATTTCGAATCGCAGCTAAACCAAAGCGAATATCGCGACCACGTGGCGTGTATTCACCGTTTGATTCGTTGACATCCGGTGGAAGAACCTTGATACCCATACGTCGACATTCGGAGAGATAGAGAGCAGACTTATCTTTATCGTCGCGCACAGATGTCAGTAGTGCTGCCATGTATTCAGTTGGGAAATTAGCCTTTAAGTAGGCGGTCCAGAATGAGACCACGCCATAGCCTGCGGAGTGCGCACGGTTAAATGCGTAATCAGAGAATGGAATCAGAACTTCCCACAAGCGCTTAATAGCAGCTTCCGAGAATCCATTGGCCTTCATGCCCGCTTCAAACGGGATGTACTCCTTATCGAGAATCTCTTTATTCTTCTTACCCATCGCCTTACGTAGAAGATCCGCGCGACCGAGAGTAAAGCCGGCAAGTTTCTGCGCGATCGCCATAACCTGCTCTTGATACACGATCAGGCCATATGTATCGCCCAGGATATCTTGCAACGCTTCAGAGAGCTCCGGGTGAATTGGTTCGACTGCTTTGCGACCATTCTTACGATCTGCATAATCATTATGCGCATTTTCACCCATTGGACCTGGACGATAAAGGGCGATAACCGCTGAGATATCTTCAAATGAATCTGGCGCCATGGCACGCAAGAGAGAGCGCATTCCGCCACCATCGAGCTGGAATACACCGAGTGTGTCACCGCGAGAGAGAAGTTCGAATGTCTTCTGATCAGATAGTGGCAGGTCTTCTAGTACAACATCAATATTTTGATTCTCTTTGATATTGAGCAGAGTGTCATCAAGAACAGAGAGATTTCGTAGGCCCAGGAAGTCCATCTTGAGCAGACCTGTTGCTTCACATGCACCCATATCAAATTGGGTAATGATCGAACCATCTGATTCGCGACGATGAATTGGAATCACATCGAGCAACGGGTCGCGCGAAAGAATAACTCCCGCTGCATGTACGCCCCATTGGCGCTTCAACCCTTCAAGTCCGCGGGCAAGATCTACCACGCGCTTGGAATCAACATCGGTCTCATAGAGCTGGCGGAATTCACCAGCCTCGCCATAACGAGGATCCTTAGAATCAAATACTCCTCCAAGCGTGATGTCCTTACCCATCACTGAAGGTGGAAGTGCCTTGGTGAGTTTCTCTCCAATTGCATATGGGTAACCAAGAACGCGAGTGGAATCTTTCAGCGCCTGCTTCGACTTAATAGTTCCATAGGTAATGATCTGAGCAACGCGGTCTTCACCATACTTTTCAGTTGCATACCGGATCATTTCGGAGCGACGACGTTCATCAAAGTCGAGATCGATATCAGGCATCGAGATACGTTCTGGATTAAGGAATCGCTCAAACAAGAGTCCGTGTTCGATTGGATCAAGACCAGTGATACCAAGTGCATATGCAACCAATGAACCGGCGGCAGATCCACGACCTGGCCCAACACGGATGCCGACCTTCTTTGCATGATTTACCAAGTCGGCAACAACGAGGAAGTAACCCGGAAAGCCCATCTTTATCATGACATCGAGTTCGTAATTAAGTCGCTCGGTGTGGGCTGGAGTTAAGCGATCGCCTAATTTCTCCGCCAGGCCTCGAGTAGATTCGGAGCGAAGCCAAGAATCTTCCGTCTCACCCTTCGGCACATCAAAGCGAGGCATCAAGTTCTCGCCTTCGCGCAAGGTGACATTGCAGCGTTCGGCAATCAGCAAGGTGTTATCGCATGCCTCTGGCACATCTTTGAAGAGTTCGCGCATCTGAGCTGCGGTCTTAACGTAAAACTCTGAGTTATCAAATTTAAATCGCTTTGGATCAGCCAAGGTCGAGCCAGATTGCACGCAGAGCAACGCTTCATGCGCTGGCGCATCCTCATGGAACGTGTAGTGGAGATCGTTAGTTGCAAGGAGTGGAAGCTTGAGCTCCTTGCCGAGCTTCATAAGATCAGTCTTTACTCGATATTCGATCTCAATATCGTGATCCATGAGCTCTAAGAAAAAGTTATCTTTTCCGAAGATATCTCGATAATCGCTGGCAGCGCGCATCGCCTCTTTATATTTACCCATGCGCAGTCGAGTTTGAATTTCACCACCAGGGCAACCAGTGGTTGCAATCAAGCCATCGGCATATTTACTGAGAAGTTCGCGATCCATACGAGGCTTGTAGTAATAGCCTTCTAGCGAAGCAAGGGATGAGAGACGGAAGAGGTTTGCTAGACCTTCATTATTTTCCGCCAAAATTGTCATGTGGGTATATGCGCCACCACCAGATACATCGTCTTCGCCACCATCTCCCCACTGGATGCGCTTCTTGTCGTGGCGTGATTCTGGAGCGACGTAAGCTTCAATTCCGATGATGGGCTTTACGCCAACTTTCTTCGCCTGCTTATAGAAATCAAAGGCTCCGAAGACATTTCCATGATCTGTCATTGCGATCGCCGGCATCTCTTGGCGCGCTACCTCTTTCACAAGGTCACCTACACGCGCGGCACCGTCGAGCATCGAGTACTCCGTATGCACATGAAGATGTACAAACGAATCTTTCGTCGATGCCCGTGAAGCTGAGAGATCTTCAGATGACATGGTGGCGCAAGAGTAGCCGGTTACGGCAGAACTGCCTCCGAAAGCAACGCCAGAGAACCCTGAAGGTCAGGTGGATATGGAGCGCTCAGAACGAGCGGCTCACCGCTGACTGGATGGTTAAATCGAAGTTCCAAGGCGTGAAGCCATGGACGACGCATCGCAAGCGACTTTCCTAAAACCGGATCTGCGCCATATGTCGTATCGCCGACAAGTGGATGTCCGAGCGCTGAGAAGTGCACGCGAATCTGGTGGGTTCGTCCAGTTTCGAGTTCAACTTCCACCATCGAAACAGAGCGGTAATACTCAATCACCTTGTAATGAGTAATGCTCTCTTTTCCATCTGCCACAACTGCAAAGCGATGATCTTGTGTTGGATGGCGATCGATCGGTGCATCGATGGTTCCTTCCGCTGGATCCATATGTCCCTGCACAAGTGCGTGATAAGTCTTCTCTACATCATGATCGCGGAACATCTCTTTTAACTTGAGATACGCGCGGTCGGTCTTTGCCACAATCATTAAACCGGAAGTGCCAGCATCGAGTCGATGAACAATTCCTGCGCGCTCTGCCGGTCCGCTAGTAGAAATTGTGTAACCGGCAGCAATCAGCGCGCCAATAACTGTTGGTCCAGTCCACCCTGGCGCGGGGTGCGCCGCACAACCAACTGGCTTATCGACAACCACAATCTCTTCATCGTTATAGACAATAGAGAGACCATCAAGCGGTGTTAATG
>ERZ650311.1311-NODE-1311-length-12565-cov-14.640927_pt1 | contig 12565 bp, 14 predicted proteins | sample MGYA00376247_ERZ650311 | MGnify/ENA primary metagenome ERZ650311 (study PRJEB26733, sample SAMN07839324) | wastewater metagenome | biome: small river; feature: stream; material: water | place: USA: North Carolina | collected 2016-07-28 ... | reverse complement strand
ACGATAAAGATAAGTCAGCGCTCTACCTCTCTGAATGTCGTCGGATGGGTATCAAGGTCTTGCCGCCTGATGTCAATGAATCCAATGCCGAGTACACGCCTCGTGGTCGCGACATTCGCTTCGGTCTTGCGGCTATTCGTAACGTCGGCGAAGGTGTTGTTGCATCGATTAAGGCCTCTCGCCAAGCAAAAGGCAATTTCACATCTTTCGGAGATTTTCTCGCAAAGGTCGATGCTCAGGTGTGCAATAAGAAGACAATCGAATCGCTGATTAAAGGTGGCGCATTTGATGAGCTCAAGCATCCACGCAAGGGTTTAATGACAATTCACCTTGAAGCCATTGACTCGGTCATCGAAACAAAGCGTGCTGAAGCAATCGGTCAATTCGATCTATTTGGTGGTGAAACCTCCAGCGATGTTGCAGGTTTGGAAGTTGAGATCCCGCAGACCGAATGGGATAAGGGAACTCTCCTTGCATTCGAGCGCGAAATGTTGGGGCTGTACGTTTCAGATCATCCACTTCTCGGTGTCGAACACGTACTGCGCTCACATACGGATATGTCTATCAGCGCCCTCCTTGATGAAGGCGTCCCTGATGGCATGGTGACAATCGGTGGATTGATTACCGGTGTGCAGCGAAAAGTTTCTCGCAATGGAGATTCGTGGGCTGTGGTAAATATTGAAGACCTCGAAGGATCGATTGAGGCGCTCTTCTTCTCAAAGACATACAACCAATATTCGCTCTCTCTCACCGAAGACCGGGTTGTCGTGATTCGTGGCCGTTTCTCTCGCAGCGATGAACAAGTCAGATTTACAGCGATGGAGATGACGATGCCCGATATCACTAGCGGCCCAACTGGTCCGATATTGATCTCTCTTCCGGCAGCACAGGTAACTCCACCAATTGTTGAGCGGATGAAAGAGATTTTGAAATCTCATCCAGGAAAACGTGAAGTTCACCTCCATGTCATCGATACCCAGAAGTCCACAACGCTAAAGGTCGATGCTCTAGTGACAGCATCACCAAGTCTGAGCGCAGATCTCAAGGCGATCTTGGGTCCTGACTGCATCGTCCGCGGCTAATCGCGGCGCATTGCGGGCGCAGCTCACCGTAGAATAAGCACATGTTGCGACGCGTAGATCTCCGAGGCAAGAACCTCAGCAAAGATCAATATCAGCGCGAACTCCCACGTGCCACCCTCGATGTTGCCGCTGCAATGGTGGAAATCGAACCGATTTTGCACCGAGTCAAAAACGGTACCGAGGCAGACCTCATTGCTCTCGCAGAGCAATTTGATGGAGTCAAGCCTGCCTATATTCGCGTTCCGCAATCTGAGCTCGATGCAGCTCTAGCAAACCTCGCCCCAGAGATTCGCGCAGCTTTAGAAGTTTCAGCTGCACGCATTCGTACAGTGCATAGCGCGCAGACTCGTGACGAGAAGAAAGTTACCGTCGTAGATGGTGGCACCGTCAGCGAAAAGTGGATTCCGGTAGATCGCGTGGGTCTCTATGTACCCGGGGGACGTGCTGTCTATCCAAGTTCAGTCTTAATGAATGTGATTCCTGCACAGATCGCACAAGTATCTAGCATTGCAGTGGCATCACCTCCTCAAGTAGAAAATGGCGGATTGCCCCACCCAACCATCTTGGCTGCCTGTGCTCTTCTCGGTATCACCGAGGTCTACGCAGTAGGTGGCGCACAAGCAATCGCTCTCTTTGCCTATGGCATGGAAGGCGTTGCAGCAAAATGTGATTTGGTTACAGGTCCTGGAAATATCTATGTTGCAGCCGCAAAGCGTGCCCTGCGAGGAATCATCGGAATTGATTCAGAGGCAGGTCCGACCGAGATTGCAATTCTTGCTGACAAAACTGCAATCCCTGCAGATGTTGCAACGGATCTGATTAGCCAGGCTGAACACGATGTCATCGCGGCAGCAGTACTAGTGACAGATTCATCAGATTTGATCGATGCAGTTCAGGTCGAACTTGAAAAGCGCGTTCTCGCGACACGACACTCAGATCGCATTCGAACAGCGCTCACCGGTATTCAATCTGCTGCCGTATTGGTTGATTCAATCGAACAAGGCCTCGATGTCGTCAATGCTTACGCAGCCGAACACCTTGAGATTCAAACCGTTAACGCTGCAGCGGATGCGCAGAAGATTCGCAATGCCGGTGCAGTATTTATTGGTCGCTTCTCGCCGGTCTCTCTCGGTGATTACTCTGCCGGTTCTAATCACGTACTTCCTACTGGTGGATGTGCCTGCCACAGCAGCGGTTTATCGGTGCAATCTTTCCTCAAGGGAATTCACTACATCGAATACGGTCAGCAGGCATTTACCGATATTGCATCGACGGTAATCACCTTGGCTAACGCAGAAGATCTTCCTGCACACGGTGAAGCAATCTCTGCCCGATTTGAGTCGCTATGAGCCAATGGCCAACCTGGCTTCCGCTGGCAGAACGTTTGCGTCCGCTATCACCATATGGCGCGCCTCAGGTTCCAGCAGAAGCAGTGCTCAACACTAATGAAAATCCATTTTCGCTCTCACCACAGCTTGCTGCCGCAATAGCTTCACGCGTTGAGAAAACTGCACTGAATCTCAACCGTTACCCAGATCGCGATGCAGTTGCGCTCCGCAACGGTCTTGCAGCTTTTATTAATTCACTCTCATCAACAGATGTCACCGTCGACAATATCTGGGCCGCAAATGGCAGTAACGAAATCATCCAATCTCTCTACTTGGCATTTGGAGATAAGGGCGCACTTGGTTTCACGCCTTCATACTCCATGCACCCGCTCATTGCTCGCGTAACAAATACTCAATGGCATGAAGGACGACGTCGCGAAGACTTCTCACTTGATGTGGCTTATGCGAAAGAAGATATAGCCCAGTCATCTCCTTCACTAACCTTTATCACCACGCCTAATAACCCAACGGGCAGCTCAGTCACAATTGCAGAGATTGAAGAGCTTGCGAAAGTGGTTCCAGGGTTATTAGTTGTCGATGAAGCATATGCAGAATTCTCAGATGAAACTTCAGCGGTAACGTTAATCAAGAAGTATCCGCAGGTTGTCGTGATTCGCACCATGAGCAAAGCGTTTTCATTTGCGGGTGTGCGCCTCGGCTATCTCGTTGCAGATAGATCTGTCATCGATGCAATGTTCCTGGTTCGCCTCCCGTACCACCTCAGTGCAATCACGCAAGCAGCAGCTGAGGTAGCCCTCGAATATCGAGATGAGTTACTGGGTAATGTGGCAACTCTTATAGCCAATCGTCAGAAAGTACAGAGCCAGCTAGAAGCACTTGGATTGCGCGTCGTGCCAAGTAAGGCGAACTTCTTGCTCTTCTCAGGATTTGATATTCCAGCACCTATTCTCTGGAAATCACTCTTGGATGCCGGTGTCCTCATTCGCGATGTGGGATTATCAGGTCACTTGCGAGTGACCATCGGCAGTGAAGCCGAAAACAACCTCTTTATTAACGCACTCACTGCAATCATCACTAAGTAATGGAGAAGCCCATGAGAAATGCACGAGTAGAACGCACAACAAAGGAATCTAGCGTCCTCGTCGACCTCACACTCGATGGAACTGGCGAAATCTCAGTCGATACTGGAGTCCCTTTCTTTGATCACATGATGTCTCAGTTGGGCAAGCACTCAGGTTTTAACCTCACTATTAAGACAACTGGTGATATCGATGTTGATTCACACCACACAGTCGAAGATACATCTCTCGCATTTGGTCAGGCGCTTCGCGAAGCGCTGGGAGATAAGGCGGGCATTCGTCGCTTCGGTGATGCGATGGTTCCACTCGATGAAGTTCTCGTGCAGGCAGCTGTCGATTTATCAGGTCGCCCATACCTGGTGCACCGTCAACCAGAGATCGTCGAACTCATCGGAACATTCGATACAACACTGGGTCGTCACATCTGGGAGTCCATCGTTGCCGAGGCACGTATCGCACTTCACGTGCGCGTACTTGAAGGTCGCAATGCTCACCACGTCTTTGAAGCCCAGTTCAAGGCTGTAGCTCGCGCACTTCGTGATGCTGTTGCTATCGATGGACGTACCGCTGGAATTCCTTCTACAAAGGGCACTCTCTAATTCAATGGCGATTGCCATCCTTGATTACGGATCTGGAAACCTGCGGTCAGCTCTTCGCGCCTTCGAACGCGCTGGAAGAGATGTAGTTCTTACATCTGATTACTCAGTTGCACTTGAGGCAGAAGGTCTCGTAGTTCCAGGTGTCGGTGCATTTGGGGCATGTATGCAAGGACTCGCATCTGTAAAAGGTGATGCACTTGTTCGCGAACGAGTTGCGCTTGCTCGTCCCACAATCGGTATCTGCGTAGGAATGCAGATTCTCTTCGCTCACGGAGTCGAATATGGCAACCATGAGGGTGTCGGAATCTGGCCTTCGACAGTTGAAAAACTGAGCGCTCCTGTTCTTCCGCATATGGGGTGGAACACCGTTGATGTAGCTTCAGGAAGCAATCTCTTTAAGGGTGTTGAAGGTGAATCCTTTTACTTTGTTCATTCATACGGCGTCACCGAGAAAGTTGAATCGACTGCACTGCAATCGTGGACAGATTACGACACTCGATTTATAGCTGCCATTGAAGATGGCGTTATCAGTGCAACACAATTTCATCCGGAAAAATCTGGAGATGCAGGTCTCCACCTCATTAAGAATTGGGTATCTACGCTATGAGCTACTTAGAACTTCTTCCAGCAGTTGATGTGAAAGATGGCCGCGCTGTGCGCTTGGTGCAGGGCGAGCTCGATGCTGAGACTGCCTATGGCTCACCACTCGATGCAGCACTTGATTTTCAATCATCGGGTGCTGAGTGGATTCACCTTGTCGATCTCGATGCCGCCTTTGGTCGTGGAGAAAATAGCGCCCTCTTAGCAGAAGTTGTTGGTCGCCTCGATATCAAGGTCGAACTCTCGGGTGGAATTCGCGATGATGCATCTCTCGAGCGTGCACTTGCGACTGGCTGTCGACGAGTCAATCTCGGAACCGCGGCTCTTGAAAACCCCGAGTGGACTTCGCGAGTGATTGCCCAATATGGCGATCGCATTGCAGTAGGTCTTGATGTGCGCGGACATGTATTAGCTGCACGTGGATGGACAGAAGAAGGTGGAGATCTTTTCGAGACCATCGAACGCCTCGAGCGAGATGGATGTTCTCGTTACGTCGTTACCGATGTGACAAAAGATGGAACACTCAAAGGACCAAACCTCGAACTCCTGAAAGAGGTATGTGCAGCAACATCAAAGCCAGTAATTGCCAGTGGAGGAATCTCATCATTGGATGACATCGCAGCGCTCTCATCGCTTCGCTCCATCGGAGTCGAAGGCGCAATCGTAGGCAAGGCGCTTTATGCAGGTGCATTTACTCTTGAGCAAGCTCTGGAGCTCACAAAGAAGTGACACTCTCAGTTCGCATCATTCCTTGCCTCGATGTTACAGATGGTCGAGTTGTTAAAGGCGTTAATTTCACGAATTTAGTTGATGCTGGTGACCCTGTTGAGATGGCATCGCTTTATAACGCAGAGGGTGCGGATGAACTTACATTTCTCGATATCTCTGCAAGCGTCGCAGGTCGCGAGACCACCCTTGATGTTGTGCGAAAGACTGCAGAGCAAGTCTTTATCCCGCTGACAGTTGGTGGAGGAATTCGCGCAGTAGAAGATGTGGATCGCTTGCTCCGCGCCGGTGCAGATAAAGTTTCCATTAACACTGCAGCGATAGCTCGACCAGAGCTCATTGCAGAAATCGCCGATCGATTTGGTTCGCAGGTACTCGTTCTCTCTGTTGATGCGCGGCGCGCCAATACCGAATCTGGATTCGAAGTGACAACTCATGGTGGACGCCAGAGCGCAGGACTCGATGCTCTGGCCTGGGTTGAGAAAGCGTGTGCACTTGGCGTCGGTGAAATTCTTCTCAACTCAATGGACGCTGATGGAACTCGTGCAGGTTATGACCTCGGAATGATTAAAGCTGTGCGCGCTGTTTCGAAAGTCCCGCTCATTGCCAGCGGTGGTGCAGGAAGCCAAGAGGATTTCGCTGCAGCCCTCGATGCAGGGGCAGATGCTCTCCTGGCAGCTTCGATTTTCCACTTTGGAGTCCACCGTATTGGAGATATTAAGAGCTATCTCGATCGCAGCGGCTATCCAGTGCGCAAGGTTTCACGCCGCTAAGGCAGAATACTGCTATGACAATCGAGCTATCTGCTGATGTAACAGCGCTTCTCAAAGATGGACTCGATCTCATTCCTGCCATTGCCCAAGATGCCGCAACCGGTGAAGTCTTGATGATGGCATATATGAACCACGAATCTCTTGCAATCACCATCAATACAGGACGCGCCACATATTGGTCTCGTTCTCGCAACGAACTGTGGGAGAAAGGTGCGACCTCAGGCCACACCCAAAAAGTTCTCTCTATTGCAGTTGATTGCGATGGCGACACTCTCTTGCTTCAGGTAGAGCAAACCGGTGCTGCGTGTCACACAGGAGACCGCACCTGTTTCCATCGAAAGCTAGAGCTCTAAGGAAATGTTGCTCGAAGAATTTCGTGAGTACGCACGAAACAATAACGTTATTCCGGTCTATCGACGTGTCTTGGCAGATGGTGAAACTCCACTGGGGATTTATAAGAAGCTAGCAAAAAATAATCCCGGAACTTTTCTCCTTGAATCAGCTGAACATGGGGGAGCGTGGTCACGTTACTCATTTATTGGAGTCCGCAGCCAAACCACGTTGACAGAGCTCGATGGAAAAGCCGAATGGCTTGGAACCCCGCCGGTGGGAGTTCCGCGCGGAATGGATCCACTTCAAGCGCTGAAAGAATCTGTTGCGCATTTAAAGACTCCTGTTATTCCAGGCCTTCCACCTCTGACAGGTGGGCTCGTCGGCTATATGGGCTATGACGCAGTGCGACGCTTAGAAACTTTGCCAACTTTGGCAGAAGATGATCTTCACCTTCCGGAGATTGCATTTATGTTGACGAGTGATCTTGCTGTGATGGATCACAGCAACGGGATAGTCACACTTATTGCAAATGCCATCAATTGGGACGGCTCTGATAGTCGTATCGATGAGGCTTATGCCGAATCTCAAGAGCGATTAGATCGTATGTATGCCGATCTACAGAGCTCACTTGCCGGGGACGTTAGCGAGATTCCTGAATTCACTCCACCTTCTTTCGAGCGCAACATCAGCGCAGAAGAATTCCGTGCAAAAGTTGAAATTGCCAAAGAAGAAATTCGCGCAGGTGAAGCTTTTCAGATCGTTATCTCGCAACGCTTTTCGACAACCGTCAACGCCGATGCTCTTGATGTGTATCGCGCACTTCGCCTCAACAATCCAAGTCCATATATGTATTTATTCCGCTTTGAAAGTGGATTTGAAGTCGTAGGTTCAAGTCCGGAAGCACTGGTAAAGGTCACTGGGCGTGAAGTCATGGTCCATCCCATTGCCGGAACACGCAAGCGTTCATCATCACTGGAAGAAGACGTTCGCCTCGGAGAAGAGTTACTTGCAGATCCTAAGGAACGCGCAGAGCACCTGATGTTGGTCGATCTTGGTCGCAACGATGTGGGGCGCGTCTGCACACCAGGATCCGTCGAAGTAATCGATTTCATGCATATCGAGCGATACTCGCATGTGATGCATATTGTCTCTACCGTCGTTGGCGAACTCTCAGAAATTGCGGCACCCATTGATGCGCTCTTCTCTGTCTTTCCAGCTGGAACACTCTCTGGTGCGCCAAAGCCACGAGCCATGGAAATCATTGAGCGCCTCGAACCTACCCGGCGCGGTCTCTACGGCGGTGCGATTGGTTACTTCGATTTCACCGGCAATATCGATACATGTATCGCCATACGAACAGCGCTGATTAAAGATGGCAAGGCATATGTTCAAGCAGGTGCTGGTGTAGTTGCTGATTCTGATCCAGAATCAGAAAACCAAGAGACCCTCAATAAGGCAGCGGCTGTATTGACTGCCATCAACACAGCGAATGCGATGCGTGGCTAAGAATGTGGAAGCTCAATATCTCACTGGTACTTGTGGCAATAGCTGCGATTTCCATTAGTCGAAGAATGCGACTTTCTGGAAAGTATGAGCGCAACGATAAGAAAGTTCGAGAGGTTTCTGATTGGAAAGCGCTCGATCGTGGCATCGATCCAACCGATAGGGATGACAATCGATGAGCGTTCTCGATTCAATCATTGAAGGCGTTCGTGAAGACCTCGCAGCACGCAGGTTGCCTCTCTCTCAATTACAAGAGCAGCTCTCTCTTGCACCAGCTGTGATTGATGCCCATCCACGATTACTTGCTGACCCAATGACTGTTATTGCCGAAGTTAAGAGATCATCTCCAAGCAAGGGAACACTTGCGTCAATTACAGATCCGCGAGCACTTGCAGCGCAATACCAAGAGGCAGGAGCTGCAGTTGTCAGCGTTCTGACTGAGAAGCGACGCTTCGGTGGCTCCCTTGAAGATCTCATTGCTGTGCGCTCAGAGATTCAAATTCCAATCTTGCGCAAAGATTTTATGGTCGACGAGTACCAATTTCTTGAAGCTCGCGCTGCAGGAGCAGATGTAGTTCTGCTGATTGTTGCAGCGCTATCTAAGAATCAGTTGAAGGATTATTACGACCTAGCAACAGAGCTCGGCATGGCTGTGTTAGTTGAAACCCACACTCATCAAGAGATTGAAGATGCGATGGCAATTGAGCCGCGCATCATCGGTGTAAATGCTCGCAATCTCAAAACTCTCGATATTGATCTGGGTGCCTTCACATCGCTCATTCCAGAGATTCCTTCCGGCATTATTCGAGTAGCCGAATCCGGAATCTCGCAGCGCGCTGAAGTTGAAATCGCTCAAAGCGCTGGCGCAAATGCAATCTTGGTAGGCGAGACGCTTGTGAAATCCGGTGATCCGCGTGCTGCGATTGACCAATTATTAGGACGCGCTCTCTAGCGCAACTACAGGTAGCCTTCCTCCATGAGCTCACTCGATGCATCAGAGATTCTTGGACATTTCGGCCCATATGGTGGCCGCTTCGTGCCGGAAGCACTTATCGGTGCCTTAGAGGAGCTCGATGCTGCGCATAAAGCGGCGATGATCGATCCTGAATTTCAAAATGAGTTAGCCGAACTTCATCGCACCTACACAGGTCGTCCTTCTATTCTTACCGAGGCAAAACGTTTTGCAGAACATGCCGGGGGAGCGCGCATTCTTCTCAAGCGAGAAGACCTCAATCACACTGGCAGCCACAAGATCAATAACGTTTTAGGTCAAGCACTTCTAACAAAGAAGATGGGCAAGAAGCGCATCATCGCTGAAACCGGTGCCGGTCAGCACGGTGTTGCATCAGCAACGGCTGCAGCGCTGATGGGGCTCGAGTGTGTTGTCTACATGGGCGAAGAAGATACAAAGCGACAGGCACTCAACGTTGCACGCATGAAGATGTTAGGTGCAGAGGTCATTCCGGTTACTTCAGGTTCGCGCACACTCAAAGATGCCATCAATGAAGCAATGCGCGACTGGGTTACAAATGTTGAAGACACTCACTACCTTCTCGGAACCGTTGCTGGCCCACACCCATTCCCAACCATGGTGCGCGATTTTCATAAGATCATCGGTGAAGAAGCTCGCGAGCAAGTTCTACAACTTGTTGGTCGCCTGCCAGATGCAGTGCTTGCATGTGTAGGTGGAGGATCTAATGCAATTGGAATCTTCCACCGTTTCATTACCGATAAAGATGTGCGGTTAATTGGTCTTGAAGCAGGTGGTGATGGAGTTGAGACCGGCCGTCACGCTGCAACGATTACAGGCGGTTCTCCTGGCGTTCTTCACGGAACACGTTCATATGTATTGCAAGATGCCAACGGTCAAACTGTTGAATCCCATTCAATCTCTGCCGGACTTGATTACCCAGGTGTTGGCCCAGAGCATGCCTATCTCCATGACATTGGCCGCGCCGAATATCGTGCAATCACAGATAAAGAAGCGATGGATGCTTTCTCGCTTCTCTGCAAAACTGAAGGAATTATCCCTGCCATTGAATCCTCACATGCTCTTGCCGGTGCAATCAAAATTGGAAAAGAACTTGGTCCAGATGCAATCCTTCTGATCAACCTTTCAGGTCGCGGAGATAAGGATGTTCATACAGCTGCTCAGTACTTCGGTATCGCATTGGACGGTCAGTAATGACAACACCGCTCGATCAGCTCTTCATCAAGACACGCGCTGAAAATCGTGCGGCTCTCATTGCATACATCCCTGCCGGTTTTCCCACCATCAAGGATTGCCACCGAGTTATTCAGGCTTTTGTCGATGGTGGAGTCGATGCGATCGAAATTGGTTTTCCCTATAGCGATCCAGTAATGGATGGTCCAACGATTCAAGCGGCGGCGGTCACTGCTCTGAACAATGGCACAACTGCACACGATGTCCTCGATGCACTTGAAGTTTCCACCACAGCAGGTGTGCCGTCATTGGTGATGACTTACTGGAACCCGATTGAAAAGTTTGGCGTAGAAAAGTTTGCTCATGAGATTGCAGCCCGAGGCGGTTCGGGTGTCATTCATCCCGATATCACGATAGAAGAATCTGGTTCATGGCTTGCAGCAGCGGATAAAGAAGGCATCAATCCTATTTATGTAGTTGCGCTGAGCACGTCGGATGATCGTTTATCGAAAGTCACTTCCAAATGCGGTGGCTTTGTCTATGCAGCCAGCATTATGGGCGTCACTGGTGCGCGTGCATCTGTTTCCAGTGGAGCAGAAGGTCTCGTCTCCCGAATCCGCAGAACAACAGATTTGCCTGTTGCGGTCGGTCTCGGCGTTTCAACTCGCGAACAAGCACGCGGTGTTGCTGCCTATGCTGATGGAGTCATCGTTGGATCTGCTTTTGTGAAAGCTATCTTGGATGCGCCGACATTTGAAGAAGGTCTCACGAAAGTCACAGAATTGGCGCGCGAGCTCGCTCTCGGCGTCCGTGGCCAGTAACCCATATATTTACCCCATCAACGGAATCGAAAGAGAGCTGTACATGTCCCAGAAGAACGCGCCAAAACCTGGCAAGGATAATTTCACCCGCTACCTCGTCATTGGTGTGGTTGTTGCAGTCGTGGCAATCATGGTTGTTCCTACAGTTCTCTCTAAGACCAAGTCCGTATCACAAGCCATTCCGGCGACTGTCAGCGAAGCCGATGGTTACGCCATCACATTCAATGCGGAAGAGAAGAATCTTCCCGTCATTGATATCTACGAAGATTTCCAATGCCCAATCTGCCAGCAATTCGAGGGCCTTAATGGCAAGTACATCAACTCATTGATTACCGAGAAGAAGGCTGTGGTGAAGTTCCACGTCCTCTCCTTCATCGGTACAGAATCTGTTCGAGCAGCAAATGCAGCTGCATGCGCCAACGATGAAGACAAGTTTGTGGATTTCCACTTGGGTCTCTATGCAAATCAGCCAGCAAGTGAGAATTCAGGAACCTGGACAAATGATCGAATCATCGCCATTGCAAAGGCTCAAGGGCTCACTGGTTCAACTTTCGAAAATTGCGTCAAAGATATGAAGTACGAAGGTTGGGTCTCTAAGGTTGCAGAGGCAGGATCGAAGGCGGGAGTTAACTCAACTCCTACAGTCTTTGTGAATGGCAAAGAGATTGATCGCAACAGCGAGTACTTCAGCGCAGAAAAATTTAAAGCAGCTGTAGAGCGCGGTTAATATGCGCGCATCCATCCCAACTCCGAGTATCTCGGTGGTTGAAATTGGACCTTTCACGGTGCACGCCTACGCACTCTGCATCATCGTTGGAGTTGCAGTTGCTATCTGGTTAAGTAACAAGCGATTTGTTGCTGCATTCCCAAGCGCCCGCGGTGTCGTGAGTGATGTTGCAATTGTTGCAGTGCCGTCAGGAGTTCTTGGTGGACGTCTCTATCACGTCATTACAACACCAGAGAGATTCTTTGGCACTGATGGTCACCCTCAAGACATTTTGAAAATTTGGCAGGGTGGTTTAGGAATCTGGGGAGCAATCACACTTGGCGGAGTCGGTGCGTATCTGGCATATCTCTGGTTGGCTCGCACTCGTGATTTGCCACAATTTCGATACTTCGCAGATGCACTAGCTCCAGGAATCATCTTCGCTCAAGCGATCGGCCGTTGGGGTAATTGGTTTAACGCCGAACTTTTTGGAAAACCCACCACCTTGCCGTGGGGGCTGGAGATTCCTCGATGGGCAAGGCCAGAGGGTTACAAAGATTTTCTAACCTTCCATCCGACCTTTCTCTACGAGTCTCTCTGGTGCTTAGCGGTCGGTCTCTTACTTCTTCGTGTGGGAGCGCGATTAAAGGCGGGTCAAGTTTTCACTCTCTATGTGGCTCTCTACTGCCTCGGCAGACTCGGTTTCGAACTTTTGAGAATTGATTCAGCACATTTGATCGCAGGGATACGCATTAACGTTCTCGTCAGTCTTGCAGTGGGAGCAATCTCCCTCGCGCTCTTCCGTATCTTTTCCCGTTCTGCGCGGTAGG
>ERZ650311.1310-NODE-1310-length-12566-cov-4.612341_pt1 | contig 12566 bp, 13 predicted proteins | sample MGYA00376247_ERZ650311 | MGnify/ENA primary metagenome ERZ650311 (study PRJEB26733, sample SAMN07839324) | wastewater metagenome | biome: small river; feature: stream; material: water | place: USA: North Carolina | collected 2016-07-28 ... | reverse complement strand
GACTGGAGTTCAGACGTGTGCTCTTCCGATCTGTGGGGGTCCTCGGCTGGCTCAACATCAAAGTCTGGTAATGGGGTGAGCTGGACCAGCCAAAGTTATGAGCTCAACTTCAAGAGCTACCTTGCGCCGAATAACCCCTTTTTGGGCGGCATTCGCTACTACAAGACCGACGGAACAAAGATTACCCTCATTGCCAATAAGACCGGCGTTTACCGCGTTAATGATGCCACCGGTGCCCTGACTCAAATCTTCGCCGGCACAACAACCGCAACTTACTACCGATTTGAGAAGGTCGACGACAAAGCTTGCTTCGTTAACGGAAAAGACGTGCCGCAGTTCTATGATGGCAGTACCGTTTCAGCCGTACCAGGCTCGCCGCCAGTTGCCAAGGACGTAAAGCTCCACAAGAACCGCCTTCACTTCCTGTCGGCTTCAGATTCGCGCGACATCTTCAGTGAAGCTGGCGACTTCAGCACGTACCTATCAGTGAACTTCTTTTATATCCCTAGCCCCCGAAGCGCAGACGAGGTGCTAAAAATGTCGGTGATGCAGGATAACCTCATCTTCCGCACCCGCGAGACAAAGTGGGTCCTGTATGGCTCCGACCTATCCAGCTTTACCCTGCGCCGCTCGACAGCCCTTGCGGGCCTCACCAACGCAGAGGGCCTCGCCGGCCAGGACAACTACGAGTATTCGGTAGTGGACAATGGCATTTATCAGTTCAATGGCGCCACCGACATCCTGATATCTGAGCCCATCCAGCCCGACTTCGATGCCATCGCCAACAAGGAGGAAATGAGCGCGGTTATCTCGGGCAATTTGCTGCGCGTCTTCTATCCGCTGGCCGGCGAAACCCAGAATACTCACGCTTTTGTGTATGATCTTAAGTTCAAGATCTGGTTTATTGACGACAACGCCTATTTTGCCGGTGCCTTTGTGATGAAGGGCGGCGATGATGAGGAGACCCTAGTACTGGGCTCCAGCATGGTGGGGGCGGTATATTATGCGGATACCGGCTACTCCGACCTTGGCGCGCCGATCACCGATCGCTACTGGACCCCCTACGAGTCATACGGCACGCCCGAGCAGCTCAAGATTATGCGTCGCTTCTTTCCTAAGTTTATCGGGGCGCAGGCGGCCTACACCTGCGATATCTACGTCGACTTTGATTACCGCAACACACCCGCGCTCGTGTCGAGCGTGGTCCTGTTGTCCGATGGCCCGCTGTGGGGGTACTTCACTTGGGGGCAGGCGCTCTGGGGCCGAGTCGGTAATATCGAGCCCGAGCTCGAGGTGGAAGGCGAGTTCCGCAGTCGCCAGTATCGTTTTGAGCATACCGGGGTTGATCAGCCTGTCGAATTGTATGGCATGACGGATTACTTTTTCCCGCAACGATCGCTATAGTGTAAACATAAGGGTATTACATGAAGTTCAACTTTAACCCCATACAACTCATTCCGCTCAGGCGCCGCAAGCCACGTCGCGATGATTTTTATGAACAGTTCAATTACACGCCGCAATCTGACAATACAACGGCGGACGTGGCCGACATTAACGAGCCATTTGCGGCGATCGCTGCGATTCTGAACGGCGGCATCGAGCTAGACAATATCTCTCCCGGCTCGATGGACTCTTCCATCTTTGATGCAAATACTCGGGGCGGCTGGAACCCCCTGAGCGTGCAGCCAACGGTGTCAAGCGGCTACAACAAAGGCAACCGCGAATTTGATCTCACCTTTCCCTCAACAGATCTAACGAGTGTGCTATCGCCAGGTATGCGGCTCAAGCTGACACGCGTTACGGCCCCGCCAACGCAACTAGCTAATTTTCAATCAGCTGCAAGCCATTACGCCAGCAAGTCATCCCCGAGCGGTATTAGCTTTACCGACGATTTCACGATCGAGGGCTGGATCAATCTCAGTAGCTACCCGGCCGCCGGCCAGACCGGCACGGTTCTTTCACGCTGGAACGGCACGAGCGGTTGGGTACTTCGCGTCAACGCCGACGGCACACTAGAACTATTTGGTACCAACGCCGGAGCCGGTAACTTTAGCACTACCAAGTCGATTGCTTCCCTCCCAATCGGTAGGCGGGTCCATTTTGCCATCGGCTTGGATATGTCGACGTTTACTGCAGCCGGCAGTCCGGTATGGTTTGATGGCGTGCTACAGGATTCAGTGGTGTCTCGGGGAGGCACCAACCCGACCTCGCTCGTCCAGGCTGGAGATCTCCAGCTCGGCGCAGCCAACGGCGCAAGCAGCTTCTTAAATGGCAAACTTCAGGACGTGCGGCTTTGGTCAGCCATCCGTAATACGACCCAGATCCGCGACAATATGTGCCAGCAGATCGTCGGCAACGAGACCAACCTTGTAGGCTACTGGAAGTTGGCCGGCAACTTTAATGATTCGCACGCCAACGCCAATAACCTCACCGCCCAGAACGGCGTGACCGCTACGACTTCAGACTCCGCGATGAACACCGTTGAGTACGCAATCGTCACAAAAGTTGCTTTCTCGACCAACACGACCGTTACAGTCTTTACCGGCACCGATTACATGATCCCAAATATGACCCTCTCGGCCGCCGCCTATTCGCACTTCCGAGCGCCTTCAGGGTTCCCCGCATCGCGCAACAAGTGGTATGTAGAGGCAATCTATTTAGCCGGCGCAACTCAGGCGGCGCCCGTGCAAAATACCTGGTACAATCTGGCATCAGAGCGGCTGTCTGTGCCGCTTGGGAGCTGGCTCCTGCAGTACCGGACTGACGTGTACGGCAACAGGGGCGCGGCGGGCTCGGTGAACGTCGATACGGCGCTATCCGACTCTTCGTCGACCCCGACATTACCGCTGCTCGCCGCGAGCCAGACCGTTGCCAATACGACTCTCAATGAGGGTACGCTATCGGCCCAAGCCCCGGTCGAGGCCACGGCACAGGCTTCATACTACCGCCTCGTTCGTACACAGGATGCCAGCATCTCAAACCTTATTGCCAGCCCATCTACGATTAAGGCAGACATAATCCGGGCCGAGTGTTCATACGTCTAGGAGGACACAATGGCAGAGCCGCTCCAGAAGCTTCAGGAAGGCACTCGTCTCGAAGACGCTTACGCTATCCTCAACGACAACTTCGCCAAGGTAATCCAGGACATCCGCGATTTAGGCGCCGATCTGTCGACTGTATTCGAGATCGCACTGACAATTCCCGCAACCTCACTCACTACCCTGGTGGTTACGTTAACCTCTGAGGGTGTCGCCTCCGATTCTGCCAATCAGTGCTTCACGCAGCGCCCAGTATCGGCGGTTACTGGCATCGCGCCACTCCTGGATATTTTTGTTGACGTTGATAACGACGAAGATTACCGTTTTGCCGGCGGATCCGCTTTAAGCGTAGGGCAACAATCGCTTTACGCTATCTGCAATGTGTCGCAGACCGGCTATACGAACTCCCTCGCCGCCTGGGTCATTCAGCTCAATAATCGCGACGCGAGCCCGCACACCTACTACGTCAAAACCAAATGCGGGTATTTGCCAGTACCAGCCAACGGCTTTTATCGATGAAGATCCTAACACCGCCGACCAGGTTCCAGCTAGCAACTCCGTGGTCGCTAGCTTTGTCACATATTAATAACAATTACGACAATATCCAGGCCGACTTTCGCGGCTTCGCAGTGGAGGACGTTCTGGCGTTCCCGGACAACGTAAACTCCATCATTGTCGCGGCTGGCGGCTTGGGCATCAACCAGACGCAAGGTATTACTACGGGTCCGACCGACGATATCCTCTTCATCGTGCCCCAGGTATCGGTTTATGTCGACGTACCGGCATTGTCCCCAGGTGCCACCGAGTACCCAGATGACTACCTGTTGCCGGCCGGTGCGGCGCTTACTGACGACCAGAAGGCCGCCATTGTTTCAGTGGTATGCGGAATATCGGCCAGTGGTCAAGGCGAATTCATTGGCTCCGATGGTCAGCTTTATAATTACGCCAATGATATTTTTGTTTCGATCCGCAACGTCGGCGCGCTCGACCACACGTATTACATGACGGTGAGCCAGTCCGTTTACACGCGCGGAAACGCACTCTATCGCTAGCGTATATTGCTTGAGCTTAATCGTATCGTTATAGTTAGGCCATATGAATCCGGTCCTCGAGAAAAAAATGAACGCTACAGGGCCATTAACTCGGCAAGACATCGCCGAGGTGTTGGTGGCTTTGGGCGGGCCAGGTGAAAACCGTGAGGGCAAACGGCGATCAATTAAAGATCTGTGCGAGAAGCGTCGGACGGGCACGGCTAACGGTCACGCTGTCTGGGACGCGCTTGATGATTTTCCGGAGTATTAGATGGCACGAACACTTGACGAAATCATAGCAAGTCTGGCGCCCGAATATGATCCCGAGCGTAAGCTTGTCTCTGAGCAGATAGCAGCGGTCCCGGGCCAAGAGGGCGCCGCCGTCGGCGCGCTCGAGGCAGCAAAAACCAACGCGTTTAGTGACATCACCGACGCAGCCAACTCGCGCGGTATGCTCTACTCGGGTGTCCCCATCGATGAGCAATCTCGATACGTCGGGGAACGGTACATGCCGGCACTTGCCGCCGTTAAGCAGGGATCCGCTGACAAGCTGACAAAATTACAGGCCGGCCTCCTCGATATCAACAAAGAGCAGCGCACCAAGGCCCAGGGCATCCGAGACGACGAAGTTGCGATGGATCGAAAGGCGGCCGCAGAGGCGGCACAAATGCAACTCGAGCGCGAGAAGATTGCAGCTCAAAATGCGCGATCGACCAGTCGGGCCGCCGCAAAGGCCCCGAGCAAAACCCAGATCCAGTCCGAGCTTAACTCAGATCTTGCCGCCGCCTTCAATAACTTCAACCTGCGTCCTCGTGGTTATACGGAAAGCGTGATTATAAAGCAGCTCATCGCCGCCTATCCTGAGCTATCCGCGACAGAGGTGTCAAAGCAGGTTTACGCCTACCGGAAAGCGCTGGGGTATGGTTAATGGGCCGCGTATTCACGGGTAATGCCTCGACGGCCGCGGGTGGCTCAAGTGGCGGGCGGACCGCCACCGCCCCTAGCGGATCCCGAATCAATTGGAGTCAGGCTGCCGGCCGCGTAACCGGACCGCCCCCGCCTTCACCTCTTGAGCAGAAGGTCATTAGTTCCTTCATGTCGCTCGACAGTAACTCACGGCGTAGCAGTCTCTATCGGCTTACTCAGGCTGCCCAAAAGGGCGACACGGGCGCGCGACGCAAACTAGACCTTCTGTTGCCCCGGCTTAATAGTAGTCTGCCAAAAGAGCAGGATTTCACCGATAACTCACTATCCGGTAAAGCCTTCCGATTGTCTGGCGAGCTGGCTAGGACACTCATCAACCCGTTTGTTGGCGGAACAGCTGGCGAGGAGAATGTTCAGCGCAACGCGGCCGGACGAGTCACAAACTTTGACGCTGGCCGGGCAGTTGGTCTCCGCGATCAGGCCATCAAGGGCATCGAAGCCCGCCTGATGCTGTCCGGTGGCAAGGGAGTGGTAGAGGCTGGCAGGGGCCTAAAAGGCGTTGCTAGCGCCGGGTTACGGGCGGGGGCGGCAAACGCCGCAGCTAGCACCGTGGCCAACTCGACAAGTGACAATATTGACCGAGTTGCCGGTACGTCATTCGGTGATACAATCGCCAACATCGGAAAAGAAGCTGGCGGGGCCTTTGCGGCTGGCGCGGCGCTCGGCGCCGGCTCGAAGACTGCAGGCAAAGTAATCGCTGGAGTCTCTCGGCGAGTTGCGCAGTACCTTGACGATCCAGTCAGTCAGGTGGCGGCAACCCGCGTAGAGGCTAGGACCCCTGATTTGTCGGATAAAGACTTTAGGGCTGCCGTGAAGAAAGAGATTAAGTCAATCAATACCGACAAGACCCAGCGGGCCGCGATATTCGACGCGTATAAGCGGGGTGGCCTGGGCGAGGTCAGTAAGACCAACATCCGTCCGGGCCATCAAATCGATATCGAAAAGGCGGCAGCAGCCGGCGATTACGACAAGGTCGGCCAGATCATCGACTCGATGCCAGACGGCGACCCGTACAAGGAATCCATGCGTTCGCTCTTTGCAGATAGGCTACCGAAGAGGACTTCGGTAGCCCCCAAGGTAAGCAATATGGTTTCGCTCGAACAACAAGCCCGGGCCGGCAATAAGACAGCCGCGCAGATGCTGGCCGAAGACCTGCAAGGCTCGGCCAATCGCGTGGCGCCTGCCGGCAACAAGCCAGTCGCACAGGACGTCGTCGAAACACTCTCAACCCCCGGTGCTTCGAGTCGGGTGAAGCAATACGGCGAGTCGCTGAGGAAGACAATATCGAATCTCGAGAAGGACCCAACCTACCAGGCGGAGCTCGCAGCCAAGGGCGGCGGCGAGGTAATTACGAACCGCGAGACTTACGCACGTGCCGTCGCGGCCGGGCCACTTGATGAACAAATTATCCGGGGGGCCCAGGCCGGCGAGCCTGTGGATTCAGTGACGCTTGTACGGGCCAAAGCCACCCTTGACGCGGCCGCTAAAGACTTCACTGATTTCTGGAAGTCGAAGAAGTGGACCCCAGAGGAGCTGCAGCAGCGTATCCAAGATCTGTCCGAGCTGGAATCCGGGTATCACGTGATGTCGGCCGAGCCCGGCCGCGCCACTCAGATTCAAGGATCGTTTATCGACGAGGCCTTTAAGCGAGCTCAAAAACTCAAGCAGCTACTCGAACAAACCAAGGGTCCGAACCGAAATGAGATTATTGAGCGCGAGCTCGCGGCCTTTGATGAGCAGATGGCGGCTGGTGAGAAATCGGGCCTATTTACCAAGGAAACGTTTGAGCGCCTGCAGGGCATGATCGCTGAGTATGCCACCGCTGCAAAGCTGACATCGCCGCTCACCCATGCGGTCAACATCATTTCAAGCCTCATTAACGCACCAGTGCGTGGTGCAGAGAACCTCATTACAACGAGCTGGGGGGCCGCCAGGGGCGAGACAACCCTTAAGTCGATGAAATATATATTCGGTAGCTCCCAGGGCATCCGACGGGCCTCAGAACAGTTTGCAAGCGATTTACGGCAGACTTTCGACATCAACGCCCCCGATATCGTCGGCGGAGCAAAGCTCGAGGTCCCCAGCGGCGCCATCCCGGGCCGCGCTGGCAAGATCGTTAGGACGCCGTTTAATTTGCTGACCTCGGCCGATAACTTCTTCAAGAATGTGCTACGCGATTCGGAGTATCATCAGCGCGCGTTTGAGCAGGCCTACCAGGAGGGCTTCCGGAAGGCGGCGCTGGCCAAGCGCGTCACAGAATTGGTCGAGAACCCCACGGAGGCTATGCGGGCCAGAGCCGAGAAGGTGGCTGCAGAATTCACGTTTACTACCGAGCCGGGGCCGCTTGCCTCGGGGGTATCGAAGATCCTGCAGAAGGTTCCCCTGATGCGTTTGTTGATCCCGTTTGTGCAGACACCGACCAATATCGTCAAATTTCAGGCTCAGCGCCACCCTATTGGTGTATTTAGCCCGCGCAACATCAAGGATGTCATGGCCGGCGGCTTGGAGCGAAGAGAGGCGGTAGCGCGTATCGCTGTTGGCTCCCTCATGACTGCAGGCGCAATCGAGGCTGCCTTTAATGCCGGCCACAACATTACCGGAGCCGCACCGTCCGGCGCCGGCGAGAAGGATAGCTTTTACGCATCCGGCAAAAAGCCATACTCAATCAAGATCGGTAATCAATGGGTATCCTACAACCGTTTCCAGCCGCTGGGACTTTATTTGACTCAGGCGGTTGGTATTCGGGACGCGCTCGCGAGCGGCGACTCCAAAACTGCGGGCAATCTCTTTACTACGCTCGTCGTCACTACGGCCAAGGGCGTTGCCGATCTGCCGTTTGTGTCGGGCGTGTCCGGAGTGATATCGGCCCTCAATGATCCGACAAATGAGTCGTATGTGAGCCGCGCCTTTGGTGGAATACTGACGGGGTTAATTCCGAACGTCAGCCGCAACGTTGCTTCGGCGGCGGATCCGCTGCAACGCAACGCCAGGACGATCTCAGACCAAATCAAAATGATGGTCCCTGGCCTAAGGAATACCGTTAAGCCGCGTACCACTGTCACGGGAGAGAACCAACTTAACGGCGGTTCGCCGCTTCAGCGCGGGTTTCTCAACATTGTTACTGAGGATAAGGGGTCAGATTTATCGAAGGCGCTTGACGAGATCGGTCGGGAAACCGGATATTATCCGTCGCAGCCCAAACCTGGCGTAAAGGTCCAGGGGCGCAAGCTATCAACCCAAGAGTACGAACGATATGCAAAGCTCTCAGGCCAAAAATTTGCATCGAAGCTGCAGGTCGCCTTATCAGACGCGGCGTTTAAGGAGCTTGACCCGGCGGATAAGCAGCGGACTCTCGAGTCGATGGTCTCAGATTCACGTAAACAGGCGGCAGAACAGCTGTTTGGCAAGGTCGCCAAGAAAAAATCCTCTAAGATCAAGCGTTACTAATTTGCGCATATTCAAAACGCTTGTGGTAGTATTTTGGTATGAAGGCTGTGCCAATTCTCGGACAACACGACTCACGCTGGGGAGCTCAGCGGCTCGGTACGGGTTCATATGACGGCGCCAAGCTCATCAACACCACCATCGCCGACTACGGCTGTCTCATTACGTGTTTGACAATGGCCAATCTGGCCTTTGATCCCGGGTCCAATCTGCTCGTCAACAACGTCGATGACATCTTCACAAATCAAAAGGGATATACTGACGGCCGCGGACACTTCTCGCCGGCTGCAGGCTGCAACCTTGTGGTTTGGGGACGGATTCAGCAGCTACTACCCAATATGGGCTATCACACAATGGCTGACTACTCGAACCGCCCAGCCGACATCACCCGCCTACGGCAGTGGATTAATGAGGGCGGCTTGGTCGTCCTGCAGGTCAACTGGAAAGGCCGGCCGGGCGCTATGCACTTTGTACTTGGCAAGGGTCACTCCGGCGGACCAGACATCCTTGTCAACGACCCGGAAACCGGTCGAGAGCAGTGGTTCTCATCAAAGCTTTTTGGCACTGGCGTTGCGGCCACCGATATCCTGAAGGCCTACTTCTTCAAGGACGCTATTTCGGCCGCCGCCCCTAATTATCCGCCGCCAGTTGCGCCCGTACCTGTAACTAATCCCGCGCCCGGCATGGGCTCTGGGCCGGCACTGGAGCCGGAGACCACCAAGGAGGAGGAAGTGACCCAAGCAGAACACGATGCCGTTGTTGCCGCACTAAAGCAGAACCACGACAACGAGCTTAAAGCGCTGAATGGCGAGCTCGCCAAGGCGACGCAATTACTGAACACACAGTCGGACACAATCAGCCGATTGGCCGCCGATATAGACAAGTATGTTCCTGAGTATGTGCGCACCTGGGCCGACGGCGAAACCAAGGAAGTTGCCAGCACTGCTCCCATTATCCTTGTCGATTTTGCCGACCAGATGCCCGCCCTTGAGTACGAAGAGAACACCCTTTTCGTCGTACAGGGCCAGCCCTTCACCGTGGCCGGTAAGAGGTATTACCGCACCAAAAAATCGGTGGCGGGCGGTTATTACTACGGCGTTCCGGAAGATCTGGTTAAGGACTACGTTCACGAAGAGCCCAAATCGGTGCTCGACCTGAGCGCCGCGCGGACGTCTCTCACTGTTTCCCAAAATATCCATGCTATGGCGGCCGACAGCTCTATAGGTGGCATTCTGGCGAAAATATTTAAACCGAGGAGGAAATAAGGAATGGGTCTATTATTGTCAGCTGTACAGTCGGTGGCAGCTACGCCTCTGCCAACGCCCGAAGTCATCGTAAAGACCGTGCACGATGTCGTGACCGTGCCTGCCGCCACGCCTGAAGTCATGAAGTCAGCTCAGCTGGGCTTGCTGTTCTTGGCGGGATTGGGTGGTTCCTGGATGCATCAGTTCTTTGAGGCGCTTTCACGGCGCAAGGACGGCTGGAGCACCGGTGTCAACGTCACTCTACAATTCTTATTTGGAGTGACCGTAGCCGCGCTGGCCGCATTCGTGAACGGCGAATTGCAGCTTACGTTCAGCTCAGTCTCTGACTTTGTATCTAGCCTCCTCGTAGTGCTCGGCACTAGCCAGGGTCGATATATGTTTAAAAAGTGGACCGATAGCCTAGGATCCGACAACGTCCTACCCGTACCCACCCCACAAACTGACTCAGCTGAGCAGAATGATCCGGTGCCGGCCGGCGTCTAACGATGTCACCCTGTACTCAGCAGACACTAGCTAATCCGTATGTGCACTGGGCACTCGAGCACTGGTATTGGATCCTCATAGCCGTTATGGCGCTCTGGATCTTTAAGAGGGGTGTTCGATGAGGCCTACCTTGGGCCGGTGGCTGTTTGCCATCGGCTTTTGGGCATTTGTAATTTGGTCTATATTCCACTTTGTAAGCCGGTGGTAGGATGTAAGCATGAATGCTTACGATCGGCCGTTGACGCAGCGAGTAGCGCTGGACCGGACCATTACGGAGACGGTCCGTTGCGCCTTGGGCAATATTACCGGCCTCTTTTTTCTTCATAAGCTAGCCAGGTGGGAGTTGCGCGAATTTGAGTACACCCGCACCGAAGGTCGCAAGGTCGTCAAATTTAGCGTCTGGATGAACGTGCAAGAGGCCATCTGTTGCGGCCGATCTCGCACTGATCGCGTGGCTTGATTATGCGGCGGTTTAACCCCCGGCACCCAGAAAGCTACTGGACTAGCCTCGCCGGTGTTTTGCAGAGGCAGGCCGAACGGTTGGGTACACGATATTATTCAAATGCCGATGTCACTACTCCCCGCCGTACCCATCTTGATGACCCAGAGGTTAAATCAGCGATCCGCGAAATATCGAAAGCTTGACAAAGGGTATATAAAGGTGTATTATCCAGGCCACTTATGGAGACAGCCTTGTGAAGGCAAAAATTATCGTTTCTGGAGCAGTTCTGGCGGTCGCCGTCACTACCGGAATGGCCTTGGCCGTGTCTGATACCGTTAACACCTCGCGACCAGCTTCTGTTTTGCTACAGGAAGAGGCGCCCGCCGAGTCCGTGGCTCCTGATGCTACTGCTTCGCCAGTAGTGTCCGCCCCGTCGCCCAAGATCCCTTCTCGCACATGGGTCCACCCATCCGTAGCTACTCCGGTGCCCGTCGCTTCTGCCGCCGAGACTGAGGTCGAGGTCGTTTCGCCGACACCGTCCCCCGCGCCACCCGCTTGCGACCCTAAGCGCCCGGCATGGGAATGCCCGCGTCCCGTGGCCAACTAGCTTACATAAAGCATTCCGGTAGTCTGCAATCGCGGAACCTACCTACGTGACCAGCTTGTTTGTGCTGCCATATCTGGCGCTTTACTGGGTCCCTAAAGCGGAGCCGTGCCTTAAGCCGGTCGAGCTCATCATCAAAAAACAGGCCCGCGATCTTGCCGAGCAACCACCGCCCAAGTAGGGTGCCGACCAGTAGGAACACTGCCTGCCATCCCCCGCGTAGGGCCTCGGCTAGCACTAGGCCAACGCAAATGCCGGCCAAAATAGACATTAAGACGGCTTTATTTCTGTTTTTGAGCTTGTTCATCACTATGCGTCGGCCCGCCGCCTAACGGGGACTTCCACTTTTGTGGTTTTCGCCGGTTGGCCGGCACTGGGCTCCCGGTCCCCACCGTCGGCCAGCTCCGGGCTGCTATCTCCGGCTCCGGCGCCATCCATAGCTTCATCATCTGGGCCCGTTGCCTCATCGTCATGCTCTGGGCTATCCTTGTCAGCCTTATCCCATGCTTCAAGCCGAGCTCTGCGAAAGGTATAGTCCTCGTTGGCGGCCTCCTGCTCCTCCTCTGCAGTCTCTAGGTCGGCCATAAGTCGGTCGACTTCCGCATCGGCGGAGTTTTTACGCTCAGTAGCGGCATTGAGGTCCGCTACAAGCTGCTCGCGAGTGGGCGCCGGAACGGGCTGCAGCTCTTCGATCTCACGTGTGTTTGGGTTGCGACGAAATTGTGGTGTATCCATACGCCCATTAAAGCACAACTAGTATCAGGGCAACACGTTTTTTACGGATTCACCAACTCGCCGGCCGAGAGCTTTGAGCTTGTCGATGACCTTGGCGTCTGAGCGCGGATCGACAGCGGGCAGCGAGTTAAATATTAGGACGTCTTCGAGCTTGGCATGCGCATAGGCAAGATCACTTGGCTCTATCTGGCGGTTACCATTGTCGGCCGCCGCAACAATGGTGTACACGGCAAAGAGGGCCTCCCAGGTCTGTAAGTCGATGGTAGGCTGACGGTCATTCATAGCAGTAGCGTAGCATAAGCACTAAAATCATGCGCGGCCGGCCAGGCGGATAATGTGCTTGCGGGTGATAATGTAACAGTTCTTGCATCGCTCAAAATTGTCCGGTTTTGCGCCGAATAATTGTTTTACTGGCATGTTGCACAGGGTCTTGGCTCCGTCAACGGTTGTATGCAGCTTAGATCGCTTGCGACTATCGGTAATACACCATTGGCCAGGGTCCTCCTTTGGGCGCGGATCAAAGCCCGATCCATCACGATG
>ERZ650311.1309-NODE-1309-length-12568-cov-8.766803_pt1 | contig 12568 bp, 13 predicted proteins | sample MGYA00376247_ERZ650311 | MGnify/ENA primary metagenome ERZ650311 (study PRJEB26733, sample SAMN07839324) | wastewater metagenome | biome: small river; feature: stream; material: water | place: USA: North Carolina | collected 2016-07-28 ... | reverse complement strand
TACGAGATCGCTGATCGTGACTGGAGTTCAGACGTGTGCTCTTCCGATCTAGCACCGCACTGCCCAGCCCTGCCAGACCAACCGCCAGCAGAACACCACGCAAACCAGCCAGCAGTCCCACGGTCAGCGTCCCTGAAATTGCGGCGTGCGCTTTTGAGCAAAGGCCTCGCGGCCTTCCTTGTAGTCGCTGCTGGCAAAGCATGCCTGCACCAGGGACCTGGCAAGTTCGACGTTGCGCTGGTCTGGGTTCTTGCTGATTTCCAGCAGACAGCGCTTGGCCGCAGCCAGGGTGAGCGGTGCGTTTTCGCCAATCATCTGCACGTAGGCATCCACCTCCGCATCAAAATCCTGCAGCGCGATGACCTGTTTGACCAGCCCCATCTGCAAGGCGTCGGCGCCACCAAAAATGCGCGCACTGAAAAACAGATCGGCCGTGTTGGCCATGCCCATCACATCGACAAAGCGTTGAATGCCTTCATACCCGTAGCCCAGTCCCAGCCGCGCTGCGGGCATGCGGAACTTGGCGTCATCCGCACACATGCGAATGTCGCAATTGAGCGCAATGCCCAGACCACCGCCCATGCAGATGCCACGAATCTTGGCCACCGTGGGCTTGGGGCACGACAACACGGCGGCGTAACCCGCCGCCGTGGCCAGGTTGTAGGCATCCGCTGCGTCGCCCTCGCGCCGGTCCTTGAACTGGGAGATGTCTGCACCCGAGACAAAAGCCTTTTCACCGGCGCCTGAGAAAACCACCAAACGGATACGCTCATCAGTCTCGGCAATATTGAGTAATGGCGTAACTGCTTCCCACATATCTACGGAGAGTGCATTGTGACGCTCAGGATTATTAAACTGAATTTGCAAAGTACTGCCATCTTCATCAAGCCAGACTTTGACACGCTCAGTGCTTGATTGATAAGTAACTGCGCTCATTAATACACTCCTTTAGATTTCAGAACTGCGAGTTCGGCCGCTTCCATGCCAATCTCCTTCAAAATTTCTTCGCTGTGCTCACCCCTTCTGGGTGTGGTGCGTGCAATGGTGCTAGGCGTGCGCTCAAGCTGAACGGGTTGCCCCACCAAACGCTGTGGGCCTTGGTTTGGCGACACCACGTGTTTGACCATGTTGAGGTGCTGCACCTGAGGTTCTTCAAACACGGCGTCCATGCTGTTGATCAGGCCACAAGCCACACCACCATCGTTGAGTTGCTGAATCCAGTGCGCGCAGTCTTGCTTGGCCAAGCGTTCATTGATTTCGGCATTCAGTGCATCACGGTTGATTGAGCGACTAGGTTTGTCTTTGTAGCGCTCATCTGTGACCCACTGCGGCGCACCCAAGATGTCACAAAAACGCTCCCAAATTTTGGAACCGAACACCGCAATGTTCATGTATCCATCGCGCGCCTTGTAGACCCCCGTGGGAATGCTGGTCGGGTGAAAGTTGCCCGCTTGGGTAGCCACTTCGCCGTCAATCAACCAACGCGAGGTTTGGAAGTCCATCATGTAGACCATGGACTCCAGCAACGAGGTATGCAACCACTGGCCCAAACCCGACTTTTGCCGCTCCAGCAGCGCCACCAAAATACCCTGTGCCGCAAAAATGCCAGCACATAAATCGGCAATCGGAATGCCCACACGCATGGGGCCTTCACCTTGTTGGCCTGTGACAGACATTAAGCCACCCATCCCCTGCGCAATTTGGTCAAAGCCTGGGCGCTGAGCCAGTGGCCCCGTCTGCCCAAAGCCTGAAATGCTGGCGTAAATCAAGCCAGGGTTGTCTGCCTTGAGGCTCTCGTAGTCGATGCCCAAACGAAATTTCACATCTGGACGGAAGTTCTCGACCACCACATCGGCATTAGCAATGAGTCGCTTAAGCAACGCGATGCCCTCGGGTTCTTTCAAGTTGAGTGTGATCGAACGTTTATTGCGGTGGGTGTACTGGTAATCCGAGCCCTCTTGCCCACCAAGGGTGTCATCCCCCCTCATATGCTCAGGCATTTGCACCTGCACCACATCAGCCCCCCAGTCAGCCAACTGACGGCAACAGGTGGGGCCAGCGCGCACTTGCGTGAGGTCTATCACACGCAGGTGTGAAAGCGCTGAAGAAGCTGGAATATGCGGCATATCGGGCGTCCTATGTCAATTCAAAAACATGTTGGAGTTTTACTTTGAAGATCCAAAGTGTCAACACTTTTTAATAATTGTCGACAAAACAAAGGGGCATCATCTTGCATAAGCCGGCTCCCCTGTACCATGTACTCACTTTTCAAGTCTATTTGGCCACCCACCCTAAGCATGCAAGCCCCCATAGAAAAACCTGAGCAAAACCTCCCCCTGTGGGTGGCGGATCAGCTAAAGAAATGGATCTACACCGGCGAACTGAGCCCCGGCGAACGGCTCAATGAAGCCGCGCTGGCACTGCGAATGGGCACCAGCAGAGGTCCCGTGCGCGAGGCCATTCGTACCCTCTCGGGTCAAGGCTTGGTGACTGCCGTGGTTAACCGTGGCGTGTTTGTTCGGCAGTTCTCGCTACGCGAAATGCTGGAGACCTATGAGTTGCGCGCCGTGATGTTTGGCTTTGGCGCTGAACACGCCCATGAACATCTGAGCGAATCTGACAAGCAGCAGTTCGAGTTGCTGCTGAAAAACATGGACGAGGCATGTGAACAAGAAGACAGCACGCGCTACTACGAACTGAACCTGTTGTTTCACCAGTTGATCATGCGTTTGTCAGGCAATCAACGCGCGCAAGCCGCCTACGATGAGTATGTGAAAGAGTTGCACTTGTTTAGGCGCAAATACTTCAACGCGCCCGGCAACATGCGCCGCTCCAACATTGAGCACCGCCAAATTTACGAAGCCATCGTCAAAGGAGCCAACAGTAAAGCGCGCGCTGTGGCAGAAAAGCATGTGCTCGAAGGGCGTCAACGGTTGATGCGCAGCATCGATGGGTGAGCTCATGTGATGGCTAAGATCTACAGTGCAACACCACCGTCACTTATCACCAATTCATGAGGAGCTTCGCATGAAAAATTTGTGCATCACATTGATTTCGTTGACCTGCGCAACCCTGCCTAGCGTGACTTGGGCAGACCTCGCGTTAGCAACCTCTAAGAACTGCATGGCCTGCCACGCCACTGACAAAAAACTGGTAGGCCCAGCCTTCAAAGATGTGGCCGCCAAATACGCCAACGACAAAACAGCGGCTGACAAGCTCGCCACCAAAATTCAAAAAGGCGGCGCTGGTGTATGGGGCCCTGTGCCCATGCCAGCCAACACCCAAGTGAACGACGCCGAAGCCAAAAAGCTGGCCGCTTGGGTGCTGACCATCAAGTAAGCCCCCGCTGAAAGCATTCCGACAGCGGCTTTGAGTAAACTCAGCCGCTGTTTTTACCTCTGGCCTTTTTCAGGACTATCTCCATGACCACGATCCGCCAAAACGACTTGATTGAATCGGTCGCCGCCGCCCTGCAGTACATCAGCTACTACCACCCTGCTGATTTCATTTCGCACTTGGCCAGCGCCTACGAACGCGAACAAAGCCCAGCGGCCAAAGACGCGATTGCGCAGATCTTGACCAACAGCAAGATGAGCGCGTTCGGTCATCGCCCGATTTGCCAAGACACCGGCATCGTCAACGTGTTTTTGAAAATCGGTATGGACGTGCGCTGGGAAGGTTTCACCGGCAGCTTGGAAGACGCCATCAACGAAGGCGTGCGCCGTGGCTACAACCACCCCGACAACATGCTGCGTGCCTCGGTGGTCGACGACCCACAATTCGCTCGCAAGAACACCAAAGACAACACCCCCGCCGTGATCTTCACGCAAATCGTGCCCGGCAACAAACTCGATGTGACGGTGGCAGCCAAAGGCGGCGGCAGCGAAAACAAATCGAAGATGTACATGTTGAACCCCAGCGACAGCGTGGTCGATTGGGTGTTGAAAACCGTGCCCACCATGGGTGCCGGTTGGTGCCCGCCAGGCATGTTGGGCATTGGCATTGGTGGCACCGCTGAAAAAGCGGTGTTGATGGCCAAAGAAAGTTTGATGGACGACCTCGACATGTACCAGTTGCTCGAGAAGTCAAGCAAAGGCGAAAAAATCAGCCAAGTCGAAGAACTGCGCTTAGAGCTGTATCACAAGGTCAACGCCTTGGGCATTGGCGCACAGGGCTTGGGCGGCTTGACCACCGTGCTCGATGTGAAGATCAAGATGTACCCCACCCATGCCGCCAGCAAACCCGTGGCCATGATCCCCAACTGCGCTGCCACTCGCCACGCACACTTTGTGATGGACGGCTCAGGCCCGGTTTACCTCGACGCGCCTTCGCTCGATTTGTGGCCCAACGTCAACTGGACACCCGACACACAAAAGAGCAAACGTGTGGACCTCAACACCCTCACCAAAGACGAAGTGGCGAGCTGGAAACCCGGTCAAACGTTGTTGCTCAACGGCAAGATGCTCACCGGTCGCGATGCCGCGCACAAACGCATTCAAGACATGTTGGCCAAAGGCGAAAAACTGCCCGTCGATTTCACCAACCGCGTCATCTACTATGTCGGCCCTGTCGACCCCGTGCGCGACGAAGTGGTGGGCCCCGCAGGTCCAACCACAGCGACGCGCATGGACAAGTTCACCGACATGATGTTGTCGCAAACCGGTTTGATTTCGATGGTCGGCAAAGCCGAACGCGGCCCCACTGCCATCGAAGCCATCAAGAAACACAAATCGGCCTACCTGATGGCCGTGGGTGGCGCAGCCTACCTCGTGTCCAAAGCCATCAAGCATGCCAAAGTGGTGGGCTTTGCTGACCTGGGCATGGAAGCCATTTATGAGTTTGATGTGGTCGACATGCCCGTCACAGTTGCTGTTGACTCAGGTGGCACCAGCGCTCACATCACTGGCCCTGCCGAATGGGAAAAACGCATTGCCACCGGTGAGTTCAAAGGCATTGGGGTGACGGCTGGTTAAGCTTGTCACGCCCAACAAAAAACCGGCCTTGGCCGGTTTTTTATTTTGAGCCAGCACTCTGTGTATGTGCTTCAGGCAAGTGCGAAGGTCAATGCAAATGACGCGGCTTGCGACCACCGCCATGACCGCCTCCAAACCCGCCACCACCTGAGCCGCGCGGTGGCTTGCCCAAGTCGAGAGAGTTGACCAGTTCGTCAAAACGGTTAGAAAACAATTTATCAATCTCGGTCACCACGCCACCCAACTCGGCGCCATCGAAATGACGCTCCATCAAATGCACCACATCGTTGACCAACATGTCACGCTGTGCTTGCATGATGTCTGCGGGTGTCGGGCCCACAAACAACATCACAAAATCATCGCGCGATTCGCGACCTGAGGCTTCGTCTTGGTCGTCAAAATCGTTGTCGTAAAAAGTGACTTCAATCGCTGCGCCTGCGGCGGTCAGCTCGTTGAGGTTCATGCACATGTCGTCTAGGCATTGACGGAAATCGTCATCACCGGCAACCGTCCAACACATTTGCAGCATGTGTTCGTGGGCATCCAATTGAATGCCCGGCTCTTCGGGATAGGCGCTGGTGGCACCGTCTTCGAGTGACAGCGCACCGGCATATTGCCAAAGTGGGCGCAATGCGTCTTGCAGTTGATCCAAACTCACATCGTTGCGCAATGGCACTTGGCCATGGACATGAATTTCATACGCGGCGTTGTAGCGTGCCATGACGAAATCCTCCTGTGTAACTTGGTCTATGTGTTGCCGCAATGCGGTTAAAACAGACATTATTGTGCCATGGTGCGCAATGGGCTAAAAATACGAGACCGTATTGACGCTGCTTCCAAGCTGTTCGGTAACTGAGCTTTTCAGCTGCGGTTTCGCTTCAGTCTTTCGGCAGGGTGCGCGTTTGGTGGACTTCTCGCACCACCACATCTTCCACCACGTCATTTTTGAACATGCTTTGTGGCGAATACCTTTGCGTCTCGTGCGATTGAAGATCGCTGGTACGCGCGCGAAAAGACCAACTTCTCATCTGCCCTGACTGCATGCCTCTGCGCATGCTTTGCATCTGCTGCCAGAGCAATACAACCTGTGGCTTTTGGCCTGTGGCTAGCCAACGCACGCTGGCAAAGATCAAATACAAAACCAACCAAACCAGCGCTGCCACGATGAACAGCGAGGCAAAAGCGATGCCAAACAATGTGATGATCAGTCTGCTGAAAAGCGGCATGAATGAGGTTTGACTCTTTGATGTTGGTGTTTCGGTAACGGACAACTAGAAAGCATCGTTAAAACCAACGATACCTTGGCCTGCCCCCGTTGGACATAACATACTCAATGCCAAGTCCCGTTCAAGGTTAATCGATTTTGATGGCTGATAAAACAGCATCGCTGAATGCAAGTTGGTGTTTCTGTGCGAATTGCGCCGCAGGTATGCGATCCAAACTGCTACGTGGCCGAATCTGGTATCAATCCAAACTCAACCGGCTACTGCAACTCGGGCCCTCTGAAGAGTTTGAAACCAGTGCCAGTTTCAGCTTGTTACGGCTAGTGGGGCGGACAGGTCATCCGAACACCTTTTGTTTCCATGGCTTAAAATATTTACTAAATAATTACCTTTTCAATTTATTGAGTATTAATTTACTGTACAAAGTCTAATTTGCCTTAGACAGATTTAAATTTTCTAATAAAATTGGTAATATTAGTCATCGAGGTCTGATATGACGAATTTTGTAAATTCAATCCTATTTTGCGCAGTAATTTCTTTAACGGCTTGCTCAACTCAATACATTTCGATGAGTGATAAGTTGCAACCACCATTGGTATCGCTAAAAGGCGATGAAGCAAGGCATTTTCTAGATGATGCAAAGCTGTGCCGAGCAAAAACACTGCGACAGTACAGTGAAAAAATCGACCACAGAAATATGAACTCTGATTTCCGTGCGTGTCTGATTGATAAGGGATATCTGCTACTCAGCTAGTGAAGTCCATGTTCTAAGTTGAACCAAGCATTCTTGACGATCTTGAGCGCGATCTTTTTTGCTTTTTCAAAGTCATAAACCTTTGAAACCTTGCGCTACCAACCAACTTTGAGCTTGAATCGCACTTGCCAATTGAGCAACGGCTGTGCAACGCTGATTTGGCTTGAAAAAATGCCCTCCAAAGTGAGTACTTTCGAAGGGCGCATGGAAATTGGTGCCCGAGACCGGAATCGAACCGGTACGCCCGCTATTCACGAAGCGGCGGATTTTAAGTCCGCTGTGTCTACCAATTTCACCACTCGGGCGGTGTCATTTTTCAAATGAAAACGCCCCGCCTTCTCAGGTGGGGCTGGTTGGCAACATTTTACGCTACTGTCACGAAGGTCGGCTATATTTGGTAGCGATTTTTTGAGTGTCGCTAGCTCAATCGATCAAAATTAATACGAACTTTTTGGAGACACACATGAAAGCATCTTTCACCGGTTGGGTTGGCGCCCTGTTGTTGACCCTCTCAGTAGGCGCGGTCCATGCGGCTGAGCCTGCCGAGCCCGCAGTTAAAAAGTCTGACACTGGCATTTGCCACGACAAAACGAGCAACTCTTACAGCAACACCAAAAAGTTCACCGCCTTTGGCTCGATGGACGAATGCATCAAGAGCGGTGGTCGCGCCCCCGCCTCTGCTGCCGCGGCAGAGCCTGTGGTGAAAAAATCAGACAGCGGCATCTGCCACGACAAATCGAGCCCCAGCTATGAGCGCACACAAAAATTCACACCCTTCAAAACAGTGGACGAGTGCGTGAAGAGCGGCGGCACATTGCCGAAGAAATAAAGACCTCCATGCTTGTGCGCAACGCGCACGCATGAAAAAAGCCCCAGCAAGCGATTGCTGGGGCTTTGTGTTTGGAGCGGGAGACGAGTCTCGAACTCGCGACCTCAACCTTGGCAAGGTTGCGCTCTACCAACTGAGCTACTCCCGCATGAACAACATGTGTGTGTTGTTGCAAGCCTCAAATTATAAAACAATTTGAACGCCTAAAACGCGACATACCTTTTCTAGTGCAGTTGCAAAGCTTTTTCAATCACATGCCGTCCCACGGTGGGCTTGGGGCATTTGTTTTTGGGCAGATCAAACCAACTGCGCACATCTTCTTGCAAACCCACGCCATGCATGAAGTTGTAAATGGCTTTCTTCAACCCCTGCCCCAACATGTCGTGATCGGTGCCTGTAGGGTCTACAAAGGCCACATCGTTTTTGGCAAAGCTTGTAGAGGGCAAGGGAACGAGTGTTACGCCGTAGTCATCGGGATTCTTTCCCACCGGTGAATGCACGGTGCACACAAAGCGGTGGAAGAAACCACTTTGAATGCAACCGTTTTCAAACAACTGGCGCACATACTCCAAAGCATCGACCGTGTCTTGCAAGGTTTGGGTTGGAAAACCGTACATCAGATACGCATGCACCAAAATGCCCGCTTCTGAAAAACCACGGGTGACCTGCGCCACTTGCGCCACTGACACGCCTTTTTGCATCAGTTTGAGCAAGCGATCAGACGCCACTTCTAAACCACCCGACATGGCAATGCAACCGCTTTGCGCTAGCAGCTCAGCCAACTCGGGCGTGAAAGTTTTCTCGAACCGAATATTGCCCCACCACGAAATATGCACTTGCCGGCGAATCAATTCTTCGGCCAAGGCTTTGAGCACTTTGGGTGGTGCGGCTTCGTCTACAAAATGAAAACCGGTTTGCCCTGTTTCTTGCACGATGCGCTCGATGCGATCGACCAACACACTGGCCGATGCTGTTTCGTAACGCGAGATGTAGTCGAGGCTGACATCGCAAAAGCTGCATTTCTTCCAATAGCAACCATGCGCCACGGTGAGTTTGTTCCAACGCCCATCGCTCCACAAACGGTGCATGGGGTTGAGCATGTCGAGCAAAGACAAATAACGGTCCAGCGGCAAACCGTCCCATGTGGGGGTGCCCACCGATTCAAACGGCACATCCGGTTCTGACCATTGCATGAAACGCACTTGTTGTTGTGCGTCCCGTACAAAAGTGCGCACCAACCTTTGTACACCGCGTTTGCCTTGCAGGTGTTCTAACAATGCCAACAAGGGGCGTTCACCTGCATCGAGGGTGACGAAGTCGACAAAATCAAACACACGGGGGTCTGAGAGTTCGCGCAACTCGGTGTTGACAAAGCCACCGCCCAAAACAATGTTCACCTCTGGAAATTCTGCTTTGATGGTTTGGGCCATGCGAAACGCGGCGTACACCGCACCCGGAAACGGCACCGACAGCAGCACCACTTGCGGCTGGTGTTTGCGCAAAGCTTCGCAGGTGAGTTCGCGCAGCACATCGTCAATCAAGTTGGGCGCTGCAGCCAAGGCCTTGGCCAGTGGGTCAAAGGTGGGCTGACTGGCTGAGAGCGATTCGGCATAACGCACAAATTCAAAACGTTCATCGACCGCGTCGCGCAACACATCGGCAATGTCATTCAAATACAGCGTGGCCAAATGTCTGGCGCGGTCTTGTTGGCCCAAGGCACCAAATGCCCAAGCCAAGGGGTCACCACTGCCATCGTCTTCATACACATCCAACGCCGCAAACCGTGGGCCTTCTGGCAAATAACCTCGTCCTGCAATGCGATGGCTCAGAGTGCTGTCGCGCCCTTGTAAAAAAGCAACCGTGGTGGCTATCGTGTTTTGGTAACGCGCGAAGTGGTCTAAAAAAAAATTCACACTCGCACTGCGTTGTGCTTCTGGCAGTTGCAACGCACGCTCACGCACTTGCAACAAACGTTCGGGCGTTAACAAGGCCAGCACCAACGCCAGTGCCAAATCTTCTTGTGCGGCCTCAAAGCCTTGCTCACGCAAAAAACCCGTCAAATACGCTGTGGACGGGTAAGGCGTGTTGAGTTGGGTCATCGGTGGGATGAGTCCGAGCACACGCAAAGCAGCTGGCGTTGAGGCAGTTGAGGGCAAAGTTGAATTCATTGGTATTCACAATTATCGGTTGTTAAGCCGTCTTGAAAAAAATTTTGACCTGACTTGCTCAAGCTTGTAAATTACCTGCCGACACTGTCAACTAGCCCGTGGCGTCTACACATTGCTGCCATGAATTTAATGAATAATAAAGGATTCGTTGTGACTGAAAATCTCTTGCATTCCCCCTCTACAAAACTCGAACCCGCTGGTTGCCTCTGCTGCAGCCCATTCAAATTGGCAGGTTCGCCCACACGTCGCAATTTCCTCGGCGCAGGTGCCGCAGCTGTTGCTGCCGGCATGTTGGGTTTCATGCCTGGCAAGAGCCAAGCCGCCAGTGGCAACTACGAATCCATGTTGGTCAACTGCATTGACCCACGCTTCACAACGCTCAGCTGGCAATACATGGGTTTGTTGCACGGCGTGACCCGCGAAAAACTCAGCGACAACTACAGCCAGTTTGTGATTGCAGGTGGCCCCATTGGTGCAGTGCATCCCAAATTCTCAGCATGGCACAAAGCCTATTGGGACAACTTGGACATCACAGTGTCGTTGCACCACATCAAACGCGTGGTGGCATTGACCCACCGCGATTGCGGTGCTGCCAAATTGGCATTTGGTGATGACAAAGTAGCCAACAAAGAAATTGAAACCGAATCGCACGGAGAAGCATTGGCGCAATTCCGCGACCAAGTGCGCAAGCGTCAGCCTAAGCTGAGTGTCATCACTGGCGTGATGAGCTTGGACGGCCGTGTTGATTTGATCGGTTGATTTTTCACTACCCCACTCAAGCCTAGCCACTTTGCACCGATCTATCAGGTTCAAGGTTGCTAGGTTTATGACCGCTCTCGCTACCAGCCCAAATTTTCGCGGGCGCGTATGGACTCCTATCTATCGCCGAGAGCGGTCCCCTTTTTAAGCACTTGTTAGCGCGCTCGTTGCAAGCGTTTATGCTCTGCATCTACATGTCTCGCGCATCCACTTCCTCTCTCGATCTGCGTTTTGTTTTCTGGCTGTCATGGGTTCAGCTCATCAGTTGGGGCAGCGTGTTTTACGGTTTCTCATTGTTCATGGCACCGCTCGAACAAGAGCTTGTCTTGAGCCGTGCGCAATCTTCACTGGGTTTCAGCTTGGCTTTGCTGGCAGAGGGTTTGCTGGCGTTCTGGGTTGGGCGACGCATTGATCAAGGCCACGAACGCAGTCTCATGACAGGTGGTTCGCTGCTGATTGGTTTGAGCTTTGTCGCGCATAGTTTTGTGACGGATACAACTGGGTTTTATTTGGCTTGGTTGGGTTTGGGCATTGGGCTTTCAGCTACCTTGTACCCACCCGCATTTGCGGTGTTGACGAGGCGCTTTCCCAATGATTTTCGGCGTGCCATCATCTTGCTGACCTTCTTAGGTGGTTTGGCGAGCACGGTGTTCATTCCGCTCATTGCGTGGTTGATGGCCGTGACCGATTGGCGTACGACCATGTGTTTGCTCGGTGGTTTGCATTTGCTGGTGTGCGCGCCCTTGCATGCTTGGTTGTTGAAACCCATGGCGACACAACACAACATCATTCACACATCGCCGCATGTGGCGCGCGAAGCCACATCCATACGAACGCACATCCAACACCCAAACTATTGGGCCTTGTCATTGTTTGTGATTGTGCTGATGACCGTCACCACGGCATTGCCTGCGCACATGGTCAGTTTGCTGCGCGAGGCAGGTATGACACCGCAGTGGGTGTTGATCATTCCCGCGAGCATTGGGGTGTTGCAGGTGATGGGTCGGGTCGGCTTGTTCACACTGGAGCGTCAGCTCAATGTGCATCAAACCAACCGTTGGGTGCCGTGTTTGATTCCACTTGGCATGTTGGCACTCTGGTTGGGGCAAAGCAGCCCCATCAGCGCACTGGTGTTTGTGGTGTTGTACGGTTTGGGCAATGGCATGCTGACGATTGTCAAAGGCACGGTCATGGCGCAATACATCAACCAAGAACATGTGGGAAGCCTCAACGGTTTGCTGGGCATACCGATGGCTTTCGCCAGAGCTTGTGCACCTTGGTTGATGGGTTTGTTGTGGTCAGAAACACACGGCTACAGCCAAGGCATTGCGGTGATGATTGGCTTGAGTCTTGTGGGCATTGGTGCACTGTGGTGGGCGCAAAACAATGCACTGCAACGCGTGCATGAAAAAACCAATTAATTCAAAGTTCTGAAGCCTTCAAAGCGCTTTGACCAATAGCTGTTGTCAAGCCGCTCTTGTCGCACACCGGTGCGTTCGTTGGCCGCATGGATGAATTTGCCCGAGCCAATGTAAATACCAACATGCGAATTGGGTGTGCCCAGTGTGTTGAAAAAAACCAAATCGCCCGGTTGTGCAGATTGCGCATCGATGGGGCGTGTTCTTTTGGCCATGTCGGCTGCACTGCCTTGCAAGGCAACACCTGCAGATTGTTTGTACACAAAGCTAACCAAGCCAGAACAGTCAAAACCGGTGTGGAGTTTTTTGCCACCGTAGGTGTAGTTTCGATCGAGCATGGCCATGGATTGAATCACCACATCTTGGCGTTTGTCTTGACTCAAAACACTCCGGTTTTCTTTCATCGGTGCAGGCGGCAACGGTTTGGGTGCGGTCGAGCAGCCC
>ERZ650311.1307-NODE-1307-length-12581-cov-6.887594_pt1 | contig 12581 bp, 21 predicted proteins | sample MGYA00376247_ERZ650311 | MGnify/ENA primary metagenome ERZ650311 (study PRJEB26733, sample SAMN07839324) | wastewater metagenome | biome: small river; feature: stream; material: water | place: USA: North Carolina | collected 2016-07-28 ... | reverse complement strand
CCGTGATGGTCGGGGCATGGAGCACCTTGGGCTCGGAGCCGAGGCTGATCTCGATCCGGTCGTTGGCGAACACCGACTGGCAGCTCACCTTGCGCACCAGGCCGCCGCGCATCGCCAGGGTCAGGACCCCGAGGTAGCCGAGCTGGTCCTGCACCTCCCCGTTGTAGGGCACGAGCCAGGCCATGTTCTCGCCGACGGTGAGCCCGCGCTTGGCGATGCGCTCGGCCGCGCGGAACAGGCTCGAATGGTCGCACTCGGTCAGCAGCTTCGGGTTGCCGCGGCAGGCGATGAAGATGCTCTCGCAGAGGTTGTCGACATAGCTCGGCCGGCGGAACTCCTCCGGCACCGAGGCTGCCACGCGATCGCGGAAATCCTTGTTGTTGAGCCGGGCGCGCAGCTGGTCGAACAGCAGCTCGGCCTCGCTTTTCTGCTTCTGCTGGCGGTCCTGACGCTCTTGGCGCTCGTCCGAGCGCGGCGGCGGCAGGGCCCGCCGGTTCTGGCCGGCGGCTTGGGCGTTGGCCCTCATGCGACGAGACTCCTGGTGGCGGGGCAGGCGGGCTGCCCGTGGAGGCGACAGAATTTCGGGCCGCAAAGGTAGCTGGCCGGGTTCGGGAGAAAGCGGCCCGGGTCGCCGTCCTCGCGGAAAGCCTCGAGCTTGCTGGCGAACTCGCTGGCGACGACGCGCGCCACCTGCTCGCAGGCGCCGATGTCGAGCGGACGCTGCTCGACCGGTGGCTGCTCCTTGCTGAGCTTCACCCGCGGCAGCTCATCGATCTGGGCGGCCTCTGGCTGATGCCCGCAGCTGCGCAGGAGCAGGCCGTAGGCGCCGATCTGCGGCATGTGCTTGACCGCCGGCTGGCGGCGCCTGGCCGTCTTCAGGTCGCGCAGCGTCTGCCGGCGCTCGACCGCATCCAGACACAGGAGATCGGTCTGGCCGGAGATGACCACGCCCGGGCGCAGCAGCGCCTCGACCCTGCTCTCGACCGCGACCGGATGGCTCTCGAGCACGACGTCGCGGCGGTAGCGCGCCACCATGCGCGCGACCTGCATCTCGGCCTGAGGGAGCGACAGGGCCTCGTCGTCAAAGACCAGACTCTGGCCTTCCTCTCCCGCCAGACGCTCGCGGAAGCCGTCGACGCCGCTGTCCTGCATCGTCGAGAGGGCGGGACTGTGCCCGAACATGCGATCCTTGAGCCCGGACTCTGCTCCCGCGTGGACACCAGTGCCGATCAGCGCCGCGACGCTGCCGCGGAACGGTGCCAGCTCATGGCCGTGCGCACGAAACAGCGCGGCGTGGCCGTGCGCGGCGGTTCGCAGTTGGCAGTCGAGAAAGCTGCTGAGCGAGCTTGCCCGCAGCACGAGCTCTGGTGGTTCGTGCATCCTCGCCTCGTGCCGGAGCTGAAGGGCTGACGAGGGAGGATGCTATTCAATTTTTTTGGATGAAGCAACCGGCTATTCGGGGGAAATTCGATTTTTTTGGATACCCCCTGGTGAACAGCCGCCCCGCTACCGCGATATCGTCATACCGTCGCCCCGGCGAGCAGGACGAACACGCCGACGAGAATGTCAGTCGGGCACTTAGCCGATAGCTCCCTCAACAGCCTGGCCGACTTGTGGATGAGCCGCTCCTGGAACTCGGTCGGCTCAGCGTTGGCGAACAGCTCCACATGGAGCTCCGAGAGTGCCACGGCGTCCGTGAGACTGTTGGCCGGAGCTTCGAGCATCGCTTCGGCCAGCCTGGTTTGCTCCTCGACATCAGTGGTTTGCAGGCGAAGAGCGGCCAGCCCTGCTACGGTTGTTGTCATGTATCCCCCGTCGATTCAAGTACGGGAGGATGGCACGCATCAGGACCGGGTGGAACGTCTAAAATCTACGATTATCAGCTAATCATCATGTGTTCGACTTGCGACTAGTAGTTGATATGCTTCCTGACTAAGCCCTCCTGTTCTTCCGAACAGAAGCCAGTCAGAGGTTACTCCAAGCGTATCACATAAATCCATCAGATTTCCTATGGTATTTGGCACTGACTTTCCATTTTCCCACATATTATATCTCGTATTGATTACTTGTATTCTGCGCGCAAATTCGGCCTGAACTTCAAATCCTCGCTTTACGCGAGCCTGCCTTAACCTGTCTCCGAAGTTCTGTTGAAGCATTCGATCAGTCTCTCTTGTCTGTTTCTTGGTCATGTCTTGTGGATGGCGGCCGTTCACGGGACGGCACCATTCCATCAACCCATGATCCCTCCCACAATCCATGAGACTTGGATCGGGCCGATCGGTTGCGGCCTTCAAAAAATTTGGATATGGTCCCACCTATGCTCACCATTCAGCAGCTGATCGACCGCTACGGCGGGCTCGCGCGTCTGGCTCGCGCAATCAACGAGTTCGCTCATGGCGACGAGGGGGCGAGAGATCGCCGCTGCTACCCGACCATGGTCTTCCAGTGGCGCAAGTCCGGCGCCATCCCGGGCCGCTGGCTCAGGACCATCGTGCGGATGGCCGAGGCCGACGGCTGGCAGCTGTCGCGCGACGAGATCCTGTCCCTCCTCAGCCCGGACGACGCAGAAGGCCCAGATCAGATTGCTAGGCATGGCCCAAGCTTCCGTCAAGAAAATCTGAACTGAATGGCTTCGTTATAACTGAAGATTTCGCGCTCAAGAGCAACCACGCAACCTGCGAGGCTAAGAAGTCGATGAATGAAGAAGAGGCCGAATATAAGGAAGACGCGCTGCGGCTTGCCAGGGACACGATGACCGGCGATCTGCGCGACCTGATCCTCGACGAGATCAAGTCGAGCAAGGACGCGCTGCCGTGGCGAAATCTACCGGAGAGCGAGCAGGCGCGGATCATTGGCCGCGTGACGACAGTCGCCGAGCAGTGTGCGGCCAAGGCGGTCAGGATCATTGCCGCCGACGGCCGTCCGAGCATTACCGCGATCGTCGAGAAGATCGACGTCAAGGACCAGATCAAGGTCGTGCTCAAGGTGGGTAAGACCCAGGACACGCTCATGACCTTGGGCATGGCCACGGGCCTCACGATCATGCTGGTCGACACGCAATCGGATGCCTACGAGGGCGAGCGCGCGCCGGCGCACGTCATGCCGGATCAGCCGGGGCTCGACCTCGACGAGGACGACGATGGCACCGGAGGCGATGACGGCGGGGAGCCGGAGCCGCCGCACGATCCCGACCCGGACACGGCGCCAGCGCGTCGCGGCAGGAAGCCTGCGGCCGACAAGCCGGCTGCCGGCACCCGCCCGGTGCGCGGCCGCAAGCGCACCTGACCCAGCCGCTGCTGGGGGTGCGCCATGGCACGAGGCCGCAAGGCCTGGGAGCAGCATGTCCTCGGCCTGACATCGCCCGCGGCCTGACATCGCCCGCGGCCGGCCGTAGGACGGCAAGCTCGGGCGTCGATCGGTTGCCGCCGGCTGGCGAGGGGATCGTCCGTCGTCGGGCCTTGGCGCTCGACCTGGCGACGAGCTGCGGCTGGGCCTTCGGCTGCGGCAGGGTGGAGCGCTCCGGCACCGCGCCGTTCGACGCCGGGCTGGCCGGCAACCTGCCGACGACCGTGCGCCATGCCGCGATGTTCCTCACCGCGAGCGACTGGCTGGTCGGCATGCTCGTGACCTACCGCGTCGAGGTGCTCGTGGTCGAGGACAGCACGGCCAACGGGCTCGAGGGCTGGTCCGCCTGGGTCATCGGTGGCCTGCGCGGCGTGGTGCTGGTCGAGGTCAGGCGCCGCCGGCTCGAGGCCTTCACGGTCAACAACGCCACCTGGAAATCCTTTGCCCGTCGCCTGGGCTGGCGCCCGGACCTGAAAAGCGACGAGGAGGACGCACGATGGATGCTCGCCTACTGGATGCACCTGGTCGAGCCCAGCCTGAGGCCCAGCCGAGGCTGAGCGACCGCCGGCGCTGCGAGCTGGCCCTGGTGCCGTCGCTGTTCTGGCGGCTCACCTGGCAGATCACCACCGACGAGGTGGGCAACGTCTATCCCGAGGTCGATCCGGCCTGGCGTCGGCGCATGCTCGACGCCTTCATGGGCGAGGTGGCCACGGCGATCGGCGGCAGCGAAAAGATCATGCGCCGGGTCGTGCGGACACGCTCGTCGCTCCTGAGCAGCTTCGTCGGCGTCGAGATCACCGATGTGCTGATCGGCGTCATTCACCTGACCCAGATCCTGCTGCTGCTCGACCGGCTCGAGCTCACGGAGGGCTCGCCCTTCGACCTGGCCTACCAGGAGCTGATCGGCGTGGTGCGGAACCGCCCGGAGAACGCCCAGCGGGTGGAGGAGCGCGACGCCCAGGGCCGCGTCATCGGGCTCCAGCTGGTCGAGCGGCTGAACGACCACGGCATGTTCACCGATCTGCCGATGCCAGGATCGGCGTGATCAGGCAGCAGATCAAAACAAGATCAAATCAGCATCTCGACAGAGCAAATGGACAAGATAGCGGGAGCAAGATCGGACGTTGATTTCCGCGATGGCATCAGCGTCCGATAGGCGGGTACGAGAAATGACTGAATATCTTGGAGAAACTGGATCGACCCGATCGAGGCCGTTATCATCCAAATTTCTTGGACGCAAAAAGCCCCGGTGCTGCGAACACCGGGGCTTGAAGAACGAAGGCTCTGCACGGGTAGGATATCAAGGATAGAGAGATGACAACCCACATACCCTATGCCGACCCGTCGGATGACGACGGTAACGCCTCTTCCGCCTCAGGTAAAGAAGAAAGTGCCGGAAAGAATAATCGCCAGGACGGCGAGCCGGAAACCTTAAAGAGACTAAGCCGCCTCTATGACCTGGCTTCAGCCATCGAGGCCCACTGCACGGATGAGCGCGCCAAGGACGCAGCCCGCGAGATCGCCCTCATGGCCCTCGACATGCTGGCCGAGCTGAGGGCGAAAATCTGATGGCGCGCATCCGCTCGCTCCACCCGAACCAGTGGACGGACGAAGCGTTCGTCACCTGCTCGCCCATGGCCCGCCTTCTGGCGATCGCGCTCCGCAACGAGGCCGACGATGGCGGCGTGTTCGCGTGGAAGCCGCTCACGCTGAAGATGCGCCTGCTGCCGGCGGACAGCGTCGACATCAACCTCCTGTTGGAGGAATTGGCGGGCGCCGACATCATCCGTCGTTACGAAATCGACGGCGTTCATTACGGAGCGATCAGGAATTTCACCCTCTTTCAGAAGCCTAAATTTCCGAAAACGTACCATCCTCGTCTGCCGTGGGTTCCGAAATACTGCGGCATGAAGGGTAGCGGGATTCCGGAGCCCTCCGGCAGCCCTCCGGCAGCCCTTCCGGAGGATTCCGGAAACGCTCCGGAAATTGCTCCGCAGATGGAATCGGAATCGGAGTCGGAGAAAGAAAGAGATTCGTCTGCTGCGCAGACTGGTTTGTCTCATCGAGACGAGGACCAAGCCACTTGCCGACGCGGCAGGGCCGGCGCCGCCAGCCAGGACGCCGCGGCGTTCGAGCGTTTCTGGCAGGCCTACCCGCGGCATATCGGCAAGGGGCAGGCGCGGCGGGCGTTCGCCGCGGCCCGGCGCAAGGCCGAGCCCGAGGCGATCATGGCCGGGCTGGCTGCAGCGGCGGCCCGATGGCGCCAAGACAACACCGCCACCGAGTACATCCCGCACCCGGCGACGTGGCTGAACGGCGAGCGCTGGTCCGACGAGCATGCGCCGCCACCTGCCAAGGCCGGCAACGGCCAGGATGCCGACCGGTTCGCCGAGGCGGCCAGGGAGCAGCGGCTGCGGCGCCAGTGCCGCGCGGAAGGATTCACCGACCACAGCCCCGAGTTCTACGACCGGATGGTCGAGCTCAGGGCGCAGGAGTCCGAGCACCATGGCTGAGATTTATCGATTCCGGCAGCAGGACCCCATAGCCCTGCCGAGCAGCATCGAGCAGGAGCAGGCTCTGTTGGGATCGGCGCTGGCCAACGGCACCGTGCTGCAACGTTGCCCCTGGCTGCGGCCGGAGGATTTCTTCGAGCCGGTCCACGGCCGAATCTGGGCGGCGTTGCGGACAGCGTTCGATTCCGGCCGGCGGGCCGACTATCTGGCGCTGGCGCCCCTGTTCGAGCAGGACGGTGCCTTGGCCGACATCGACCGTGGCAAATATCTGGCGCGGATGGCGGGTCTTGCGGCGCCGATCGACGAGGCGATCGAGTACGGCCGGGTCGTCCACCAGCTGGCACGGCGCCGACGGCTGGTGCTGGTTGCCGAGCGCCTGCGGGACCAGGCCCTGACCGTGGGCGATGTCCTGGACCCCACCGAGGTGGCGCAATCGGCCCAGGCCGAGATCATGCAGCTCCTGGCGGATGGCAGCCGGCCGGCGGCCAGGACGATCCTGCAGGTGGTCGACGAGATCCTGGCCGAGATCGAGAATCCGCGCCCGGTCCACGCGACGGGCCTGCCCTTGCTGGACGAGAGCCTGGGCGGCGGCCTGACGCCGCCGTTCGTCATGGGCATCGAGGCCAGGCCCAAGCAGGGGAAAACCGTAACCCTGTCGACCCTGGCCATGAACCTGGCGGCGAATGGCCTCCCGACCTGCTACTACGCGCTGGAGATGGGCGCTGCGCGGCTGGTGCAGCGGATGCTCGGCCATGTCGGCGGCTTCAACGCCGGCATGTTCAAGCACCGCGATCGGATGTTGCTGGAGCGGGTGATGGCAGCCCGAGGCCGTGTGCCGGCGAACTTGCTGCTGGATGACCGGCCAAGCCTGAGCTTCGACAATCTGCGGGCTTCGGCGACCGATTATGCGACCCGGCGTGGGGTCAGGCTGTTCGTCCTGGACTATTGGCAGCTCGTGCGGCCGGACCAGCCGACCAGGAACAAGACCGAGTTCCTCGATCAGGTCGCCCAGTGGCTGGCCGAGTTCGCCAAGGAGCACCAGGCGATCTGGCTCGTAGCCAGCCAGGAGAACCGTGCGGGTGAAAGCCGCGGCGGCGACGGTCTGGTCATGGCCTGCGACTGGCATGCACGGCTGCACAAGCACAAGATCAAATATCAGCTCAAGCTCAACGAACTGGTGGAGACGCTGTGGTTCGACGTTGGATATTCCCGAGATGGCGTTGCAGAGCCGATCGGGGACGAGAACACGCCGGCTTTCTACATAGACCGAATTGGGCCTCATCTGGCAGAGGTCTATCCACCGCCGCCACCCCACCCGTGAGCTGACAGGGAACCCCGCCCGTTGCCGGTGATCCGCATCAAGCCCGTCGGCGAGGAAACGCTGGTCCAGCGCTTCGATCGGCAGGTGCGCGATATCGAGACCAGGATCGCCAAGCTGCGCCAGGAGCTGCGCCATGTCCGTCGAGAGGCTCGAGCTTCCGGGATCGACATGCTGGCCTACGACTTCCAGCGGCGGCTCGCAGCGCTCGAGGCGCAGCGCCGAGCTGTCACGCTACGCGCGCTCAGCGCCTACCGCACCCAGCTCTCGCTCGACCTCGGGCCCGCCGACGAAGCACCGGATGCCGGTGCTGCGGCTCAGCGCAGCCGAGCTTGAGGCCTGGCTCATGACGGCCGGCCCGGGCGACTGGAAACTCTACCACCGCGGCCACCTGGCGCAGGACCGCGAGCTCGACCGGCGCATCGACGCCGTCGCCCGCTTCGCGCTCGAGCACTCGGACAACGACTGGCCGCTGATCACGCCGCCGCCGTGCGGCCATGTGCGCGGCCATGTCTACGGCTCAGGCGAGCTGCGGCTGCTGACCAAGCGCCGGCCCGAGGGTAGGTTCGACTATTTCGCGATCAGGCGCTGAGCCCGCAGGCGGAAGCTCGGTCCGGCACTCGCAATAGGCGGTGCAGACCATGGTTAGCACACTCTATTGGTGTGTTCGACGCTAGGGCACCTGAGAGGCTCGTAGGAAGGCAAAAAAAATTGGGGTAGGATGATGCCATCCGACCCCATTTCGTCGTCTGGTGAGGCCCGTAGGCCCGGCAATGGGCCATCTGAGATCGGACCGGCAATCCAGGATATTTGGATGGTCGGCGCTCCGATCGTCAGGGGCTGGCGGTCGAGCTGCGGCAACCATGACGGCGGAGGCTGATCGCATGAAGCGCTGTGAGCCGACCACGATCCGCGAGCTGGGCATGTGGGTCAACCGCGTCGAGATCCGCTGCTCACGCTGCGAGCGGCACGGCTTGGTGCGGATCAGCACCCTGGCCGCGCAGCACGGCGCCGACATGACGCTCCACGAGCTGCTGCGCGTCCTGCCGGGCGACTGCCCGCAGCGGCATGCCGACCGGGACGTCGATCGGTGCTCGGTCGGCTTGCCCGATCTCGTGCGGATCGCCGTGGCGCTGCACGGGCCGATCGAGGATTGGGGGCAGGAGCGCCGCTAGGACTGCCAAGGAACCCTGGAATGGGCAATCCGAGCTGTGAGGGCTACAACGGCCATCCAAACAACTTGGATGCTAGTTCAGCTTGATTTCCATGCCGTGGTCGGGACCGGTTCGCTGTTCTGTGGTTTCCGTTCCAAACCGCTCATGGAGCACCCTGTTGATGGCCCTACTGAAGCCCTCGACGATCTGGAACTGCTCGTTGGTGACGGCACCATTGCCCATGACATGCAGGATGAACGTGCCATCGTTGGTGCCGACCAGCACCAGTGCCAACGGATAGTTGTCGACGGCGAGAAGCTGTTTGACGGCAGCCGTCAGCCCGTCCTGCGTCTTGGCATCCTCGGTGCTCATGGCGTCCTCCGGTGGTGCAGCTTGAGCCGCGCGATCTCCTCGACCGCGGCGATGCTGGGCAGGCGCTCGGGGAAGGTGGCGTGCAGTTCGTGGTAGCGCCGGCCCTGGCGCAGGCGGCAGGCCGTGGGCAGCCGCTCAAGCAGCGCCTGGTCGAGCTCGTGCAGCTCGGCGACGTGCAGGCGCACCATGGCACGCACCGCAGCCTCGAGCTCGCGCGTGGTCGCGAACCGCACCTGCCAGTCGACCGGCCGCGACCAGTCGGGGCGCAGCAGCAGGCACAGCCGCGCCAGGCGCTCGCTCATCCGCGGCGGAGTGCCCATGACGGTGGGTGTCGTCATCTGCAAGTATCCCGACGGCAGGATACTAGTAATCCAAAAATATTGGATGATCTGGACATGATTAGCCCTTTGCTGGGGGGCGGAGGTTAGGCGTCCGCGTGATCTTGGTGCGGCGGCATGAAGAGCTCGGGATGCAGGTCGAGCTCGAACTCGAAGGGCTCGACGGGCTGGCCCTTGTCGAAGGCGCGCACGAACGCGCGCGCCGCTTCGGGGAGAGGGGCCGTCTGCACCGGTATGGCCACGCCGCGCTGCATTTGCATGACGCGCACCTCGAAGCCATCGGCAATGATCAGGAGCTCGGGCGGGAAATGCGGCTTGATCGCCAGGGCGACCGGGCAGACGTCGCAATAATAGCGACGGCCGTGACGGATGCGCTCGGCTGTGACGGATACCTTCATCGCCTGACCATCCTCGGCAGCAGCATTTCCAGGGTCGTGGCGGGGCCGATCTCGTGGCGGGCGGCAGGCAGGGGCTCGGCCGCCGGGTCCTCGACGGGACGCGGGCGGGGATGGATCGGGAGGCGGACGATGGTGGCCATCACGCGGCCCTCCGCTTCGGGCGGATGACGGCGATCAGGCGGCCGGCCTGCGCGATCCGGACAGCGGTCGCACCCAGGCGGAGCTGATGCTTCGTCCAGAGGTGAGCGGTCGAGACCCAGCTGCTGGGGAACGACCATGTATTGCCGTCAGGGAAATCTGCGGTGGCGCGGATCATCCCGTTCACTCCGTCGCATCCTCGGCCTTGAGCGAGGCCCAAGGGCGCCGCTGCCGGAGGCTCAGCAGCGGCCCGATCGGGGCCAGGGAATCGGCGGCATCAAAGTCCCGCGCCACGCCTCTCAGGCGGTCCTCGGCCCGCTCCAGGTAGCGCTCAAGCTCGGGCAGGCCGGCATCGCCCGCCGCATCGCACATGTTGCAGGCCATCGCCCGCAGGCACACCGCGAGCAGGTGCAGGTCCCGCAGCGGCAGCGGTTGCAGGGTGTCCTGGATCGCAGCCCGCGGGTCGATCGACGCGGGGTGCCCGTCGTCCAGCTCATCGAGCTGGCGGCCGATCTCGATCAGCTCGGGGAGGGTGGTCATCGCTCGAGATCCTCGAACTCGCCCGGCAGGATCTGGCTGGTGAGCCAGAAATCGATGAGCAGCCAGAGGATGGCGATGCTGAGGGCGAACGGGTGGTGCGTCGTGTAGATCACCACCGCGGCCGGGAACATCATGCCCCAGGGCACGACGTAGGGCGCCACGCGCCTGGCCAGCGCCCTCATGGCATCGGCTCCACCGCCATCCGCTCGCGCGGGTTGACGGCCAACCAGCCCATGGTCTCGCAGACGAGGACCGCGGCGCGCAGCGCATCGCTCGAGGCGAGGAAACGGCCCTCGGCCTGCCAGCCCGGCCCGTAGAGCTTCCAAAGACGGGCGACCGGCGGATTCTCCTCGCCGACCGGCTCGGCGATGGCGGCACCCGTCTGGTGGTCCTTGCGGACCGCCATGCGACAGATCATCGATTTCTCCGTTGCTCGAGGGTGGTCCCGCCCGGATCGCCTCCGAAGGAGGTCCAGGGGGCCCGGCGCAACGGCGCCGGCAGAAGAATAGTAGGACGTCATTCAAAAAATTTGAATAGAGAGAATTATCCTAGTCCAAGAAGGATGGATGGATGGCCGGGCGCGTCGACCCTTAGGGGGGGGGCGGCCTCGGCCTGGCGACCGCGAGGGGGACCGTTTCACCGTGACGGGGGGTACCGTGTCACCGTGGGCAGGGGGGGGTGATTGTACGAACCGTCCAATGCTGGAGGGGGCGGATGATCTACACCCAGGTGGGTGAAAGCACGAAGCCGCGGCGCGCGCGTGCTGGGCGCACGGGTAGTTTGTAGGGGGCATCGCGTGCCTGTGGACAAGCTCGGGGTATCGCGGATGCGGCGCGACAGGAATCTAGATTCCTTGGACGATGCGGCGAGGCCTGGCAGGCGGCGCATTCTTAAAACTTGAATGCCGATCGCCGACTTCGGCAGAAAGGCCAGATGGGCTCGGGCATCCTCCGGGCTTGGTCGTCACCGGGAGTCGAGTTCGCATATGCCCAGAGGCCAAAAGCCTTCAAAGTTCACGAAGGCGCAGATCATCGATGCCCTGCAGAAGACGGGCGGCCTGATCAGCCAGGCCGCCAAGCTCCTGAGCGCTACGTACAAGCATCAGGGACGGACGATTACCACGTCGGGACTTTCAAAGTGGTGCATTCGGCATGCCGAGGAAATTGCCGAGATCAGGGCGCAGGCGCGCGAGGAAGTACTGGATTGGGCTGAGTGGCACATCGCCAAGAAGGTGCGGGCCGGCAACAACGAGATGATCAAGTTCTTCATGCTGAACCAGGGCCGCGGCCGCGGCTACGGCAAGGTCCTCCGGCTCACCGGGCCGGACGGCGAGCCGATCATGCCGCAGGCCGAGAACCCGGCGGCTTCCACGCCCGACTTCGCCAGCATGACGCCCCAGGAGCTGGAGGACTGGCTTGCCGCCCACATGGCCGGCTCTTGAGCCCTTCACGCTGTTCAAGGCCGATGGCTCCCTGGACGAGCAGGCCCTGCATCTCGAGCGGGCGCGCCGGGCCCAGATCCTCGACACGGGCCGCAGGGACGGCGTCTTCCGCAGCTACTGCATCGATGCTTGCCGGCGTGATCCGGTCTTCTTCTTCGACCAGTTCGCCTGGACCTACGATCCCCGCATCAAGCAGCGCATACCGATGGTGCTCTGGCCCAAGCAGCGGGACTTCCTCCGGCTCGTGGAAGCGTGCATCGCCAGCGGCGAGGACTTCCTGTGCGAGAAGGCGCGCGACGTCGGCGTGACCTACCTCATGGGCGGCTATGCCATCTGCAAATGGCGCTTCGACCCAGGCTTCAAGACGACGTTCTGCGCCAACAAGCTCGACCTGGTCGATGAGATCGGCAATCCCGATTCCATCTTCGAGAAGCTCAGGATCATGCTGCGCTGCCTGCCGCGCTGGCTCATGCCGATCGGCTTCTCCTGGATCAAGAACGCCCGCGAGTGCCGTCTCATCAACCCGGAGAACGGCAACGTGATCACGGGCGAGGGCGGCGACAATGCGGGCCGCGGCGGCCGCTCGACCCTGTTCGTGGCCGACGAGGCGGCGCACATTGACCGTGCCGACAAGGTCAATGCTGCTACCTCCGCCAACGCCAACACCCGCGCCTGGGTGTCCTCGGTCAACGGCAACGGCAACCTGTTCTACCGCATGCGCCACGGCGGCGAGATCGAAGTCTTCACCTTCCGGTGGCAGGATGATCCAAGGAAGAACGAGGCCTGGGCCAAGGCGCGTCGAGCCAAGATCGGCCGGACAGCCTTCGCCCAGGAATACGACATCGACTATGGCGCCAGCGTCGAGGGCATCGCCATCCCGCGCCACTGGATCGACGCGGCGATCACCCTGCGCAAGCGCCTGGCGGAGAAGATCCCGGCCCTCGCGGAGAAGAAGGCCGATGCCGGCATGGACATCGGCGCCGGCAAGGCCGAGAGCGTCGTCTGCGTCCGTCGGGGACCGATC
>ERZ650311.1306-NODE-1306-length-12606-cov-10.953151_pt1 | contig 12606 bp, 9 predicted proteins | sample MGYA00376247_ERZ650311 | MGnify/ENA primary metagenome ERZ650311 (study PRJEB26733, sample SAMN07839324) | wastewater metagenome | biome: small river; feature: stream; material: water | place: USA: North Carolina | collected 2016-07-28 ... | reverse complement strand
CGTTGGCTTCGAGCTTCGGGTTACGAAGTAACGCTGGTTCGCAATGTAACCGATATCGACGACAAGATTTTGGCCAAGGAGTCAGTCGAAAATCGACCATGGTGGGCAGTAGCTGCGCACTACGAACGTGAATTCCAAAAAGCTTATGAAATTCTCGGTTGCACCCCACCAACTGTTGAACCACGCGCAACTGGTCACGTGACGCAGATGATCGAATTAATGCAAAAGTTAATTGAAAATGGTTCTGCATATGCTCCTGGCAATGGTGATGTTTATTTAGAGGTCAGAAAACTAAAAGAGTATTTAACTTTATCCAATCAAAAACTTGATGAGCTGCAATCTAGCGAAGATTCAGATTCAACTTATAAAAAAGATCCTAGGGATTTTGCGTTATGGAAAGCAGCAAAAAAAGGAGATCCATCATGGCCAACTCCTTGGGGTGCAGGTCGCCCTGGTTGGCACCTTGAGTGCTCTGCAATGGCCCATGCCTATCTCGGTGAAGCATTTGATATCCATGGCGGTGGGCTCGATCTGATCTTCCCTCACCATGAGAACGAGATCGCACAATCAGAGGCTGCCGGGTATGCATTCGCAAAGCGTTGGCTCCACAATGCTTGGGTCACAGCTTCTGGTGAGAAGATGTCGAAGTCTCTTGGTAATTCACTTCAGGTTCATGAGTTATTGAAGAGCGTTCGCGGAATTGAACTTCGTTGGTATTTAGGTTCTGCTCACTACCGTTCGATGCTCGAGTTTTCACATGATGCGTTGGCAGAATCTGCAACAGCTTTCCGTCGTATCGAATCATTCTTACAGCGTTCAGTTGAGATTCTTGGAAGCGAGCCAACACCAGTGCTAGGCACTGCTTTTGTTGATGCAATGAATGATGATTTAGCCGTACCGACTGCGCTTGCTTCAATCTCAGAGGTGCTCCGTATTGGAAACTCTGCGATTACTTCAGGAGATAAGGTTGTGATTGCCTCATCTGCAAATGAAATTCGTGGTGCGCTGGAAGTTCTTGGCTGCGATCCATTTGATCCAGCATTTGCATCAGCTTCTACCAATGATGATGTCGCTGCAGCGCTTGATGGAACTATCAAATTGGCGCTCTCACAGCGCGAAGCTGCTCGTGCCCGCAAAGATTTTGAAAGCTCGGATGCAATTCGCGATGGCTTAACAGCACTCGGAATACTTATCGAAGATACAGCGCAAGGACCACGATGGTCGATCTCACGTAAGACTGAAGGAAGTGGTTCATAATGGCCGGAAATTCAAAGCCTCGCGGTGCAGTACGTAAATCTAAGAAGGGACCAACAGTTGGTTCTGGCGGAAATCGTAAGCGCGGGCTAGAGGGTAAGGGTCCAACACCTAAGGCAGAAGACCGTCCGTATCACGCAGCGCATAAGGCGAAGAAGCGGGCAGAGAAGGCAACTGCAAAGAAGCCAGCTGCAGCGCGTCTACCAAAGTCTGAGATGCCTAAGGGTGAGATCGTTTCCGGTCGTAACGCAGTTCTTGAGGCGCTTCGCGAAAATGTTCCAGCAACTGAGGTAATGGTTGCACGTGGCGTCGATATCGACGACCGTATTGCCGAATCACTTCAGCTTGCGCTCAACCACGGGCTGCAGATTAAGGAAGTACACCGTGCTTCACTTGAATCTATTGCACCGAATAGCCAGGGAATCATCCTCGGCATCAAGCCTTTCCAGTATTCAAGTTATGAAGAGATCTGTGATCGCGCAAAAGGTGCGAAATTGATCGTTGCCCTCGATGGTGTGACAGATCCCCGTAACCTCGGCGCAGTAACTCGATCTGCTGCAGCTTTTGGAGCCTCTGGAATCATTATTCCCGAGCGTAGAGCAGCTGCAGTGACAGCTTCTGCTTGGAAGACCTCAGCCGGTGCCGCAGCCCGTCTGCCAATTGCGCAGGTAACTAATCTTGCTCGCACTATCGATGATGCAAAGAAGCGCGGAATGTTTATCGTCGGGCTTGATGGTGAGGCCGATGTGGAACTTTCAGAAATGAAGGTTGCCAAGGAAGATTTGATGATTATCGTCGGTTCTGAAGGTAAGGGTCTTGCTCGTTTGACTCGCGAGAAGTGTGACTTGATTGTCTCTATTCCAATCAGCTCTTCTACTGAATCTCTCAATGCATCAGTTGCTACATCCATTACCTTGTTCTGGATTGATGAGCAGCGCCGTAAAGGTTAATTGATGAAGTACAACCGATTTGTCGTCTGTGGAGATTCATACAGTGAAGGTATGACTGATGAGGTTGTCGATGGCAACTATCGCGGTTGGGCAGATCGTGTTGCGGATGAGATGGCTAGACATTCAGATCACTTCACCTATGCCAATCTCGCAATCCGAGGAAAGTTAGTTGGACAGGTTGTCGATGATCAAGTTCCTGAAGCTCTCAAATTTGTTACTGGGCGAGATACTTTGATTTCATTCCATGCTGGTGCAAATGATGCACTTCGCCCTGGATATGACGCTGCAAAGACAATCGCAAAGTACCAAGATGCAGTCCGTCGCATCGCAGCTTCAGGTGCAACGCTCCTGCTCTTTACAGTTTTAGAAGATACTGGAAATAAAGGAAAAGGCTCAGAAGTCTGGAAACGTCGCTTCTCTGAATTCAATCATGCAATAAGAGAGGTTGGAAATGAAGTCGGCGCCATCATCTCGGATGCAAATGATTTAGATTTCTTTAAAGATGCGCGCTTCTTAGCTTTTGATCGCCTGCACCTTAATGAAGAGGGACACTGGCGTGTATCTCAAGGTGTTCTAGAAATTCTTGCCTATCCTTTTGACCCCGCATGGCGAATCCCGTTGCCACCGGCTAAGCCAACACCATGGTTAAAGCGGCGTATTACAGGGGTTTTATGGTTCTTCGTCTTCGCTTTGCCGTGGATTATCCGACGCATTCAAGGCAAATCATCTGGCGATGGGCGTATAGCAAAATACCCGCAGCCAATTTCTTGGCCACGGGTATAGCGCTTTACTGATTTAGATTGCGCGCACTGTCCAGGTAAAGGTGTAAGTGCCTCCACCAACGATGTACTGCGGCAAGGTATCTGGACCACATGATGCGGTTCCAACTCCCCGGTGCGCAGCATCGATATGAACAACTGCATTTCCTGAAGACTGCACCTCAACATTGTGAGTCTTATCTGCAAGTTCAGTTGCGCGGTTAGGTGTTACTGAAACTTGTCGAGGCTTATCGAGATCAATTCGAACTCCCTTGCCATCATTTCCAGTGAGCTCAAACCAGCGAACCCCCACGTGTCCACCATTTTCTTGCGGACGAACATATGGAATGTACTGCGCTGCAACGCTAGATACCCAGCGATGCACGCGACCAATCTTGCGATCTGGATATGACTCGTGTGGACCGGCACCGAAGTAGGTGTAGGTATCGAGCTTTCCATCGAGTTCGAGATTAATTCCAACGCGAGCTAAATCTTCTAGCTGCTTTGGAACAACGATTGTCTCTTTAACAGAGAAACCATCAAGAACCGGTGTGATCACCTGAGTCTGCTTTACCTCAAAGCCAGTACTGGTCTGCCAGATGCTGACAACCTTGCGCTGTTTCGCGCTTTCAGTGATGGTGCAATCAGAACGTGTGAGTTCACGAACTCCATAGCGCTCCCACTTTGTTGCGATATGGCCGATGCGATCGTTATCGGTAGGTGCGCGCCACAATGAAAGTTCTGGTGCATAGACACCATATGGAAGTTGAATCTCGCCTGCATCATTAACTGATGATTCAAAGAGCTGGTTACTCTTTTCTGCAGCAATCGTGCTGGCGCGTGATGGAAGTGGGAATTGATTCCATGCAACTTCAGTAGATGCTGGTGCCCAAGCCGTGCTGCTCTTGCGAACGAGAGTGAAGGTAATGAAACGCTCGCCCTTGCCGTCAACCTTGAGCAGGGCTGGTGATTTCACGCTGAAACGCCCTGCTTTACGAGGTCCTACAGCGGGAAGCTTCACTCGGCCACCATCGACGTTGATGCCATCGCGGGTGATCGACCAAAGCAGGTCGTAATCACTGAGGTCTGAAAAGAACTGCTTATTGAAGATAGTGAACTGACCTGATGAGGCCTTTGTTGTTGCTACCTTTGCAGGGGCGGCGATGAATTTAAATTCATGCATCGCCGGCTTTGCCGTGCGATCAGGGAAGACCATTCCATCACAACAGAAGTTTCCGTCGTGCTTTGTTTCTCCATAATCTCCACCGTAAGCAGAGCGAGTTGATCCATCTGCCATCAATTGATCAGGGCCGTGATCCCAGAATTCCCAAATAAATCCACCTTGGAGACCTGGGTACTTTTCAATCGCTTCCCAGTACTCGGCGAGAGTTCCGTTTGAGTTACCCATTGCATGCGAGTACTCGCACATAATCAACGGACGATCTTGCTTACCTGATTTTGCATAAGTCGTGATTGCATTGATTGATGGGTACATCGGACAAATTACATCTGTCAGAGAGTGGCCGCCCATCCAAGAACCGCGGATTGCACCCTCATAATGCAATGGTCGAGAAGGATCTGCAGCGCGTGCATATGCAGCAGCTGCTTCATGATTAAGACCCTTACCTGATTCATTACCGAGAGACCACATCACAACTGCTGGATGGTGTATGTCGCGCTCGACCATACGACCTACGCGCTCGACAAAAGCTCCGAGATAACGTGGATCATTTGAGATTGATTCATAGAATGCATGTGATTCAATATTTGCTTCACCCACAACGTAGAAGCCGAGCTCATCGCAGAGATCGAGGAAAGCTGCATCATTTGGATAGTGCGATGTGCGAACTGCGTTGAAGTTCCAACGCTTGAGTTCTAGCAAATCCTGACGCATATCGTCACGAGTCAAAGCGCGACCAGTGAAGCGGTTGAAGTCGTGGCGGTTTACGCCGTAGAAAATAACTGGCTGGCCATTAACTAAAAAGTCGCGACCCTTGATGACAACACTACGGAAACCGATACGCTGGCTAGAGATCTGAACAACATTGCCCTCAGGATCCAGTAATTCGAGGTGAAGTGTGTATAAAACAGGGTTTTCTGCAGACCATGGTGCAACCTTCGGAATCGTAGTCTCGAAGAGAATTCGACCCGGAGTAGGTGGCTCGATTTGTGCCAGCGCATCTGTAACCGACTTGGGCATAGCGCCGTTCCAGTACTCGCCGACAAAGAAATCACGGCTTGCGTTACGAAGCTCTTCTGGAATCTCTGTCCAAATCGGTGGAACAACAGTTGAAAGCGTGCCGCTGACAGAGGCGCTCTTTACCTTTGGAAGTTCCTCAATATTGGCGCGCAGGGTGTATCCGGCTGTTGGTTTATCATTTAAAGAACCAATAAATGCCTCAACCTTGAGCGTTCCAGTTGAATTATCTGACTTCAAACCTGCAGTTGTGTAGAGACGTTCAATGTAGACATCGTTAGTTGCATAGAGCTTTACTGAACGAGTGATTCCACCGTGCCACCACTGATCTTGATCTTCTACATAAGTTGCATCAGACCACTTTGTTACATCGATGCGAAGTGTGTTCTTGCCACCCTTCAAGAATTTTGTAATGTCGAACTCTGCCGCAAGGCGTGAGTCCTTCGTCATTCCAACTACATCACCGTTGACCCAAACCAGCGCTACTGATTCATATCCACCGAGATGCAAAACAATGCGCTTGTTCTCCCAAGATCCAGGAATTTCAAAGTCGCGCTCAAAGATTCCAGTTGGGTTCTCTTCTGGAACAAATGGTGGCTGATGATCGAATGGCATCTGCACATTTGTGTAGATCGGCTTATCGAAGAAGACATCGCTCTCTGGTTGCATCGTCCATAGACCAGGTACAGGAATCTTCGACCAGCGCTTGCGCACTTGATCAGTTGGCTTGCGTAGCAATTGAAAGCGCCACGTTCCATCGAGCGATAACTTCTCGTAGTGCTCAATGTTGAGCATAGGAAGGCGATTGATCGCTGTGGTCTCGGGACTCGTCCAGTAGTTAGGCAACATGCGTGAAGTCTCCCATGTACCGACCCGCAGGCATAGAAGAACCGAGGCAATTGCCCAAAAATCCCCAGTATTTATGCGGTGATATTGCGATTTTTAGAATTCGATATTAAATGCCATAATTACGCCGTTCCACAGCAGTACGCCTCCTTAGCTCAGTGGTAGAGCAGCTCACTTGTAATGAGCAGGTCATCCGTTCAAATCGGATAGGGGGCTCCACTATTTCTTAGCGGTCTTCTTTACGCTCGCAACAATCGCAACTGTTAAGACAACGACGATTACCCCCAATGAAACTGCGGTTGGAATCTTAAAGAACGCATGGCTGACGATCATTTTTGTGCCTACCCAGAGAAGAATTACTGAAAGCCCTTCCTTGAGGTAGATGAACTTCTCCATCAAATTAGCGATTAAAAAGTACATTGATCGCAGACCAAGAATCGCAAGTGCATTCGAAGCAAAGACGATAAATGGAATCTCGGTAACAGCGAAGATCGCCGGAATTGAGTCCACTGCAAAGACGAGATCCATGAACTCAACCATAAGAAGTACAAGAAAGAGTGGAGTGAAGTAGCGAACCCCATTGATGGTCACGCGGAATTTTTCTCCGTGGAATTCGCTGGTGAACTTCAACTTACGCTTGAGCAACTGATAGAACTTTGAGCCATCAAGGTTGAACTCTTCGCCGCGTTGGCGGTACATCTTGATCGCTGTATAAATCAAGAACGCTCCGAAGATGTAGAGAGTCCAGCTAGCCTGCTTAATAAGTGCCGCGCCCATCAAAATCATGACTCCACGCATTACCAAAGCACCAACGACTCCGAAGAAGAGGACTCTGTGTTGGAAGCGAGTAGGAACAGCTAGCGCACTAAAGAGCAGACCCCAGATAAAGACGTTATCGACAGCGAGAGATTTCTCAATCACATAACCGCTGTAATACTGCAGTGCAATATCGCTACCGCTGAAGTACCAAATAACTCCGCCGACTGCGATTCCGCAAGCAACCCAAATAGATGACCAGATGGCTGCTTCTTTAAATGAGATTTCTTGGTGACCTCGGTGAAGGAAGAGATCGAGAATTAACATCGCCGCGACAAAACCCAGCAGCGCGACCCATGCATATGTAGATACGTTCATTACGGCTCCCTGTGTATGGCTCTTTCGAGCAGTTACACAAGGTCTCTTCCGCCGAAATTTCGACTCAGGCACCGGCTGCTCTCGCAGCGTATTGACGACACCTAACGTTGGGAATACTCCCCTTGATGACGGAAATGATGGGGCATGGAAAGCGAAGATTCAACTCGTGTCCCCGTATGAAACCTGCGGGTTTCTTGTGAGTGTCATAAAGTGACCCACCATGAGCACCTTTCCCGCCGATGCCTTCAAGGATCTCACTGAGGCAAATAGCGAGTACATCAAGACCTTCAAGTACTCAGAACTTACCGGCGTAGCTCAACGCGGATTAGCAATCGTGACCTGCATGGATTCACGCATCAATCCACTCTCTGTTGTGGGTATGCGTTCGGGCGATGCCAAGATTCTTCGCAATGCAGGCGCTCGCGTTACTGAAGACGTTCTTCGTACTCTGGTTCTTGCAACCTACCTATTGGGCGTAAAGCGCATTTTGATTATGCCGCACACCGAATGCCGTATGGCGGAAAATACAGAAGAAGAAATTCACGCAAAGATTGATGCCGAATTTGGCGTTAATACTTCATCACTTGAATTCCGTACCACTAACGATCAACTAGGCGCACTCGCAAAAGATGTGAACCGTGTTCGGTCGTATCCATTGCTCAACCAAGGTGTCTCAGTTGGCGGTGCTATTTACGATGTTAAGACCGGCGCAATCACACCTATTGATTGCTAGAAAAGAATGGAATTACTTATCGGAGCTTTATTGTTGTTAAGCACCGTAATCGCTATTTCAATGCTCGTAGAAAACTCAAGAAAGAAAAAACTTCTCAGCAATAATTCAACTGCCTCGGTACATGGAATCGCGGCACATTCACTACAAAATGAGAATTTCCGAATTCGAAAGTCGAATCGAGAAAAGGGCGTAATAGGTGAGCTGGGAGTCGCAGCTGATCTTGAATATCTCGCACAAGAATATGGACTCACCGTTCTTCATGATCTTGCAATTCCTGGTTCGAAGGCAAATATCGACCATATTTTGATTTCACCTAAAGTGGTCTTCGTAATCGATGCAAAGAACTACACAGGGCTTGTGAAAGTAGGCGCGGGCAAAGATGGCGTTAAGAAATTACGAGTAGGCGGAAAAGATCAGACGCCTCTGGCAGAGAAATTGAAAACCTACGCAAATAAAGTTGAGGCGTTTCTTAAATCAGAAAATGTGGGTGTCAAGGTGGTTCCCTTATTAGCCTTCTATAAAGCAACCTTTCACGATGAATCTCAACTGACTATTAATGGTGTCACTGTAAATATTTTCGGAATTGAAAATGAATTGCTTCGATATGCAAATCTGAAAAGCCCGTCAATCGATATAGAGCTAGTTGCAGAGAAGATTCTTGGAGAGTTTCAACTAAAGGCTTAAGCGCGACGCATCGGCATCTTGGTTTCTGGATAATCCAGATTGGCCAAGAATTCGCGGATAAACATCTGGAACATCTCAGGCTTTTCTTTATGTGCCTGATGCGAAGTTCCTGGCATCACTGCTAAACGCCCCTGTGGAATAGATTCAAACATTAAGACGCTGTGCTTGTGATCGATCACGTCATCATCACCAACAAGAACAAGTACGGGGCACTTGATCTGGGCAATATCTGCAACCGTGAAGTTTGGTTCTGCCTTCCAGATTGCAAACATCTTTCCGATCTTTCCATCGAGAGTCTCTGGTGCATCAGGCGAAGTTGCTGCGTGCTCTGCGCGATCTTCAGGTGATACCGAGCCATCCCACTCAGGAAGTGGAAGCGTTCCACTGTGATGGAAGTTGCCACCGAAAGCAACGACGGAACGCACTAAATCTGGTCTGCGCATGGCGACCATCAGAGCAATAATCGCACCGTCACTATGGCCAATGAGATGTGCTGGTTCTTTAACAACATCTTCTAAATAAGCAATCGCTTCTTCGGCTTGGAAATCAAAGTGCATGCTGCCTTCGCGATCGCCGGTGAAACCATGAGCGGTACGGTCGTAACCAAAGATGTGATGTGTGTTTTCAACTGCAGGATTGACGCTCTCGTAAAAGTGGGAAGTCTGACTTAGACCACCATGTAGTAAAACTACTGCTTCACCATTGTTATCCCACTCGTATGAATAAACCTGATGTCCACGAAGGTCGACGTATCCCTTGTGCATTATTCGAGCGAATCCATGATGTGACGATTACCGCGATCGAAGGTGAGGTAATTCCAAGTCCAGTCTGCAATTGTTCCGACCTTATTGCGTCCGCCTAAGAGATAGAACAGGTGGAGGAATAGCCAAGCAAACCAAGCAGGCGCTCCGACCATTTTAAATTTGCGAACTTGGACAACTGCTTTGTGGCGACCAATCGTTGCCATTGAACCTTTATCGCGATATTTGAATTTGCTGAGCGGCTTGCCTATTGAAAGGTTAATGATTTGCTGAGCTACAAACTTTCCTTGTTGCATCGCAACTGGAGCAACCATTGGATAGAAACGCCCATCGGGTGCAAGGGCGCCCGAGATATCTCCAACGGTCCATACATGTGGGTAGTTATCTACTTGCAGGGTTGGACCTGCTGCAACGCGTGAACCAATGATTGGCAGATTAAGTGCTCCTGCAGTTGGCTCGCCCTTAACACCTGCAGCCCAGATTGTTACCTCTGCGGGAATTGGTTCACCTTCTTTGAGGACAATTTTCCGTGACTTAATTTCTCGAACCGCTGTATTGGTGCGTACATGCACACCAAGCTTTTGTAGATCTCGTGTAGCGCGAGCAGAAAGATTCTCATCAAACATCGGCAGGATGCGTGGACCGGCTTCAATTAAGTAAATATCAATATGTTCGGCTGCATGCGCAAGGTCGTTGTGAAGTGGGCCGCGCTTGAGTTCTGCAAGCGCTCCCGCCATTTCGACACCAGTTGGTCCACCACCAACTACTGCGATCGATAGGCGAGTGTCATCTTCAAATCGCGCAAGGTCCTCAAATCGGCGCATTACTTCTGCGCGAATTTGGATTGCCTCGCTAACAGATTTCATTCCAAGACCATATTCGGCGACTCCTGGAACTCCGAAGTCTGCAGTAACGGAACCAAGTGCAACGACCAATTGATCGAATTCAAGAACTTCAGATGAATCAAGCTTTACCGTCTTGTTCTTATGATCAATCGAAATCGGTGATCCCATACGGAACTTGATATCTGTCTTACGAAGTGCGCCGCGAACTGGGTGCACTACGTGATCTGCGGCGAGCCCTGCAGTTGAAACCTGATAGAGAAGTGGCAAGAAGGTCTGGAAGTTGTGGCGATCTACGACCACAACATCTGCCTTTCCAGCAAGCGCACGTGCGGTGTTCAATCCACCGAATCCGGCTCCGAGAATTACCACTCGTGGTTTTGTCATATGTGAATTCTCTCATTGCTTTGTTACGTGGAAGTTGCAGGGGAAATCCCACACTTTGTCATAGGTCATGTTTAAGATGCGCCATATGTCAGCGCTAGAAAATCCAAGTACACAGGGCTCAACCCTTACCGACCTCGAGGGACGTATCCTCGACTTCGAACGTAACTGGTGGCGCTTTGCTGGCGCGAAAGAGACTGCAATCAAGGAACTCTTCGACCTCAGCGCACCTCGCTACTACCAGCTCCTCAATGACCTCATCGATCGCGATGACGCTCTTGAGGCATCTCCAATGCTGGTTAAGCGTCTACGCCGCCTCCGTGAGGCGCGTATGCAGGCTCGTTCAGCCCGCTAGTTCAGCCCCGTAATCCTCGTTTTGCGCCATTTTCCGGCGCCTAAAACTCTCGTTTTGCGCTTGGGAATAAGCCCCCTTAGGCTTGGCGTTAGCACTCACAGGCCGAGAGTGATAACAGCGCCAAAAGCTTCGCGATTGGCGCCGTTTAAGAAGAATCGGCCGCAACCACCGTATTAAGAGGAGTAATTAGATGGCAAAGCAGATCGCCTTTAATGAAGAAGCCCGTCGCGGACTAGAGCGCGGAATGAACGTACTAGCGGATGCAGTCAAAGTCACCCTTGGACCTCGCGGACGTAACGTCGTCCTCGAGAAGAAGTGGGGCGCACCAACAATTACTAACGATGGTGTCTCAATTGCTAAGGAGATCGAACTCGATGATCCTTGGGAGAAGATTGGTGCCGAACTCGTAAAGGAAGTTGCTAAGAAGACTGATGATGTCGCTGGCGACGGAACAACAACAGCAACAGTATTGGCACAGGCGCTTGTTCGCGAAGGTCTTCGCAACGTAGCTGCTGGCTCAAACCCAATGGCGCTTAAGCGCGGTATCGAGAAGGCAGTTGCAGCAATTGTTGCCGAACTTCTCTCCATGGCGAAGTCAGTAGATTCAAAGGAACAGATCGCAGCAACAGCATCTATCTCAGCAGCTGATTCAACAATCGGCGAGATGATTGCAGAAGCTATGGATAAGGTCGGCAAAGAAGGCGTTATCACTGTTGAAGAATCAAACACATTTGGTCTCGAGCTCGAGCTCACAGAAGGTATGCGCTTTGACAAGGGTTACTTGTCACCATACTTCGTAACAGATACAGATCGCATGGAGACAGTTCTTGAAGATGCGTACATCTTGATCGTCAACAACAAGATCTCTTCAATCAAGGATCTCGTTCCATTGCTCGAGAAGGTAATGCAGTCAGGTAAGCCACTTGCAATCATCGCTGAAGATGTTGAAGGTGAAGCACTTGCAACTCTCGTTGTAAATAAGATTAAGGGAACATTCCGTTCTGCAGCTGTTAAGGCTCCAGGCTTTGGTGATCGTCGTAAGGCGATGCTCCAGGACATTGCAATCCTTACCGGTGCAACTGTGATCTCTGAGGAAGTAGGTCTCAAGCTTGAGACTGCTGGCCTTGAGCTTCTCGGACGCGCTCGCAAGGTTGTTATCTCTAAGGAAGAGACAACAATCGTTGAAGGTGCAGGAGATGCTGACCAGATTAAGGGTCGCGTTAACCAGATTCGTGCTGAAATCGAGAAGACAGATTCAGATTACGATCGCGAAAAGGCACAAGAGCGCCTTGCAAAGCTTGCTGGCGGAGTCGCAGTAATCAAGGCTGGCGCTGCAACAGAAGTTGAACTCAAGGAGCGCAAGCACCGCATCGAAGATGCAGTTCGCAATGCAAAGGCTGCAGTAGAAGAAGGAATCGTTGCCGGCGGCGGCGTTGCACTTCTACAAGCAGCAACAGCAGCATTCGCTAAGTTAAAACTTGAAGGCGATGAAGCAACTGGTGCAAAGATTGTAGAAGTTTCAATCGAAGCACCACTTAAGCAAATTGCTGTAAACGCTGGCCTTGAAGGCGGAGTAGTTGTAGAAAAAGTTCGTCACCTCACAGCAGGTCATGGATTAAATGCAGCAACAGGTGAATACGTTGACATGATTAAAGCTGGCATCATTGATCCAGCAAAGGTGACACGTTCTGCACTTCAAAATGCAGCA
>ERZ650311.1305-NODE-1305-length-12608-cov-9.506970_pt1 | contig 12608 bp, 23 predicted proteins | sample MGYA00376247_ERZ650311 | MGnify/ENA primary metagenome ERZ650311 (study PRJEB26733, sample SAMN07839324) | wastewater metagenome | biome: small river; feature: stream; material: water | place: USA: North Carolina | collected 2016-07-28 ... | reverse complement strand
TCGCTTGAAGGCACTTCATGATGTGGCTGACGCAATCGAACGCGGCGAACACCGCAAGCGGGAGAAGGAATGATGGGCATGTCAAACTACATCATGAGTTTGGAAGATGAATATGTCGAAGCCGTTGAACGCCTTGTCGATCAGATTGACGACGCGGGCGCACTGCTCCTGCTTATGGAGGATTGCAAGGCGACCAAGCAATGCAAATGCCCGCGCCACACCCACTTGCACCAATTTATGATGCGGGCCGCGATGGCGGTTGGCGAGTTTAGAAAGGCCACGCAATGACTAGACTAAGTGATAGACTGGAAGCGTTGGCAGAGAAGGCGAAACTACCTTTACTATCCCTTCCGGGGGAACCTGCTTACAGCATAGAGATGGAGCGGAAATTCAACGCAAATAACGGATTGCGCGAATTGATGTTCGACAACCTCCCCACCATCCTGCAAGCATTGAAGGATAAGGACTTATGAAAATAGACATCGAAACAACTGTTCCGCTTCCACAGGCTGGGCCTGATTTTGCTCGCCAACACTCCCCTGCGAAGGATGATTGATATGCCAGTAAATCTTGAAAACCTGTTGCGCCATGCTGCAACTTGCATCGACCCGAAAAAGGACAAGGGCGCTTATGCCTACATGATCGGGGAGGAAGTTGCCGACCATATTGCGCAAGTGCGAAGTGGTGAAATCCCGCTGGACGCCTTTGCCGAGCATTATGGGCTAATCAAGCAGGCATACCCATGACCCGCTTCACCTTTGGCCTATCACATGAAGGAGATGAATGATGTTTAAGACTGTAGAAATTGAAGTCAGCCCCGAAGAAATGGCTCGCGCCTTTTGTGAAATGGGCGACAAAGAGCAGGCGGAATTTTTCGCCGCTATCAAGCCCATAACAGATGGATGGGGTAGCGCAGGGCTTTGTGCGCAGGCCAATTGGATAAACAAGTGCCTGAACGATGACGGGCGCTTTGTTCTGGAAACGCTGGCCAGCCACCTGCCCGCCGATGCGCTCAAGCGGTTAGCAGAAAACGCAGACTAATGACCCAACTAACACCCCCGCAGATCGCCGCCGTCACGGCAGTATTCTTTGCAACGAGCATCGGCGCGCTGTTGCTGGCGATTGCGTTCAGGCGGTGGAATAAGAGGAATGCAGGATGATGGACAACTTAACATTTACAGATGATGATATAGCCATAGGGCGCGACCTCGGTCCAGAATATCGAGCCAGCCAGCGCTTTGCAGAAGGCGTCATGAAGGGCTTTCAGGAAGATCATCTAGAGCCAATCATCAAAATGATTGCCGATCAGGTCCAAGATAAACTTTGGGCTACTGCTCGCGACTGGCTTTTACAAGACACTGAAACGAATGTCCACGGCGCGGTTCGTTATATGGTTGAACAGACTATCGAGGCTCTACTCACCGGCAAGGAATGGTCAATGCAACGCTACCCATATGCCGACTACACAAAGGGCGAGGAAATTCGCAAGGCGGTAGCGAAGCACGGTAGCGACACGCTGCTTATGGCACGGATTGCCGACCTTGAGGCCGAACTGGCCAAAGCCAAGGAAACTATAAATCGGCGGCGCAGATAATCCTCCCACCCAAGGAACAACCCCATGACTAAGCTATCTGATAGACTGGAAGCGTTGGCAGAGAAGGCGACGCCGGGGTCACTGGTTGCGATGAACGAGACTGAAAAGGCGATAGGTCGCTATGTTTGCGGCCTCGCCATTGAGGATGAAAAAATTTCTTGGCCGCATTGGAAGCTATTCTTTTGGGCGTTGCTCCATCCTGTAAAATTCAGCGCAGCCCATGCTCGCTTGAAGGCACTTCATGATGTGGCTGACGCAATCGAACGCGGCGAACACCGCCAACACTCCCCTGCTAAGGATGATGGGAAATGACAGCAACTTGTGAAACTTGCCGGTATTTTGGCGGGCAAACTACAGAAGTGTCGCAGATCATATTGCGTTCAGGTCATAAACGCTGCCGCCGCTATCCTGCTGAACGCAGCAAGCACCACTCGGATTGGTGCGGTGAACACTCCCCTGCTACAGTGAAGGATAGTCAATGATACAGGATGGACAAAATGGTGAGGGCGCTTCCCTACGGGACCACGCTACCCATGAACAGAACCCTTCGGTTTCTGCCGTTCCGGCGGGTATTGCTAACGCGGTCGTTTTGTGCCGCGCAGACGACCCAGAAAAGAGGCCGCTTCTTTATGCTTGTCCGAAATGCGGTTCGGTGCACTCGCCATCAATCTACATGGCAACTTCGGAGCGGGCGCATCAAGCGGCGCGAGAGGCAGCAGAGAATTGCTACACATGCAAGACTCACAATATGTGCGCTTGCGGTGCAGAATGCTCCAAGCATTACACTGCTTGCCCGAAATGTCGGCTCGAGAAGCGCCTCGCGTCAGCCGAGGAAGTGCCTGACAATGGCGGGCCATATTGCGTGTTTGATTGCGACATATACTATTCCGATTTGGAACAGGCCTATGAGGATGGCATTGAGTGGGTTAGCCCGTGCGAAATTACATATCCGCGAATAGACCCCGACGACATTTTCGACAACCTTGTAAGCAACATGCACGAGGATGCCAGCGAAGATGACTTGGCAGGCGTTCAAGAGTTTCGCGCAGCCGTTGAGGCTTTCAATAAAGCGCAGACCGCCCAGACGTGGTGGGGCTATAGCAAGCGCAAAATCAACGTAGCAAAAGCGATGGAAGCCCGACAGGGTCAAGCCCCACAGGGGCTTGATGGCGATAGCCACGACAGCGCGGTCGGCAACGCCGATTTGCCCAACACTCCCCACGCCCCCGAAAAGGAATGATGTGATGACAGAGAAACTATCAGAACGTGTCGAGCGGCTAGAGGGGCCGGATAGGGAAGTTGATGCAGAGATTGCGCTTGCAAAAGGATGGGTAGAATACAAACCGGACTGGTTTTACCCGCCCAACCTCAAGGTTACGCACCATCGCAGCGAACTTCCTCACTACACCGCCAGCCTAGACGCAGCAATGACGCTGGTGCCGGAAGGGTTTGTTTTACACAATCTCCAAGAGACGCCCACTATTGTCCATGAAGAGCACACAGGTTGGGAGCCGCTGCCTAACTGGCAAGCAACGCTGTTGCGCCAAGATTGTGCTGGCTACCGAAACAGGAAGAAATTCATGCAGGCCTTCGAGCATGGCGGCGGAAACACTGCCGCACTCGCTCTATGCGCAGCCGCCCTAAAAGCCAGAGGTTTATAATGACTGACACAGAATTGCGAGAAGCGCCAGCGGCACTAAACGCAATGGCTGCGCAGGTAGAAGCCGAGTTCCGCGACCACGACAAAGCAGCCGCCAGACATGACGCTATTGTAATGGCGTTCAAGAAGAAAGTCCGCCAAGCCCTAGCAGGAGACGATCATGGACATCGGTGAGGTCCGCCGCCGTCTGCTCCTAAAAAAGCGCACTCGCAAATTTAGAGCCAAGTCCGAGTCATTGCGTGCCAATCAAAAGATCGCAACAGCGGCGGTAAAGGAATTCGCCCGTGTGAGGGGTCGTAGGCTCTATGATGAGGTAAGGGCAGGCAGCACATTAAAGGAGGCCGCGAAGGCTATCGGTATGAATTACAGTGCGGCGTGTAGATGCCTTAGAAATTACAAAAACTCGCTAGCAGGAGACGATCATGGTTGAAGTGACACAGGCAGACATGGTTGCGGCAGAGGCGCAAGCTAAAAAGCACTACCAGACCGCATACGATTACGAGATGGATTTGCGCGAAGCCTTCGCCACTTTGTCAGCCAGATGTTGACTTGATTGTGAGCGCCTTGAACCGAAGCGCCATGCTCGACCAGATCGAAAGGACACCCGATGCACAAGGATGATGAACTGATTTTGTCGCTAGCCCGCATCCAAGCACTCACCGCCGAGGTGTGGCGGCTACGAAAATTGCTACAGAGAAATATCGACAATGAACCATGCAGGCTGGACCACCACGGGTACTGTCAAACGCATTATCTTGAAGAAGATTGCAGCGTCGCAGCAGCCAGCGCAGCGCTACAGTCGCAGGAGAAGATGGGATGAAGTTATCCGAAAAGATCGCATCCGCGCTCTTATAGAGGAACAGAAGGTATGAAATGGGGAAAGCTGCCTCCAAACGAGATTGAACGCCGTCACGAATTAAGTATTCAAGCATGGCGAGATATGGAGCGCGATAAATTTGACCGATGGTATCGCGCTCGTTGCGACAGACGCTACTGGAAATATGGTCAAAGGTGTTCCGGCTGCGATTATTGGGCAAGCCTTGCTGGAAATTGGGGAGAATGCCAGCGCGGCGGGATTGTTTCAGGCTCGGACGTTTTGCGTTCTATGGGCATCACATTTTCAACGCATATTCCGCCACCCGGCTATCCTTGGACTGAAGAAGGCCACTGGTGCGCCAACTTCAAGGACGATTTTGACTGGTCTAGTCTTGAGTCTGAATATCTCACCTCAATAGGTGCCATGAAAGACGGGGCGTTAAGAGAGAAGCCGCGTCATGTCGATCCGTATTTTGTCAAGCCATGACCGATCAACATGTGTTAACGGTGACATTGTAACTATCGCACAAACTAACAACACACTTGCGATGGACAATCGTTCTACATATATGAGCTTCAAAGAAGGGAGACAACGCATGGTAGTTAAAGAAGGCGTTGGCGGATAACCATCTCAATGGATTGGTTAGGCGCTAGGAGATAAGAAATGCGTGTTATTGCAAGGGGATATAGAAGCCGCCCGTATGTTCGAGAGATTGTTAGGGACGAAGGAAAAGTGCTAATTTTGGCTAACAAGGACTGTGATGATGCCGTTCGGCAAACGTTGGCAGATGGCGTAGGTTTTCCGCGCAATCATGTTTTCAATTTTGATTCCGCTCTGAGTCAATCGCTCATGTCGGCTTGGGAAAGCGGCAATGCGGAGAGGCTAGATCGGCTTTGGGCGACTGCTAAGCCTTACACCCTAGAACATGCGTCAAGGGGATAAACGGGTATTTCAATCTTGCTGGCCTATACTTCCGGCCCACGCTTGTAGCGCATCAAGTTTCGCATAAGCCTCCGCAATCTTAGGCAAGTCGCTTGCTGGTATCTCTACGGTATCAGGAATGACGGGCGCTGGGCCGGTTCCAGAAGTTCCGCTGGTGGCTTCGCTGGCTTCGGGCAGATTGGTGTTCCCGGTCGGACGTCCAGCTTGTGAGCGCATCCAGCGGTCAATAATAGCGCGGTTGTCAGCAAGCCGTTTCTGATAGTCAAGTTTTGCATTTTCTGCCTTTCGTTCATTCTCCGCTTCAATGCGGGCTTTTTCCTCTTTGGCCAGTTTGGTTGCCAGCTTTTGTGCTTCTTTGATGCTGACTATCTGACTAGTTAGCTTTTCGTTTTCTGCTTTCAGGCCGTCCCAGAAAAGAAAACCGTCTATGCGGGCCGTCTGCACAAGCAACAACGTGCCGAGCAGGGCTAAGGCAGTGCCGTATAGGATGCGTTTCCAGTTTGCGATTAGGGCTATCATTCGTCACCCTTCCGCATATCGGTTATCTCGATCCCATCCTTGCCAGCTTTAAAGCTGCGTTTCACGAACAGGGCGGTAAAGGCGGTCAAGCCAAGCGCGATTTGAGCATGAGCAGCAAGAGCAAGCCAGAACGACAGGCCAGCGTCCTTGCGCACGATATAGACGCCGAACGCTGCAAACAGGGTCATGGTCACACAACCCCCAAGGATCGCAGCAAATGCCGCCACCCTGCGGGCGTCTGGTGTCTTTAGATCAATCATCGCCAAACGCTCCTTGAATTAGCTGGTGCTGCGCTATGGCAAGTGTGGCTATGCAGTCTCGGGCATCTGACCTGCCCCATCCGAAAATTTGCAAATCACCGCTTTCGCGCACCTGTATGCACACCATAGAGACGGTGCAGTCGTGTTCGTCCGTTTCGGCCTCGATAACTTCCGCAGCCTTTTTCAGCATTGCGGGAATGTCGGCACAGTTTTCTTGATATAGGGTGATGATATCAGCGGTCACGACGCCATCTCCAAAGCATGAGCGCGAACGTCTTGAACGCGGCGCGTCCAGCCCTTGCCAAACCGCCAGAAGGTTCGCAGGCCATGCAGAAAGCCCATGCGGCGGTCACACAGCGCGTTAATCGTATTACGGGGTGATTGGATAGCTGCCAGCGTCTTTGCGCCTATAACGCCATCCTGCGCCACTCCTAGCACCGCCTGGAGATACTTGGACGCCCTGCCCACCCCTGAATTGACGGCAAAGTCAAAGACGGCATAATCCAAGCCAGCGGGTAACAGGTCGCCTTGCACCCTATCCCAATACTGGAAGCGGTAAATTGCTTTAACCTCATCGTCTGTGATGAATTTGACCGACTGCGCAGGACGTCCCCGCGTCTTGCGATAGGCGTCATAAACGGCTTGCGTTACGCCTCGATTGGTAGCGCCGCCGGGATCGTATTTATCATGCACAAAACCGCCTTCATGCTTAAGAACTAGGTCAAGGCAGTGTTCAAAGTTGTTGTTCATGCGGCCTCCAACATTTCAGGGCAGGCATAGACGCGCATCCCTTGCCCGAACTTCTTGTAATAGGTGATTGAGCAGGCCCAAGCTAGCCCTTTAACCAGTGCCACAGCGCCACAAGCCCACCGAGGACGCCGGACGCCCATATAATTCCGAGAAGCCACAAGACGCCGCGCCCCTGATCCTTCAGGGACACAATCGCCGTTAGCTTTTCGTCCATAGATTTTTGGCTTGCCGCAATGTTTGAGACAGCCTCGGTCAGGTGGCGCACTTCAACCTCAAGGGTCGCCATGCGCTCATGTTGTGTTGGCTCTCTCATCACAGGTTGCCCTGCGATGTCCAAGTTCCGGGCGCGCCTGCCGTGGTGCATGTCCAGCCCTTTGGCTGGCCAACACTTCCAGAACTATTGATAACCTGATCGCCCAAAGCGCCTGCGCCGGTTGCAGGCGCTGCTGTGCCGTATCGCATTACAAGCAAGCCAGTCGCGGAATTTTCAACATTGCCGTTGAGAAAGTTCGACAGGCCAATGTTTGATCCCGTGCAAGTTCCAGTGGCGATAAGCGCGTTTGCCCCGCTCAAATAATTGCCGCTAAAGGAGACACGCGGGCTGCTGTAAATTTCAGACGCGTAGCTGTTGGATGTGGTAATCGCAAAGTTTGAAATGTTGGAATCGCTCAAGGCTGTAACTTGCCAAGCAGCAGCGGCCAGGCCAATAAAACCAGAGAAACTGCACCTAGAAATTCCAAAAGTTGACAAGCGCGAAACTTGCAGCCCGTAAGAGGAACCGGAACGAACCGTCAGGCCAGAAAGCGAAATGTCTGAAATGCTGGTTGTGCTGGCATATACAAACACAGCAGGTTGGTCGTTGAGCGAGAAATACGATCCGCCCGTCCCGCTAACAAAGCAACTTTCCTGAATGCGAAGGGCTTGCCCCTTTAGTGCAGAGCCACCAGCGCCAGAACCGTTGTTTGTTGGCGGCACTTCAACACTGTTTGGTCCCAAGACCGCCCCTGCATAGCAGGAGATTATGCCGATGCCGTCACCCTGCGTCATGCCGCCCACGCTGTTGCCAGTAATTACCGGCTTGACTGCGCCAGTAACGCCGGAAACAGCGCCAAAACCCGTTATGGCAATGCCAGCAGGCTCATTTGATCGGGCGGTTGACGATATGCAGCAATTTTGAATTTTGTTGTCAGCCACAATTAGCCCACCCAAGCCAAAGCCAACACAATAAATGCCAGAGCCATAAGATGCGGGTACGGCAGCGCCGGTAACGCCTTCGATCTCATTTCCTTGAATAAGATTGTCGCTGTTGCGAATGCCCGATGTCGTCATTGCCGTTGAGGAAACGGTTTGGCTGGGGCTGATAGTGTAAGTTCCAGTCCCGCCCGTTCCAGTGCCAAATCCGGTGATGACGGTTCCCGCCGTTACGCCAGAACCAGACACAACTTGACCAATCGCCAGTTCCCCCGCGCTTACAGCCGAAACGGTCAGCGTGGTTGTTGCAATAGAACCCGTAAAGGACGTTGAAGCGCAGCCGATATAGACATTGATCCCATAAGCCCGCATCGCGCCGATTATGTTGCCGACAATCTTATTCTTTTTGGGCAAATAGGTTCCTGCGCCTCCGGGGTCTTGGACGTTGATGCCAAAAAACCCAAGGCCAAAGCAGCGGTTGTTGCGAACGATGTTATAGCTTGAATTGTAATAGACAGTGATGTCAGCACTATCGGAAACCGTTCCAAGGATTGTGCCAAAATAGTTGTTCTCGATGATGTTGTAATTGGCATTGGCCAGATAAACGCCGCCCCATTGAAAGCCAGAAATCTTGCAATTCGAGATGGTGCAGTAAGTGCTGGTATCGACAACAATGCCGCTGACATAGGCGTTCGCGCCAGCAACCGTGGACTCTATTTCAAGGTCGCGGATTTTGACAAACGACTTGCTTGCAATGTTGAAAGCGGAGACGTTGGCGGTTGATACGAGAACCTTGCCAAGACCAAGGCCAGTGGTCAGCGAACCGGATGGCGGCGTTACGACAGAAGTGACTTTATACGTTCCAGTAAGAGCAAAGTGCTTGTTGCCGCTTGCATACATGGTGTTGAGCGCCGTTGTGTCATCGGCAACGCCGTCACCAATCGCCCCATATCGTTCTGGCGTAACAAATTGGTTCCCGTCATCTACAAATGAGGCAATATCCGCCATTAGCTGCTGCAACGCGTTGTTAACGTCAGCTCGCTCCATGTTTGGCCCAACAGGAATTGAGCCGAGCAAGAGATTGGATGCTGCGGAAGAACTGTAATCGTAAACGGACATTGCGTTTCCTCAACGAAAAAAAACCCCGCCAAAGGCAGGGCTGGGGGTTGCTTCGATTTTGTGTTATTGAGCGGCTATGGATTACTTTTTAGCGTTTCTCGCCAAAGGGCTTATCGTTGCCGCATTTGTGTCATTCGTAGCCGCTCGTCATAATCGGCGCAGAAACAACTGACGCACCAGCCCTAGCACCGCGTCGGCCAAATATTCCGCGAGCCTTTTTGGCTTTTTTGGACTTGCGGAAGGCTTCCGCCGCCTTTGCTGCGTCCGTATCAAACAGAACCGGCGCAATTTCCTTGGCTTTCTTTTCCGCGCCGATGCGGCCCAATTCATCCTTGCCAAAGCGCCCAAGGATATTCAGGCCGCTTTTAATCGGTGCGCCTGTGGTCATTGCGTCAAGCGCCATATCGCCAGCAAGATTGCCTTGGAACGCCTGATCCATCAATTGACGTTCCGCCGTGGGGCTGCCGCCAAGAATGGCATTTTGCGAACGGGCAATGTCGCGTTCCAATTGATACTGCTTGATGAAGCTGGGCGCGTTTTCTGGGAACAAGGTTGCAAGGCGCTGCTGTTCGGCAGGCGAACCGACAACACTATTCCAAGGGTTAGCGGTGTATTTGACCTTACCAGCCTGATCCACAATATCGGAAATGCGGCCTAGCCGGAATTGCTCTAGGCGCGGTTCCGGCATGTCTTTAATGGCAAATGCGAGGCCGTCAGGCGTCATGTTGCGAGCGCCAACACCCGCCTGAAATGCCTCACGCTCTGCTGCTGGCCCTGCGTAGGCTGCGCGGGCTTGGGCATAGCCAGGATAAAGATTATCCATTTCCGCAAGATAGTCTTTGCGAAGGCTGTTAATTGAACCTGCAAGCGGGTCGCCAGCGCGCTTCAATGTCTCGTAAGACCTGTCAAAGCCTTGCTTGACATAGTTTAGCGTTTGGAAATTTGGCGTAGCGGTAAACACGGGGTTTCCGGCAGCATCCTGGCCAATTGCCATTGAACCGGCAGGAGCGCGCTGCGCGTCTGCAATCTGCGTTGCGTTTCGCATAGCAGTCATGCCAGCATTTGTGTTCAACATTTCATCAAGCGCAGGCGATGTGCGCGGAGGCAGGCTCTCTAGCGGCTCATACAGCGGACGGGACGCCGTGCGGGCTTGCTGTATCAAATCTTCGCTGCGCTGCGGAATATTGGCTACCGGCCCAAAATCGCGCTCTACAGCCCCCACAAGGCGGTCATATTGCCCCTGTGCGCGAGGCTCAAAGGCATTGATTGCGATATTGCGCGCATCCGGTGAACGGCGAACAACAGCGCCGCCAAGGGCAGTCAATCCGGTGTCAGCGTCGGCTAAGGACATAGGAACGCCCATCTGCGCCGCCTGTTGAAGGTTGTTCAGCACTTGCGGGCCACGATCCCCCACCGCGTCAACCATCATTCGCTGCGCTGTGGACATTTGCGGCAAGGTCGGCTTTGCGCGTCCGCCAAAGATTTGCGAAACAGCGTTTAGGCCTTGCATAGCGCGTGGTGATGATTGCACCGTATTTGCAAGCGCCCGACCAACAGGCGCACCGATTATCTGGCCTGCTGCGCTACCACCGAGAGCCAACGCTCCCGCCGCGTAAGGGTTTTGGTCATTGATGGCGGCAAGGGTAGTGCCGTAAAATGCGTCATTGGCCAAATTACGCGGAATGCTGCTGCCCCATGCACCTTGACGGGCAAGCGCAGGGGTGAAACGGGTTGCTGCATTTTGTGCAAGCGCGCCGGTTGTGTAAGTTCCAGCCAGAAGGCCAGCAACATCACCGCCAAATGCCGCAATCGGGTTGGCTTGCCGTGCGGCATCAGTTTCGAAACGCTGCGCTGCAAGGTTGGTGGCGTAGTCATTAGGCCCGAAAGCTGCTGCTACGCGGTCGCCAGCGCCAAAGAAGGCGTTAGCGGCAGTGCGGCCCACGGTGTCAACCGCGCCAAGCGTTGTATCACGTTCGGCAACGCGCTTTTCCAGCGCCATATTGTAAAGCTGTTCAGCTAGTGAACTATCATAGCCGGTTACGTTGGCAGTGCCTTCGCGAATAGCATTGATTGTTTCATCGTTGCGCTCAGGAGGCGGTGCGCCGATGGCCTTGTAATAATCGCGAAAGTTTTCGTAGCTGAAGTTCGGGTTGCCACGGTTGGCGCGCATAAAAGAGATGATTTGCGCTTCCTGATCCGGCGAGATGCCAAAGTTCGCCTGCAACCATGCTGTGCGGTCAAAGCCACCATCGGGCTTGGCATAATTAAATTGAATATTAGTGCCTGTTGGCAGACCGCCAGTCATGTCGGGCATACGTGCAGCAGGGGTTTCAGGCTTCTTGCCTACAGCGCGGTTAATCTGATCTTCGCTAAGGCCTGCCTCCATACCAAGGCGGCGATAATAGTCCTCTGCGCGCTGAAGCCCGCTTAGGAATGTCGGTAAATCCTGATCAAGCGAGAGGTTTGCAATAGATGCGGCCATGCGGCGCGCTTCTTCGGGTGTGCTTGCCAAGCTGCTAACGCCGCCTTGGTTTACCTCAGCCATTTTAGCAACTTGCTGCTGGATCAAGTCGCCCATGATGGAGTCGGTAAGGCCTTCAAGCGTGGCGCGGTTTTGGCCAAGCAGGCTGCCTACAATTGGATATTGTGCAGCATTGCCGGAAAACTTGCCGACCGCCAAAAAGTCATCGGCCTTTTCGCGGGCATCCCGAATGACTTTAAGCAAGCCTTCAATTTGGGCAACGCGCAACTTGTCGGCTTGGCTCTTTTTATCTTGCTTTGCCGTTGCCGCCGCAGCCGCAGCCTCTGCTGCCGCAGCATCCGCCACGGCCTTGCGCGCATCGGCATCTGCCTTGGTAATTGTTGAACCTAGCGTGGCTTCGGTAACGCGATTGTCAAGTGACTTGCCTGTCAAATCAGCCGCAGCCTTCGGGCCTGCATACTGATAATCCGGCGATGCGCGCTTTGTGATAAGCGTGTTCGACTGTTGGCCGCCCTGCTGGTTTACATAGCCGACAACCTTGCGAGTGCCATCCGGCTGATCTTCGACAATGTAAGGGCCTTCAACGTATTGCGCCATGCTTATGATCCCATTCGTGCTTTGACTTGCCGAGCGTATGCGCGGGTTTTTGGCCCCCACATTTTACGATTTGGCCCACCGTGGTAATAGTGGAGCGCATCGGTCAGATTTCCGGTTTTCTGCAAACCTTCGCGGAAATACGCTTCGCCCAATGCTTTCTGATATGCTGCCGCTTGCGGCGATGTGCCGCGCAACAGGGCTTCGCTATATGGAAGGCCTAGCTTGCTAGCCATTTCCCTTGCTGTATCGGGAAGCATTTGCGTCATGCCGAGAGCGTTGCCCCATTTGGTGTTTGGGCCTACCGCACCGGGCTTGCCGCTGCTTTCCTGCTGGATTAGTGCGTTAAATGCCTTATCGAAACCCACCAGTGACGTTGCCGCCACTGCCTCCTTTTGGTGGAAGTGTGCCGCCAATCGGAATGAGGCCTTGCTGTGCGCCCTGCATTTGGCCAGGGCGGATAAACTGAATGAAGCTGGTGCCTTGCTCGTCAGTGAAGGGAACGCCCTGCACGGGGTTTGCGCGATTGCGGGCATAGTCTTGCAACAGTTTCAATTGCTCTGCTTCCGGCAAACCAGATGCGCGAACAATGCGTTCATATTCTGTTAGCTGCGGCCCATCCTTCGGCTTGTTCTGCCACTCCCATTGCAAGTCCTCACGCTTCTGCATACGCTGCTGCT
>ERZ650311.1304-NODE-1304-length-12628-cov-8.911000_pt1 | contig 12628 bp, 9 predicted proteins | sample MGYA00376247_ERZ650311 | MGnify/ENA primary metagenome ERZ650311 (study PRJEB26733, sample SAMN07839324) | wastewater metagenome | biome: small river; feature: stream; material: water | place: USA: North Carolina | collected 2016-07-28 ... | reverse complement strand
AGTCTTGCGCTTAATCACGGTACCAAAGAACACCACCGCATAGGCAACCCATACCAATGTGATCAAAATATCAATCGGCCACTCGAGCTCAGCATATTCTTTTGATGTGGTGTAACCCAAAGGGAGCGTAATTGCCGCAGACACGATGACAGCCTGCCAACCCCAGAAAGTGAAGGCTGCTAATTTATCGCTAAAGAGGCGAACCTGACAGGTTCTTTGAACGATATAGTAGGAAGTCGCGAATAAAGCACTGCCACCGAAAGCAAAAATCACTGCATTGGTATGCAATGGGCGCAGACGTCCATAGCTTAACCACGGAATATTGAACGTGATATCTGGCCAAATTAATTGTGCAGCCAAAATCACACCCACCAACATGCCCACAATACCCCAAAGTACTGTTACTAGAGCAAATTGGCGCACCACCTTATAGTTAAAGGTGCTTGAATTATCCACGGCAAATCCCATGGTCTCTCCTTACTAGCCAAAAGGCCGATTTATCCCATAGGAATTATCAAACTGGACCTAAGAAATCAATTTGACATAGGTCAAGTTCAGTAAGAGATTACATATAAATTACAAAATCAAGAGAACGCTTAGTGTTTAAAACTAAGTTTTAGAGTCGCAACCCTCTCCATCTTTATCGGTGCTTGCCGACACTGATTCAGGCTGATTTTTTTTGGGTGTATCGTCATCCATCAAGATGGCATGGCCTGGCCCCTCAAGATCCTCAAACTGGCCATTTTTCACGGACCAGTACAGTAGCACCACCACCAAAGCGATAACCAACAAAGAGAGTGGGATTAGAAGATAGAGGCTTTCCATGGACTTAAGTGATTTTTCGTAGGCGCCAGGCGTTGAGCGTTACCGCTAAGGATGACAAAGACATACCAATCCCAGCAATCCATGGATTGATCCAGCCCAGCATGGCCACCGGAATAGCAATCACATTGTAAATGAAGGCCCAAACCAAATTTTGTTGCATGATAGTTTTGCCACGCTGCGCTACAGACATGGCCTGACTGATCACTTTTAAAGACGTTTGCGTCAAGATGGCATCAGCTCCTGCTTGCGCCAAAGGAGCACCACTGCCTACCGCAATTGAAATATTGGCTTTTGCCAAGAGTGGCGCATCATTCACACCATCCCCGATGGCGGCCACCACAGCTCCTGTGGATTGCAAACGATTTAAATACTGATATTTCTCTTCAGGAAGTGCCGCCCCTTGATAAGCCGCTATGCCTAAATACTGAGCCCACCACGCCACTGTTGCAGGATGATCCCCTGAGACCAAATGAACAGTGATCCCTTGATTTTTTAGTGTCTGTATTAAGTCTAGAGCACCTTCACGTACGGTATCTGAGAGCATAAAAATAGCTAATAAACCCGACTCATCTGCTAAACATACCGGGCTGTAATGCTCAGGTATAGCCCAGTCATGTAAATCGACGCCTATCCATTGCGGACTACCTAAACGATAATTCCCAGCCATCACACCCTTACCTACTTCGGCCACTGGCAGATAACCTAGAGCTAAGGGTTCAATATTTTTTTCCTGCGCTGCACGCAAGATCGCTAACGCTAGGGGATGATTGTGACCTTCTTCAAGTGCTGCAGCTATTTGCAGTGCAGTCGTTTCATTGATGCTTGTTCTGACAATTTTTATATCTGCTAAATGGGGGATACCCGTCGTTAAAGTGCCCGTCTTATCAAAAACACAATCCGTGATCTTAGCGAGAGTTTCCATGGCATGACCACGAACAACTAATAAACCGAGGCGCGTGACTGCTCCTTGAGCAGCGGCCATCGCCGCAGGAGTCGCCAGCGACAAAGCGCATGGGCAACTAGCGACCAAAACAGCGACCGCAATCTCCCACGCCCGTGATGAGTCTACATAAAACCAAATAACTCCGGTCATCAATGCAGCTAACATCAGGAACACAACAAAATAACCTGCCCATTTTTCTGCTAGTCCCAATAACTGTGGTTTAGACGCTAAGGCCTGATCGAGTAACTGAGCGATACCCGCAATTCTAGTGGCCTGACCCACCGCACTGACACGCAGCGTAATCGGACTTTGGATGTTATGACTGCCGGCATACACATGGTCACCGATACTTTTCGCTACCGGCCTTGACTCACCAGTCAGTAAAGATTCATCCACCTGGCTTTGCCCCGCCAAAATTTCTCCATCCAGAGCTATCAACTCGCCAGGGCCAACACGAATGACATCGCCAATCTGGCACTTAACGACGGGCACAATGACACCCTGCCCTGAACTTGGAAAATTCTCTAAACGTTCACAAGTCGCAGGCAACTGCTTCGCTAAGGCCTCCGCCCCACCTTGAGCATCTTGCCTAGCGAGTAACTCAACATAGCGCGCAGTGAGTAAAAAAGCGACAAACATCGTGATCGAGTCAAAGTAACTATCGCCACTTTGCGTGACCAATGTCATCGTGCCAGCTAAAAATGCGAGGCCGATGGCTAATGTCACAGGGACATCCATGCCGAGCATTTTGGTTTGCGGAAACAAACGCAAACTATGCCACGCCGCTTTAAACATTGGACCGGCCGAATAAACGACAACTGGCACAGTTAACAACCAACTCGTCCAACTCAATAAGAGTGCATGTTCAGCAATTAAATCTTCCGCATTGGTATACGTTGGCCAGGCATACATCATGACTTGCATCATGCCCAATACCGCCACCCCCAAACGCATCAGTAATTGGCGACGCTCTTTCTTAGCAGTTTCTGCCGCAAGACTTGGCTCAAAAGGCCAAGCCTCATAACCAATCATTTCTACGGCATACAGAATTTCCGAGATTCTGATCTTCCCTGGCTGATACTTAATCTGAGCCCTCTGAGTCACGTAATTCATTTGCACGTCAAGCACACCGGGTTGACGGCGCAAATGTTGCTCATTCAACCAAACACAGGCGGCACAACGAATCTTTTCTAAACGCAGTGTGATGATGCGACTCTCAGAATCGAGCGGTCTTGAAAAGCGAGCTACCAAACTAGGGTCATCGTAGGCTAGTAAAGACTCAGGGACTTGTCCGACCTGCCCTTGCCCAGGATCTTTAGGGCGAGAACCCAATGGTATCCGTCTTGCGTAAAAGGCGTCTAAACCCTGACCATGGATAGTTTGCGCAATCGCTAAGCAACCTGCACAGCAAAATTGACGAGCCTGCCCACCCAAAACTTCTGTAAATAGATGCCCCGGCTCTAGATCGCTACCACAGTGATAACACAGGCCGAGCGAGCGAGTGCCTGGGTCTAGGTCAGAGGTCTTCTTGGGCAAATCAATCATTTGCCCAAGATTCTATGCCCTAAATTACTTGTAGGAAACCTTATCGAGTATTTTTTGCGCGTATATTTGATTTTTACCAATTGCGCCAATACTCACATTTTCCATTTTGAAATCGCCCAGCTTGTTAAGCGCAGGATTATTGGTTTTCACAGATTTGACGGTGGGCCATTCATTATTGCCATCCGCAAAATACTGTTGCGCCTGATCACTGGCTAAGTACTCTAAAAATTGAATAGCGGCTGCTTTATTCGGAGCATGCTTCGCAACCCCACCACCAGAGACGTTCATATGAGTTCCAGAAGTCGCCTGATTAGGCCAGATATAACCTACTTTAGATACCACTTCTTGATCGGCTGGCTTATCAGAACGCATTAAACGAGCAAAGTAATAGGAGTTCGTCAGAGCCACACCACATTCGCCAGATGCCACCGCTCTAATTTGATCCGTGTCACCACCCTTGGGAGCACGAGCCATATTGGTCACCATACCTTTTGCCCACGCCTCAGTTTTAGCCTCACCTTGACGCTCATACATAGCACCAATGAGAGATAGCATATAAGGATGAGATCCCGAGCGAGTACAAACCTTACCTTTATTGATCGGCTCAGCTAGTTTTTCATAAGTATCGACATCACTCGGTTTGATACTTGCTTTGTTGTAAACAATCACTCGTGCACGACTTGAAAAGCCAAACCATTGACTGCCGTCGCCACCGTCGTTAGAACGGAAATTTTTTGGAATACGTTGCTCTAGAGTTTTTGACTTCACCGGCTGAAACAGGCCCTCAATTTCAGCACGCCATAGGCGCGCTGCGTCGACTAACAGAATCACGTCTGCAGGACTATTTTTACCTTCACTTTTGAGCCTCTCAATGATGACATTATCATCAGCCTCAATACGGTTAATCTTGATACCTGTTTGCTTGGTGAAGTTCGCATACAAAGCCTCGTCGGTTTGATAATGACGAGCCGAATAGAGGTTGAGCACTTGATTGGACTGGGCAAACGCACCATGGGCGATAAGAGATGCGAAAATACCAACAAATGTCGAACGCTTTAGACAACCAGAAAACATTTAATAATGCTCCTATGAAAAATAAGATTGAGAATAATTCTCATATAGATTACCACATCTCCAGAAGAGGACTACTGACCCTGACCGGAATGGGTCTACTGAGCATGACCTTATCTGGTTGTTCTAGCCTCAGTCGAAAAAAACCAGTCATCGGCTTAGCCTTAGGTGGTGGGGCTGCGCGTGGTTTTGCTCATATAGGCGCCATCAAAGCACTGGAATCACAAGGCATCAAACCGGATCTTGTGGTGGGTACGAGCGCTGGCAGCGTCATTGCCGCACTTTATGCCGCGGGCAATAATGGCAGCGATCTCAATCGTTTAGGCATTAGCCTAGATGAGGCCAGTATTGCTGACTGGGCGCTACCCTTCTCTGGAAAATTCGGTGGACTCATCAAAGGCGATGCCTTACAAAATACAGTCAATCGACTGATTAAGAATCGCTTGATTGAAAATATGAGTATTCCCTTGGGTATTGTGGCGACTGATTTGCAAACGGGTAATGGCATCCTCTTTCAGCGTGGGGATACAGGTCAGGCCGTGCGCGCCTCTTGCAGCGTACCAGGAGTCTTTCAACCGACGATGATTGGAGGACGTGAATACGTAGACGGCGGCTTAGTGTCCCCTGTCCCTGTGAGCTACGCCCATCAGATGGGGGCTAGCTTTGTCATTGGCATCAATATCTCTACTGATCCCACTACCCAAGACACCAGCGGCACTCTAGGCGTTCTATTACAAACCACGTCCATCATGGGCAAATCCATCAATCGCTACGAATTAGAAAAAGCCGATATTGTGATTCGTCCTGAACTAGGCGGCATGAAAGGGACAGACTTCCGCTCTAGGAACTCTGCAATCCTTGCAGGCGAAGAAGCCACCATGACTCAAATGAGTCTGATTAAACAAAAACTCGGAATGCGTTAATTAGGAAGGAAGTTGTAGAGACGTTTAGAGACGATTACCGCGCTCAAGACGCTCTTGATACTCAAGTAATAATTTCTGGCGCTGATCTTCATTCATGGACTCGGCACCATCCATGCGACGCGCACCGTTGTAGCGCTTATCCCAATAAGTCTTGGTCATATCGTCCACACGAATCGCTTTACCCTTGGAGGGGGCATGAATAAATTTATTGTCACCCACATAGATACCAACATGAGAGAAGGCATGGCGCATGGTGTTAAAGAAGACTAGATCACCAGGTCTTAACTCATCACGTTTGACTTCCATGCCGACTTTACTCATCTGCGCAGACTTGCGCGGCAACAGGAAGCCAAAAGTATCCTTAAAAACATATCGTACAAAACCACTGCAGTCCAAACCGCTCTGAGGGGTATTACCTCCCCAACGGTAACGCACACCAATAAGTTGCATCGCGTTATTAATGAGCTGCTCAGTACCGTCTGCCACAGAAGTGGTCACAGTCGTTGCCAATTGCGAGGCAACACCAGTAATTTTGGCAGCCGTTGTTTCGCGACCTGATTCGCGACCCATAGCCGCTTCTTCAGGTAAGTTCTGAGCGTGCACAGGACTTACAGCCAGCAATAATGCCGCTGCAATCCAAGTAAAACGAGTAGCGAAAGCTAATTGCTTGAATTTACGCATGAATTTCTATTGTAACGGATGACAAAAGCTCTGACTAGCCCTCCACTGCGAGCTCTTCCTCTTTGATTTTCTTACCTTTTTTAAGAGTAATGACGCGGTGCGACATAGCCTGAATGACATCCATGTCATGGCTAATCAATAAATAAGCCAAGTTATATTTGCTCTGCAATTGAGTCAATAACTCCAGAACTTGCTTTTGAATCGTGACATCCAAAGCAGAAGTGGGTTCATCCAAAACCAAAATGGCTGGCTTTAAAACTAAAGCCCGCGCGATGGCAATTCTTTGCCGTTGACCTCCAGAAAATTCATGTGGGTAGCGTGATAAGGCCGTGCGATCTAAACCGACCTCTTTGAGCGCTTCTACGACTCGTGCACGAACTATTTCTTCTGATAATTCCGGGTGGTGTAAACGTAGACCCTCAGCCACGATATCCATCACCGTCATGCGCGGCGAGAGTGACCCAAATGGATCTTGAAAAATAACTTGGAAACTTTTACGCACCGTGCGTCTTTGGCTTGCACTTAAATCGCGCCAGACCTGCCCCATCACCTCGACGCGCCCTTCAACTCTCGCCCCAGATTGAGCTAATAAGTCTAATAAGGCTAAAGCCAAGGTCGATTTACCGCTCCCTGATTCACCAATCACACCGACTGTCTCACCTTGCTTGAGCTCTAAAGCCATATCTTTAAGCACTACCAGACTGTCTTGCTCAAGTAAGGGCTTCAATGACAAGGCACGCACACAATCGGCTAAGCGACTGAATAAAGCGACAGGTTTTGGGTAACTGACTTGTAAATGATCAGCCTTCAATAAAACAGGCGCGATCGGTACCAGAGGAATGACTTGACGCTGAGGTCGACTGTGAACCAGTTGCTGTGTATAGGCATGCTCTGGCTCTGTAAAGACCTTATGAGTTGAACCCGTCTCTAGAATTTTGCCTTGATGCATCACGACAACCCGCTGGGCAAAGCTTTGCACGGAAGTGAGATCGTGGGTAATCAGAATGACAGCCATCTCTGAGCTAGATGTCTCTTGTAAATCTTTGAGCAAATCGAGAATCTGATTACGTAAACTCGGATCCAAGGCCGTCGTGGGTTCATCGGCAATCAGTAATCTTGGCTTACAGGCTAGCGCCATGGCTATCATGGCTCTCTGACGTTGCCCACCTGATAATTGATGCGGGTAACTGTAAAAACGTTGCTCTGGCTCAGGTATTCCGGTTTTTTGTAAAAGCTGCACCGCCTCTTGATGAGCCGCTGCCGTTGACATGGCCTGATGACACAAAATAGCCTCAACAATTTGATTACCCACGGTATACAAGGGATTGAGTGCAGTCATCGGCTCTTGAAAGATCATGGCAATTTCTTGTCCACGCAAAAGACGCTTTTCATCTTCAGTAAGCTGATTGATGTCGACCCGACGATCACGACCTGACCATAAAATTTGGCCATGTACGGTAGCCGACTCAGGCAAAAGACCCATTAAAGATAAGCCACTGAGTGTCTTACCAGAACCGGACTCACCCACAATGGCGATACGCTCGCCTGGCTGAATATCTAAATGAAATTGATCAACAACTCTTTTTCTACCAAAGTCGATAGAGAGATCGCTAACTTGCAAGAGACTCATGCACGCACCTCCTTGACTTGTCGGCGCGTATCAAAAGCATCCCGTATGGCATCACCAATAAAAGTGAGCAGCAGCAAGGTGAATACCAAAACCAAGAAGGTGGACAAAGAAATCCACCAAGCATCTAAGTTCGCTTTACCCTGCGCCAAGAGCTCACCCAAACTGGCCTGATTAGCGGGGACGCCTAAGCCTAAGAAATCCAAACTGGTCAGCGCCAAAATAGCAGCACTCATACGAAACGGTAAAAAAGTAATCACGGGGGTCATGCTATTGGGCAATATATGACGCCAGATGATTTGACGATTGGATAAACCTAAAGCTTGAGCGGCGCGCACATATTCTAGTGCGCGGTTTTTAAAGAATTCTGCACGTACGTAGTCAGACAGGCCCATCCAACCAAATAAAGATAAAAGAATGATTAGTAAAGCAACACTAGGGGCAAAGATGGATGCAAAAATGATGAGCAGATAGAGCTCAGGCATCGAGCTCCAGATCTCGATAGCGCGCTGCGATATCAGGTCAACTCGCCCCCCGAAATAACCCATCAAGGCACCTGTCAAAACGCCAATAACCACGCCAATAATGGTCAATGCCAAAGCGAAGAGAATCGATAAGCGAAAACCGTAAATTAAGCGCGCTAAAACATCTCGACCACGATCATCAGTCCCCAGCCAATTATCAGCAGAAGGCGAGGCTGGATTAGGCTCCTTCGCAAAATAATTGAGCGTATCAAAACGATAAGGAATGATGGGGTAGATCGCCCAATGCCCTGCTTCTTTAAATTTTTTGCGTATCGCAGGATCTAGATAATCAGTGGGTGTTGGAAAGTCACCCCCAAAAGTGGTCTCAGGATAGGTCTTGATCATCGGTAAGTAATACTCACCTTGATACTTCACGATCAATGGTTTGTCATTCGCAATCACTTCGGCGAATAGGCTCAGAACAAATGCACAACTAAAAATGAGCAAGCTCCAGTAACCCAGACGATGCGTTTTAAAACGCTGCCAGATACCAGATTGTCGAATCTGTCTAAGACTAAGCATTAGCGCTGCCCTCCCTGACTACCAAACTGAATGCGAGGGTCTACCAAAACATAAGCCAAATCTGAAACCAAACGCGTGACTAAACCAATTAAAGTAAATAAGTACAAAGTTCCCAAGACCACTGGATAGTCGCGTTTCATGACCGCCTCATAGGAGAGCAAACCCAAACCATCGAGTGAAAACAAGGTTTCTATCAACAAGGATCCGGTAAAGAATGCGCCGATAAATGCTGCCGGGAATCCAGTGACTAAAGGAATCATGGCATTACGAAAAACATGCTTCCATAACACTCTATTTTCCGTGAGGCCCTTTGCGCGCGCAGTGAGAACGTATTGCTTACGAATCTCTTCCAAGAAAGAGTTTTTCGTCAACATGGTAATCACGGCAAAATTACCTAAAACTGATGCCGTAATAGGTAAAACCAAATGCCATAAATAATCCATCACCTTGGCCATCAAACTAAGCTCCGCCCAGTTATCAGATGTGAGCCCTCTGAGAGGGAAAAGCTGTAAAAAACTACCCCCACCAAATAAGACGAGGAGCAACACTCCGAGCACGAATCCAGGGATGGCATAACCGACCAGAACGATCACACTGGTCACCGTGTCAAAACGCGTTCCTGCACGAACCGCTTTCTTAATACCCAAGGGTATTGATATCAAGTATGTAATAAAAAAAGTCCAAAGACCGAGGCTAATCGATACAGGTAATTTAGAGACGACCAAATCCCACACGCTACGATGTTGATAGTAACTCTGGCCTAAATCAAACATCGCAAAACGTTTAAGCATCAACCAATAACGCTCCAGAACTGGTTTATCAAAACCATAGAGTGCTTGGATTTCTTTAAGTCGCTCAGCATCAATACCTTGGCGCCCTCTGTATTGTGACGGCGTGGCACCACCGCCACTAGACTCACCGGCACCCACACTGGCCTCACCGCGACCTTTGAGCTCAAGCATCATTTGCTCAACAGGGCCGCCGGGTACAAATTGAATCACCGCAAAAGTCAGCGTCAATACTCCCAAAAGCGTGGGGATCATTAATAGGCAGCGCTGAATAATGTATCGAATCAGTGCGGGGTTCATGGAGCCTTCCTCCACCAAGTCGACAGAATCCATGACTCAGCAGCGTAGTAACTAGGTGGCGCGACGTAAGTCAGGTCTTTCTTAAATGACACACGATGCGTTGCAGAATACCAATGGGGCACAACATAATGACTGTGCATGAGCACTCGATCGAGCGCACGTGTGGCGGTAATCAGATCAGCGCGCGTCGGGGCTTTCACAATCTGACCAATTAAGGCATCGACCACGGGTGAATGAACACCAATAATATTGTCTGAGCCTTTGGTCTTAGCAGCTTCACTACCAAAACGATCCCATAATTCATTACCAGGACTTTGTGAATCCGGGAAACGAGTTGTAGTCATATCAAAATCAAATTCTTCAATACGCTTTTGATACAAAGCAAAATCGGTCGTGCGTACATCGACTTGAATTCCTAACTTTTCTAAATTACGTACATAGGCGGCAATCACACGCCCCATAGCACCGCCATCCTCCATGATCTCGAAACGAAATACTTGACCCTGAGCATTGCGTAAAGCACCGTCTCGATAAGTCCACCCTGCTTGCGCCAAGAGACGCTTAGCTTCACGTAAATTGCCACGCAAGCTCTGTGGCTCTGCCGTGGATACTGGCAAGAGCATCGGACCTAGAGCTTGACTAGGAAATTCCTTTGGAAATTGCTTTTGTAGATTTTCTAAAAGGCGCTTTTCTGCGCCCTGAGGCATGCTACCAGGCTCATAAGAAGCACCCAACTCACTATTTGAGAAGTAACTATCTAGACGATAGTACTGCCCATAAAAAAGTTGGCGGTTCATCCACTCAAAATCAAGTGCCATAGTGAGCGCTTGACGCACTCTGGCATCGGTAAAGATGGGTTTGCGCAAGTTCATCACAAAACCTTGCATCCCTGCACCATTGCGATGCTTGAACTCTTTCTTCACGAGTGTGCCATCTCTAAACTTAGGTCCCACATAACTCTTGGCCCAATTTTTGGCGCGGTATTCCACGAGGGCATCAAACTCACCTGCCTTAAATGCTTCTAGACGGGCAGTGTCATCTTTGTAAAGCCTGTAGGCAATTCTTTCAAAGTTAAAAAAGCCGCGGCGCACATTGATATCTTTGGCCCAATAGTCAGGATTCTTCTTAAATGTGATGGTCTTGCCGGCATCGAACTTTTCAATCAAATAGGGTCCAGTACCTATGGGGGTTTCAAAGGTTAATTGATTGAATGGCTTACCTTGACCCTTAGCATCTTGACCCCATCGTTTTGAAAAGATGGGCATAGCACCAACAATCAAGGGTAATTCTGAGTTCTTACGTACAAACTCAAAACGTATCACACGCTCAGAGACCACCACCGCGCGCTTCACATCCGCATAAATGGTTCTAAATTGTGGGCTAGCTAACTTACTAATCAGGGTTTCAAAGGAATACTGTACATCTTGAGCCAATACCGGCTGACCATCATGAAAACGCGCCTGAGGACGAATCCTAAAAGTGACTGATAACTGGTCCTTTGCTAATTCCACATCTTCTGCCAAAAGACCGTAAGACACTGCAATTTCATCAGCGCTACTCGTTAATAAACTTTCAAACATCAAGGCAGCAATACCTGGCGCAGTGATACCCTTGAGTGTAAAAGGGTTGAACTTATCAAAACTTGTGCGTCGATCAGGATTGGGTAAATGAAGCGTGCCCCCCACAGGAGCATTAGGGTTCACATATGAGAAGTGTGAGAAATTGGCTGGGTACTTCATCTGCCCATATTGAGCAAAACCATGCGCAGCGTGCGCCTTGTGGCTCAGCAGCGCTAGCGCAAGCAGAATGACAATGCAGAGCCCAGCAAGAGTGAACTTTTGCTTTACATGAAAAAATGGTGAGGGGCTCACGTGCATATGTGACAATTGTAGTTAGTCGTCAAAAAAGTGGTGAATTGTTTAAAAACAAAGGATTTCACCCGAAAAATAGAAGGAAATCTGTATATGGGTTTTTTAGCCGGAAAAAAAATTGTCCTAACAGGACTGTTATCAAATCGCTCTATTGCCTATGGAATTGCTAAGGCCTGCCACCGCGAAGGTGCCGAATTAGCCTTCACTTATGTTGGCGAGCGTTTTAAAGATCGTATTACTGAGTTTGCCGCTGAATTTAACAGCCAACTGGTCTTTGACTGTGACGTCGGTAGCGATGAGCAAATCGCTCAACTATTTAAAGATCTATCAGCTTCCTGGCCACAATTTGACGGCTTGATTCATTCGATTGGCTTTGCCCCACGCGAAGCAATCGCAGGTGATTTTTTAGAGGGTCTCAATCGCGAAGCCTTCAAAATTGCACACGATATTTCAGCTTATAGTTTTCCGGCACTAGCCAAAGCAGCACTGCCGATGCTAAGACCTAACTCTGCGCTTCTAACACTCACTTATTTAGGCTCACAGATGGTCGTGCCTAACTACAACACGATGGGCTTGGCTAAAGCCTCTTTAGAAGCTAGCGTGCGCTACTTGGCTAATTCGGTGGGTCCCAAAGGAATTCGTTGTAATGGTATTTCTGCTGGCCCCATTAAAACGCTGGCAGCATCAGGCATCAAAGGTTTCGGCAAGATCCTAGACTTTGTAGAAGCGAACGCACCACTACGTCGCAACGTAACGATTGAAGACGTAGGAAATGCAGCAGCATTCTTAATGTCTGATTTAGCCGGCGGCATTACCGGTGAGATCACCTATGTAGACGGTGGTTTTAGCCATGTGGTCGGTGGCATGGCCGAGGGCGAGTCTGCTTAGAGTGACTTGAAGGGCTATAATTCACGTTCTTTTTAGCGCCCTTCTTCTCGGAGAGATGGATGAGTGGTTTAAGTCGCACGCCTGGAAAGCGTGTGTAGGTTAATAGCCTACCGCGGGTTC
>ERZ650311.1303-NODE-1303-length-12630-cov-5.788390_pt1 | contig 12630 bp, 17 predicted proteins | sample MGYA00376247_ERZ650311 | MGnify/ENA primary metagenome ERZ650311 (study PRJEB26733, sample SAMN07839324) | wastewater metagenome | biome: small river; feature: stream; material: water | place: USA: North Carolina | collected 2016-07-28 ... | reverse complement strand
ACACTCTTTCCCTACACGACGCTCTTCCGATCTCGACATCCAGAAGCATTTCGGGATTGTGATAGGCTTCGCGGCCGATCATCACGCCATCGGCGCCACTCTGCGCCAGCGCAACGGCGAGTACGAAGCTGACAGGCTGCAACAGATTCGGGCGCAAGGCGGCTCCGAAATCTACATGATGATCACCGAGGTCAAGTGCCGCGCTGCGGAGTCTTGGCTGCGCGACATCCTGCTCGACAACGGCTCACCCCCGTGGGACTTGCAGGCCACCCCCATCCCTGACCTGAATCCAGCCCAGACCAAAGAGGTGCAGGGCATCTTCGCCGAGCGTGTGCTCAAGATGGTCGAGGAGTTCGGCAAGGCTCCGAACCGCGAGGAGATGTCCGAGCTACGCGAGATGGTCAGCCAAGACTACCGTTTCGCCATCCTGCAACAAGCACAGCTTCGTGCGGACAGGATGAAGATCAAGATTCAAGACCAGTTCGCCCAAGGCGGCTGGGAGCAGTCGTTCAACGACTTCATCACCGATCTCGTCACGTTCCCTGCGGCCTTCGTCAAAGGCCCGGTCGTGCGCCGCCAGCGTGCGCTGGGGTGGAAGACCAACGCGATGGGCCAGACGGTCGTCGAGCCGATTGAGCGCCTCGGCCCGGAGTACGAGCGGGTCGATCCGTTCTACATCTACCCCGAGCCGGGGATCAGCAACATCAACGACGGCTACCTGTTCGAGTACCACCCCCTGAGCCGGATGCAACTGTCCGACCTCATCGGGGTTCCGGGCTACGACGAGGACGCCATCCGCAAGGTGCTGGAGATCGGCAACGGCCAGTCGTGGATCAACGAGGACGTGGAGCTTCAGAAGAACGAGGAGGAGCGCAAGTACTACTCGTACATGAAGCCGACCACCGAGTTCGATGCTCTGGAGTTCTGGGGCAAGGTCAGCGGCAAGATGCTGCGCGAGTGGGGCATGTCCGACGAGGAAGTGCCCGACGAAGCCCGCGAGTACGACGCCAACGTCTGGATGGTGGGTAACTACGTCATCAAGGCGGTGCTCAACTACGACCCGCTGGGTGAGAAGCCCTACGCCAAGACCTCGTTCATCAAGTGCCCCGGCGCGTTCTGGGGTAAGGGTATTCCCGAGATCATCGAGGACTTGCAGGGCGTGTGCAACGCCGCTGCCCGTGCGCTGGTCAACAACATGGGCATCTCCTCCGGCCCGCAGGTCGAGGTCAACGTGGAGCGCCTGCCGCCCAACGAGGACATCACCCAGCTTACGCCGTGGAAAATCTGGCAGACCATCAACGACCCCGTGGGTTCGAGCGCACCGGCCATCCGGTTCACGCAGCCCGACTCGCGGGCGTCCGAACTCATGGCTGTCTACGAGAAGTTCAGCCGTCTGGCCGATGACCACTCGGGCATCCCGGCCTACGTGTACGGCGACCTCAACGTGCAAGGCGCTGGCCGCACGTCCTCTGGCCTGTCCATGCTCATGGGCGCGGCTGGCAAGGGCATCCGGCAGGTCGTCATGCACATTGACACCGACGTTGTGAAACCCATCGTGCTGCGCCAGTTTGTGTACAACATGCGCTACGATGAGGATGAGTCCATCAAGGGCGACGTTGAAGTGGTAGCCAAGGGCGCGATCAATCTCGCGGTTAAGGAAACCGTCAACATCCGCCGCATCGAGTTCCTCAATGCAACCGCCAACCCCATTGATCTTGAGATCATGGGCAAGGATGGACGCGCCACGATCCTCCGGGAAGTGGCGAAAGGGTTGCAGATGCCCACGGAAGATGTCGTGCCATCTCGGGAGAAAGCCGGGTACACGGGTCGCATCACCGCACGCGCTGCGATGGCCGCTGCACAGCAGCAGGCGCAGCAGCCGCAAGGTGGTACCCCGCAGCAACCTGACGGTTCTCCCAAAGGCGGCATGGAGTCCAACGTGGTTCAAAACCGCATGAGTGGTAGGGCAGCATGATCAAGCCCGAACCTCAAGTCATCAAGGCGCTTGCCCTCGCAGTGCGCCAGCACCCGGAGATTCTGGAGTGGCTGGAGCAGTGGGAGATGCAGGAGCTTCGACGGCTTCCCAGTGCGGTGAACAACCCGGCAGTGTTTCAGGGGCGCTGTCAGGTGTTGGGCGAGATCACCAATCTCGCCAAAGAGTCCCCTGCCTTAGCGGCAAAGTTATGACGTAACTCGCCGACTTTAATCACGCACACCGATAGGAGCGTTCAACATGGCACTTCCAGAGCAAATTCGCAAACAGACCGAGGCAGTTCAGGAGTTGTACAAGCAACTCAACACGGACGACAACACAGGCGCAGGGGCTACCCCTCCCGCCGATGGCACCGTTCCGCCCGTTGAGAACGCAGGCAACCAGAATCCCGCCGACGAGAACTCTGTACCGAACAATGCTGCTCCGGCACCCGCAGGTGAGCAAAAGCCGGGTGCTGACAATGTGCCGGAAGAAACCATCACCCAGAAGTACAAAACGCTTCAGGGGATGTACAACGCCGAAGTCCCCCGCCTGCATCAGCAGAACCGGGAGATGCAGCAGCGCGTCCAGCAGATGGAGCAGTTGCTTGCCTCGATGACCGCCGTGCAGCCGTCCGCTGCTCCTGTGACCGCTGAGAAGCTCGTCACGGATCAGGATGTTGCTGATTACGGTGAGTCGCTCGATGTGATGCGCAAAGTGACCCGCGAGGAACTCGGGGCTGTCGCTCAACGCATTGCAGCGATTGAGGCTACGCTGCGCCAGATGCAGACGCAGGTCGTGCCGCAGGTGCAAGCCGTGGCGCACCGTCAGCAACTGACTGCCGAACAGCAGTTCTGGGCTGATCTGTCTGCTGCTGTCCCGAACTTCCGTCAGGTCAACGACAACCCGGACTTCCAGTCTTGGCTGCTGTCTGTTGATCCGCTGACTGGCATCGCTCGGCAGACGTACCTTGACGACGCACAGCGTGCGCTTGACGCCATGCGTGTCGCCAATTTCTTCCGCACTTGGCTAGAGTCCACTGGACAAGCCGCCGTTGCTCATTCCACTGGGAACACTCCCGCTTCAGAGTTGGAAAAGCAGGTTTCCCCCGGTCGCTCACGCAGCACCGGAACCCCTGCAACCGCCAACCAAGGCAAGGTGTACACCCCAGCCGACATCCAGAAGTTCTTCAACGATGTCCGCGCTGGCAAGTACAAGGGCCGGGAGCAGGAGCGTTCTCGCATCGAACGCGACATCTTCGCTGCACAGCGAGAGAATCGCATCCAAGCCAACGCCTGATTAGAGGAGTTACATCATGTCTTATCCCGTTTCCCCCGGTCGTCCGAATTACAGCGGCAACTTCATCCCCGAAATTTGGTCGGGCAAACTGATCGAGAACTTCTACGATGCCACCGTGCTCGCAGCAATCTCGAACACCGACTACGAAGGTGAAATCCGCCAGTACGGCGACACCGTGAACATCCGCACCACGCCGGAAATCACCATCCGTGAGTACGTGAAGGGTCAGACCCTGACCGTCGAGAACCCCGACAAGCCGAAGATTCAACTGGTCATCGACAAGGGCGAGTACTTCGCCTGCGTTGAGGACGACGTGGACAAGGTTCAGTCGGACATCAACCTGATGGACACTTGGTCGAAGGACGCTTCCGAGCGTATGAAGATCAAGATCGACCAGCGCGTGCTGACCGACATCCTGCCCGGTATCGCCGCTACCAACAAGGGCGCTACCGCTGGTGAGCAGTCCGCCTCGTTCAACCTCGGTACCACTGGTGCCCCGCTGACCGTGACCAAAGATGGCGCTTCGAGCACCACTTCTGTGATCGACCTGCTGGTGGACATGGGCACCGTGCTGGACGAAGCCAATGCCCCCGAGATGGATCGCTTCGTGGTCATCCCCGCCAAGATGGCTGGCCTGATCAAGAAGTCCGAACTGAAGGACGCTTCGCTGACTGGCGACGGCACCTCCATCGTTCGCAATGGCCGTCTGGGCATGATCGACCGCTTCACCGTGTACGTCAGCCACAACCTGTACGTGTCGTCTGGCAAGTACAACATCATCGCGGGCCACAAGATGGGCTTCACGTTCGCATCGCAGATGACGAACATGGAAACCATCCGTTCGGAATCCACCTTCGGCAACATCATCCGTGGCCTTCAGGTCTACGGCTACAAGGTTGTCAAGGGTGAGGCTCTGTCCACCGCCGTTGTGCAATTCTGATGACGGGGGCTTCGGCCCCCTTCTCGCCAACACATTGAAAGGAAATTGAAATGTCTGCATACACTGACTCCCTCGGCTTCAACAAGGGCACCGCTGCGTTCCCCGCTGATGTCACCTCCGTCTCGAAGTTCGAGGTCAAGCTCGACTTCGCCGCAATCGTGGCTGCTCGTTCTGCTGCTGGTGCTACCGCACTGGCTGCGACCGACACGCTGCAAGTGATCGCGCTGCCCGCTGGCTCGGTCGTTCTGTCGGCTGGTCTGCAAGTGACCACCGTCGAATCGACCAACACCACCGCGACGTTCGATCTGGGCTTCACTGGCGGCTCTCCGGCTGCGGCGAATGCCTACGCCAACGACGCCGCCTCCAACGCGCTGGGTTACACCATTGCGGCGCTGGCGAACCCCACGGCAGTTACGACTGCGGACACCATTGACCTCCTGCTCAACACGGCTGCGCCGACTGACTGCGTGGTGAATGTCTTCGCAATCGTCGCCAACGTGGCCGCGAATTACGAGTGAAACTGACGGGGGCTTCGGCCCCTGTCTCTGAAAGGAGAACATCATGGGTGTTTATCGTGGTATTACGCAAGACAATGTGACGATCAACGGCGGTACGCTGTACAACGTCACATTGTCTGGCGCTACGTTGGGCGGTACTTTGACCGGCAACGTGGACGCGACGGCTGGGTACATCCAGCTTCGCACTGCAACTGCTACACAGATCGGCGCTATCGGCGATGCTGTGAACACGTCCGGCAAGGCCGCTGGGACTATCGTCTTCGATACGACCAACAGCCGCTTGATGATTGCGACGGGTGCCAACGCCAACTCGACTTGGGTTCGAGCCGATGGTTCCAACGCAGTCACTCCGGCGTGATGTAAACTGACAGGGGGCTTCGTGCCCCCTGTTCGTTAGGAGAGAAGAATGCCAATCAACCTGACCGGCTCTACTATTGCCAGTACCTTCGATCAACTACTGCATGTTGACGATGGCCCGACTGCAACCGAGAAAACGGTGTATAGCGGCACTGGTGTAGCGACCGCGCTCAAGTTGGGTACAACGTCTGCCTCAGTCGGCAATATCCAACTGTCGGGCAACGCAGTTCAAGCGACCTCTGGCGATCTTACGCTGGGGGCCAATATCGCATTCGGTAGCCCGAGTAACGCCCGCACGGCCCTTGGCCTCGGTACGATGGCAACGCAGAACGCCAGTGGCGTGGCGATCACAGGCGGCTCGATCTCCGGCGTCACGTTCAGTGGATCGTTCTCTGGGATGACATTGGTCGAGGCTACGACGCTGGCAACCAGCGCCGCCGCAGCGGGCGTGAATCTCAACGGCAACACACTGGCTGCTGACGGCACTGACGCTAACATCGACATCAACATCACGCCCAAGGGTACGGGTGAGGTGAACGTCACCAACATCGACGTGCTCAGTGGCAAGGTGCCGTTTGGCGTCGTTACGGGCCGTGCCTACGCCTCATTCTCGGATGTCACCGACCAGACGGGCAGTGTGTCCGCTTCGACGGCGGTGAAGTTCGGCACGACTGAAGTCACTGGTGCAGGTATCACGATGGTGACGGACGGGTCGAATCTGACGCGCCTGACTTTTGCTGCGGCGGGCACCTACATGGTCGCTCCCAACCTTCAGTTCGCCAACTCCGACGCGGCTGACCATGATGCCACCGTCTGGCTGGCGTTGAATGGCACCAACGTAGACCGCTCCGCTACCAAGATCACTGTGCCGAAGACTGGCGACGGTGGTAGCGCGTTCTTCCAGATCGTGTTCTACGTCACCGTGACCGCAGGACAGTACGTTCAGGTGCTCTGGTTGCCTGAAAACGTCGCCGTCACACTGGATCACACCGCCGCAGGGGCAATCGCTCCCGCGATTCCATCCGCAGGCATCGTCGCCGAAAGGATCGCGTAATGGCAAAGACTCCAGCATGGCAGCGCAAGGAAGGCAAAGACCCCGAGGGTGGCTTGAACGCCAAGGGGCGTGCCTCGTACAACAAGGCCAATCCGGGTAAACCCGGACTGAAGCCCCCGCAGCCCGAGGGTGGGCCGCGCCGCGATTCATTCTGTGCCCGGATGGAAGGGATGAAGAAGAAGCTGACTTCTAAGAAGACAGCCAACGATCCCAACAGCCGGATCAACAAGAGCCTGCGGGCATGGAACTGCTGACATGGCGACTTCTCCCAAGCCCAGTAACCCCGCGCTCTGGAGCCGTGTGAAGGCCGACGCCAAGCGCAAGTTCGACGTGTACCCCAGCGCCTATGCCAACGCATGGGCTGCGAAGGAGTACAAGAAGCGTGGCGGCTCTTGGTCTGGCCCCGACAACCGGGTGAAGAAGAATGGCTAAGGGCGGTCTGGGCAAGTGGTTTGGGGAGAAGTGGGTCGATGTGAAGACCGGCAAGGAGTGCGGGCGTTCCGGCTCCGAGAAGTCGTCTAGGGGTTATCCCGCATGTCGTCCCGAGGACGCCGCCAAGAAGCTGTCGGCGGCTGAGAAGAAAGCGATGTCGGCCAAGAAGACTGGCCCTGCCAGACAGTCGTGGCCGGTGAGTCCATCTGGCAAGCGAAAGGGGAAGTGATGGCTGAGAAATGGATCAAGGGGGCGATCAAAAAGCCCGGTGCCCTGCGCGAAGCGATGGGCGTGAAAAAGGGGGAGACGATCCCCGCCGCGAAACTGGCTGCGGCAGCGAAAAAGCCGGGGAAGATGGGGCAGCGTGCGCGTCTCGCCCAGACACTGAGGAAGCTGAACAAATGAGCAACATGTACATTCGCGTCAAGAAGGACGGGTTCATCTATGACTACAACCCGTATTTGGCGAAGAACCCAGATTGCGAAGTGATCCCCGAGGAGGTTGCCTACCCCGAGCGGTTCATTCCGCCCAGCGCCGCAGTTCGCATCGAGGACGCCAAAGTTGCAGCCAAGACTGCGCCGCGCAAGAAGAAGGCAGCACTTGACCTGTCAACTGCTGACATTCCAGAGGCCCCGCCGTATACTTCTCCTGAATTGGCTGAAGAAGCCTCCCGAGGACTGCCTGCATGACACCAAACGAAGTCATCACCGAAGTACGTCGTCTGATCCAAGACACGAAGACGCCGTATCGCTATAGCGATGTGGTGTTGCTCGGGTTCGTCAATCAGACGCTCAAGCGTATGGTGATGATTCGTCCCGACCTGTTCGCAGTCGTTGGGGATTTTGCCACCACCGCAGGTACTGTACTGCAAAGCTGTCCTGCGGACTCGACACGCCTGATCGAAATCTTTCAGGTCAAGAACGGCGATGCTGTCACGGAGGTCAATCGCGCTACGCTGGATCGGACAGTTCCAAGTTGGCAGCGAGAGACTCCCGGTCAGCCTGTGAACTTTATGCGCCATGTGCGCAATCCCAACCGCTTCTTCCTCTACCCCGCCCCCGAGGCGGGTGTTGTTCTTGTGGGGGAGTACGCGCAGACACCGCCTGACTACACGCTCGATCAGGAGATCACATTCCCCACTGACGCCTACTTCCCCACGGTGGTGGATGGTACGGTGTTCTTGGCTGAGTCCATCGACAACGAGCATGTGAACTCGGGCCGCGCCAAGCTGTTCCAAGATGCGTTCATCCAAGGTCTTGTGGTGTCGATGCAGTCCCGCACGATTACGGACACTGAAGCAGGCGGGCAAGACCCGAAACAGGTGATCTGATGGCCGACCGTACCTTTGCTTCCCTTGTGCCCCGTGTGCAGGCTTCTGCGCCGGGGTGCCCGCACGCCACCATCGTGCAGTACATCCGTGATTCAGCGATTCGGACGTGTGAGCGCACGTTGTACTGGCGGTACCAAGCTCCGTTGTTCAACCTGCTTCCCGGTGTCAGCGAGTACGCATACAGCAAACCCGTGGACACAGATGTCCACGCAGTGTTTGAGGCTGTTGTGAACGACCGCCCACTGGAGCGGCTCACGATGGAGAAAGCCATTGAGTTGTACCCGCAATGGGCAGACCTCTACAGCGGGCTGAGTCCGCAGCAGGTGTGGTCTGGCAACCCCGGCAACCAATTCAACTCCAACCCCTACAACAACGCTCAGTTCAACGACGGCGGTAGCGCAGGGATTGTGTACCCGGATGCGGCGCTTGAGGGTGCCAGTACCCCTCAGTCGATCACACAGATCAATCCTGACCGCTACGTCATTCTCCCACTACCCGATGATCAGGCTACGTACCAAGTCCGTATGTTCTTGGCGTTGAAGCCCAAGCGCACCGCGACCGCGATGGATGGGTTCATCTTCGATGAGCTTGAGGAAGTCATCATGCACGGGGCACTGCAACATCTTTTGGTGTTGCCGAACCAAGCATGGTCGGATCGTGAGCTTGCTGCGTATCATGCCAAGCAGTATGTCTTCCAGACTTCAGAGCGGCGTGCGCGGGCAAACCTCGGGAATGTTCGCGGAACCATGCGGGCACGGATGCAACCTTTCGGAGCTTAATATGACAGTCATTCTCAAGAACAACGCCTTCGGGTTCCTCCAGAGTCCGATCAGCAATTCAGACACCAGTCTGGTATTGCAATCAGGGTATGGGGCCAGCTTCCCGAACTTGGGGGCAGGAGAGTATTTTTACGCCACGATTTCTCCGACTTCTGGGGCCTCGGAAGTGGTGAAGGCTACTGCGCGGGTCGGTGATATTCTGACTGTGGTGCGTGCGCAGGAAGGTACGTCGGCTCAGGCGTTTGCTGCTGGTAGTCGTGTCGAGTTACGTGTGACCGCTCAGTCAGTCATTGACGCCATTACAGACCGTGTGGCCCAGTACGATCAGGCGTCCGAGATCAGCATCGCCGATGCCGGTGGGTATTACACCGGCACCAATGTTGAGGCCGCGCTGCAAGAGGCGGCGTTGTCCGCGACGACTCGGTTCACACCTGCTGGTACTGGTGTTACGACGCGCTCTGTGCAGGACACGCTGCGGTACACCATCCGTGTGACTGACTTCGGCGCGTTCAGAGACGGCACCAACGCATCGGCGACTCGTGCGGCGATTCAGGCAGCAATCGACTACGCGCAGAGCAACACCAATGTCCATTGCATCGAGTTCCCCACCGGCAACTATGCGGTGAACGGTGTCATCAACATCAAAGGCAGTTTCGGGTACGGGTTGTTCATCAAGGGCAACAAGTCTACGCTTACCTCCAGCCACAACGGGATTGTGTTTGATTGCGATGCGGCGCTTCCTTCGCCAGCACCTGCGTACCGTCAGAACCTCAACATCAGCGATATGACCATCGTTGGGCCGGGGAAAGCGAACACGAGTTCAGTTGGTGTAAAGCTGTACGGTGCCAACTACTCGATGAACAACGTCATCGTGACCGGGTTTTACCGCGCACTGTACGGCCTTGGCTGTTTGATCTCTGAGTTCGTGCAGTGCAAGTTTGAGAATTCACACTTCGGCATCGAGTTCGACCACACGGGGGCCTTCGCACCCAACGATGTGCATTTCTACAAGTGCAACATGATTGATTGCATTCAGGCGATCAAGTACATGAACTTCGACTATGGCTCGGTGACGTTCATTGGGTGCGAGATTGAAGGTAACAACTTAGCTGGAAACGCCACGGACGGTGTGAAGGTATGTGAGTTCGGCGGTTCGCCCAATGGTGCTGGTGAGGTTACGTTCATTGGGTGTCACTGGGAGATGAACCCCGGCCAGTACAACATCTACTTCAACAGCCCCGCTGGCCGTCATCTAAACATCATTGGGGGCAAGGTCATCCCCGGTGATGTGACCGGAAGTTGCGTGTATGTTGACTACGGCGAGTTGTATTTGACTGGGACGATGTGCATCCAGAACGTCGGTAACAATATCCAACTGACCGCCAATACCGGCAGTGCATTGGTTGTTGGAGATACAGGCGGTACGATCACCGGCACCGTTACCAAACTTGTCCGCATTCGGGAAGGTACAGTTTACACCGGAGGTGTGAACCCCGGTTCGTCCGCAGCGGGTATTGGGGCGAAAGGGCGGCTCGGAGTTGGCGCTGTTGTCGAAGGTACTCTCTGGTTCAGCAATTCTTCCGGCTCCCGCCTTGGATACGTTACTGAGACTGGGCTTACGCTAGACGCGGCGGCTCAATACCGCATTACTAGCGGAAATGGGCAGCTTCTGTTTTTCCGAACCGGCAAGGTTGTCGAACCCGCCTCTGATAATCAGTACTCTCTTGGGACTGCGCCCTTGAAGTGGTCAGAGGTATGGGCGGGTAACGGCGCGATCCAGACTTCCGACGAGCGGCTGAAGCAGCAGATCGAACCTATCCCGCAAGCGTGGCTGGATGCTTGGGGGGACGTAGATTATGTGCGCTTCAAGTTCAACGATGCGGTCGAGAAGAAAGGCAGCGGTGCCCGTTGGCATGTTGGCTTGATTGCCCAGCGCGTCAAAGAAGCCTTCGAGGCGCGTGGGATCGACCCGTTCGCCATCGGCATTCTCTGCTACGACAAGTGGGATGATGTCGAAGTTGAGGAACAAGCTACCGATGAGAATGGTAACTTTGTCGTCGATGCTGAAACTGGCGAGGTGGTCACTCAGAAGAAACTGGTGCGTGTTGCTGGTGATCAGTACGCGCTTCGGTACGAACAGGCACTCGCGCTTGAATGCGCGTATCTGCGCAGCAAGTTGAATGGGGGTGTGTGATGCTCAAATCGGTTTCGTCGATCACAAATGCGTTGGGGGCGCTGAACTACAAGGGCACGTGGAACGCCACGACCAATAGTCCGACGCTTGCGTCTGGCGTTGGGACGAAGGGTGATTACTACGTTGTTGGCACGGCTGGTACGACCGCGCTGGACGGCATCAGCAACTGGGGCGTGGGCGACTGGACTGTTTTCAACGGCAGCACTTGGCAGCGTGTCGAGGGCGGTGCCGACCTCAACGGCGTCAATCTGTCCGTCTCTGGCACTACCACACTGTCTGGTCTGACGGCCTCAACAGCACTGGCGCTGGATGCCAGCAAAAACGTAGTGTCTGTGACCAATACGGGCAGCGGTAGCAACGTGCTGGCGACTTCTCCGTCGATTGCCACGCCAACGCTGACTGGCAACGTACAGATGAGCACTGGCAATCTTGTTGTCGGTACTTCGGGTAAAGGCATCGACTTTGCTGCAACAGCACACGCCGCTGGAATGTCGAGTGAACTGCTCGATGATTATGAAACAGGTACGTTCACGCCTACTTATTTAGGGAGTGGTTCTGACCCGGCCATCACGTACTATGTCCAGCAGGCTGTCTACACAAAGGTCGGTAACTTTGTGTTTTTCACAGCGGAGATATGGACAAGCGCGGCGACGGGCGGCTCTGGTGATGTACGTATTGGAGGATTGCCGTTTACCTCTAAATCGGCGCGGTACGTTGGAACCATGACCGTCGGATATGCGTATTACTTCACGACGTACTACCCGGTTGCTGGCAGTATTTTCCAAGGTGCAACCTTTGGGACGCTCCAGTACCTCGGTGCGTCTGGGTACCAAGCACTTCAGACAACTAATCTGACAAACGGCGCGAATAAGAATATCATCACTGTTTCTGGCTGCTATTTGGCGGCATAAATCTGAAAGGAAACCAAAATGGCACTGGAAAAGCTGATCGTGGTGGATCGTATTGAGGTGGTGGAAAATGGCTCGGTGCAGGTTCGCACTGCCACCCGCATCTTGGACGATGGGCAGACTATCGGTGAGTCCTTTCACCGGCATGTAATCGCGCCCGGTGATGACTACAGTGGAGAGGATGCACGTGTGAAGGCAGTTTGTGCCGCCATGCACACCCCCGCTGTGATCCAAGCATACAAGGCAGCGATTGCTGCGCAAGGAGTCTGACATGCCCGCAGCCGCACTCGCATTCAGCCCGCTTGGGCTTACTGTTTCCTTCACCGCCGCTGCCGTTGTTCCGACCTCGGCGCAGGCAAAGTCTACGGCACCTACTACGCGCCCCGCATACCAGTACCGCATTGTCAACGCCGGGGTGGAGACTGTACTGCTTGGTGTTGGCGTCGATGACACTGCGGCCAAGGCCGCTGCTGCATCGCTTGCCGCAGGTGCGATTCCGCTTGTCCCCGGCGCGGTCGAGGTTCTTGGGTTCCCTGCTGGCTCGTACTTCACTGGCAAGACCGCATCTGGTACTTCCGTGGTGTATGTGACTCCGGGCGAAGGTTTGTAAGGGGATCAGCCGATGGATCAGACGATCATCAACTGGCTATTCGCTGGATTCGGGGCGACACTTGGATGGGTGATGAAGGTCGTCTGGGACGCCATCAAAGACCTGAAGGCTGACGTGAAACAAATCGAGCGTGACTTGCCCGAAGTTTATGTCCGCAAGGATGATTTCAAAACTGCCATGACTGATGTCAAGGACGTGATGAAAGAACTCCGGGCAGACATGAGATCGGAAGAGCGT
>ERZ650311.1302-NODE-1302-length-12650-cov-9.838349_pt1 | contig 12650 bp, 6 predicted proteins | sample MGYA00376247_ERZ650311 | MGnify/ENA primary metagenome ERZ650311 (study PRJEB26733, sample SAMN07839324) | wastewater metagenome | biome: small river; feature: stream; material: water | place: USA: North Carolina | collected 2016-07-28 ... | reverse complement strand
CGCTGCAATCACGCGCACGTCGAGGTCGATGGTGGCTTCGCCGCCCAAACGGTTGAGTTTTTTCTCTTGCAACACGCGCAACAACTTGGCTTGCAAGTTCATTGGCATTTCACCAATCTCGTCCAAGAAAATGGTGCCACCGTGGGCTTGTTCAAACAAACCTTTGTGTTCTTTCAACGCGCCCGTGAAAGCGCCTTTTTCGTGACCGAACAACATGTCTTCAATCAAATGCTCGGGCATGGCCGCGCAGTTGAGTGCCACAAATGGGCCCTTGGCGCGTTGTGAAGATTCGTGCAACACACGCGCCAACACTTCTTTACCAGCACCGGTGGGGCCCACCAACAAAGCGGTCACCTCGGTTTGTGCCACGCGTTGTGCCAAGGCCAGCAAATGTTGGCTGGTGGGGTCGACAAACACATAGCTTTTGGTTTTGAGTTCGGGTGCGTTCAAACCTTTCACAGCGTCTTTCCAAACGCTTGGGGTCCACTCATCTGCTGACAAGACGGTCAAGGCACCTAAGCGCATCGCGTCCACAGCCACTTCCATGCGACGGCGGTCGACACGGCACAACACAGGCACGGTGTGACCGAGTTGGGCAATGAGGGTTTGAACTTCCTGCAGCAGCTCAGCGCTATCGCCTAAGCGAATGACCAGCACATGTGCACGGCGCAAGGCCAGCGTGAGGTCACCCAAGGTGCTAACAGATTCCAAGCTGATACCTGCGGCATCCAGCTGGGCGCGATCTGCGTCATCGATGGGACTGAAAGGGTCCAACCAAACCGCATGAATAACGTTGACAGAAGAAGCAATCACTTTGTACAGCCTGAAATGAAATAAAGGTGAGACTGTTATGCAAGGTGCGTGCCAACTGTTTTGTACGGTTCAGAGAACCTTTTTGAAACCTAAGTGATTAAATTGATGGGGGTGAATGGCCCACGACGGTCAGAATCTTGACGATTCGACGGGTTGCCGACAGCTTGTGTGGGCTTGGTTTGTGCAGCCTGAGGTTTGGCCGTGTTTGGTTTGGCCGAAAACCCACTGCAATAGCGACCATCGGTGCGAAGCACCTCCAGTGAGGGAATCACCTTGGAGCGAAAACCCATCAGCTTGCAGCCGTAAGGCATGCGCACATCCCAGGTGATGGCCAAGAAGCGGCAGTCCCAACAATTGGGGCCCTTCTTGTTCGGCATCGCCTGCGATGGACTAGGCTGCGTCGCTTTCATGCGCTGGCTTTCATGCGCTCAGTTTGGTTCAGTGATTAACCACCCAAGAGCTTGAGCACTGACTGTTGGCTGGTGTTCGCTTGCGCCAACACCGCAGTCGCAGCCTGTTGCATGATTTGGGTTTTGGCCAAATCGGTCGAGGCCTTGGCGTAATCAGCATCCTCAATCGAGCTACGTGATGCAGACAAGTTCATCGACACATTGGTCAAGTTGTTGATCACATGGTCAAGACGGTTCATCACCGCACCCATGGTGGCACGGGTGGCATTGATCTTGTCCATCGCTGAATCGAGCAGGTTCAGGACCTCTGACGCACCTTCACGGGTGTTGATTCGCACATGACGCTGATCGACTTGTAAGTCGACGTCACCTGTGATTTCACCTGTGATGGGGCCGTTCTTGCCGAAATCAGCCAAATCGATGGTGATCACTTGGTTGGCACTCGAGCCCACTTGGAAAGCCATGCGGCCCACGCGTGGAGGATCCATGTCGGTACTGGCACGACCACCGAAGCTGCCCTCGTTGAATCCGAGTTGTGAGAAGTTGCTCAACCCACCAAAGCCGTCTGCACCCGAACGAATTTGGATGGCCTGACCGTTGATGTTCATCATGTCAGGTGCCAAACCATCGGTACCTGGCAAAGCAGGCAAGTTAGGCGCAGCTGCTGTCAAGCGAACGGTGCCATAGAGCGTTTTGATGTCCATCGCGCTCACGGGTGCACTGACGCTGCCCAACACATTGGTTTTGTACGCGGCGCTCATGTCGATGGCAGACACATCTGTTTTGCCAGCAGAGTTTTCTTGCACCGTGCTCAGCTTGAGTGTTTGGGCAGAGCTGTAAACCACCTCGGGTGATCGGATGTCGAAAGGCGAACCGGCGACATCAGAAGAAACCAAGATATTGCCATTGTCATCTGCTTCTGCAGACACATTCTTGAGGCTTGTTTCAGCTTCGATGGCTGTAGCCAATGCTGTTGCAGTCTGCGCAGCAGTGGCAGCTTGATCGGCACTTGCACGAATGGTGACACCATTGATCATGACACTGACGGTGGAACCATAAGTGGCATCCCCAAGAGTTGCCCCAGAAGGCGAACTAAATGTCACGTCAGCCGTATCAATCGAAGTGAAATCAAAATTGGTCAGCTTGCCACTGAAACTGTACTTTGAACCAGATGCAGGTGTTTTACCCATATCTGCTGTAGCAAATGCTGCGGCGACATCTTCGTCGGTCAAATCATCGAGTGCAAACAAAGTCAAACCATCTACGGTTATCGTTTGACCTTTTTCCATGGCCTCAAAGCTAACTGTATACACACCGGCAGCACTTCCGGCCACTGGTGTTATGTCTGTTGCCGAATGATCATGCGCAGCATTTGCCACACTCAATTTAGAAATTTGCTTGAGCTCACCGCCTTTGCTCAAACCAAAATCAGCAGCGGAGAGTTCGTCTTGGCTTGAATCAAACCAGACTGACAAATTGCGACCATCGGTTTCAAGCGTCACGCCTTTGCCGTTGTCAGAAGCAACCACGCCATGCTGACCGGTGCGTTCGTTGATGGCGGCTGCCACCTTGGCACGGCGGTCTGTACCGCTTTCGTTTTGAACAAAGTTAACCGACACCTCGATACCGTTCACCCACAACGACTGTTTGCCAGTGATGGGGGTTTCAGTAGAAGTGATCGCGCCTTGCGACACCACAGGGTTGGCTTCAGCTTTCACGCCTGTCAGCATGCTGCTGGCGTTGATGGCTGCTGCCAAAGCCAGACCGCTCGAGGCAGGGTCGCTGCTAGAAACCACTGTGTTTGAAAACTTGTCGTCTCTGGCAGTGGTGGGGCGAATTTTGACGCCGTTGATTTCCAAATCGTCCATGCCCAGGCTGCGGAAATCTGCCACACGATTTTCTGTGACATCTGTAGCAGACGCTGAAATGGTGGCGCCTGAGCTGGCAGTGGCCGTCATGGTGAATGCCACGCCAGGCGTACGAGCCGCCAAGAGAATCTCACCCACTTCACGGCCCTTGGTGGCATACACACCCAAGGTACTGTTAGCGTTGATGTCAGTGATCAGACTGTCCACAATGAACTGTGGTGTTTTCTGAGCATCAGTTGCATCGGCAGCAACGTCATGCGTGAACTGTGTACCGTTGACCACCACGGTGACGGAGTCGCCAGCAGTCGCATTGGTTTGCAACTTCACGCTGCTCAATTGCGCCACGGCTGCTTGCACAGGGTCACGTGGGCGTGTGTTGAGTACCGATTGGTTTTTAGAATAATTTCCGCCCACCAAACCAGCGCGCGTGATATCTCCCGCCGCATCAGAACTCAAAACGACCGGCGCTTGAATTTTTGACTCTAAAGAAATGGTGGCACTTTGCACACCCTCACGCATACCAATGCGTTGGCCTAGCACCTCAGAAGTGGTTGAACCTGTAGGTTCGAATCGCACCTCAATGTTTCGGCCATCCACAGCCACCAAAGAAATACCTTTTTCATCAGAACCTGTGTTGATGGCACGCACACCTGTCTTATCGCTGATCAGGTTGATGGCACGCACCACATTGTCACGGGTGGCTTGAGAATTGTTGTACACCGTGGTGATGTTGGCAGAGGCAAAGCCGTTGACAAACACCACACCGGTTGCAATGGGGCCACTGACCATGGCTTGGCCAGTCAAAACGTTTTCATTGACTTTGGCAAACACACCTGTACCTGCGCTCTTATTGGCGTAAGGCTGAATGGTGTTGACCACCGAACCAATGCCTGTGGCACCGGGTGACACAGTCAATTTTTCGACATTACCTTCTTTGAGAGGGAACTCTACTGAAATAGAGGCAGAACCCGTTGCATATTTGACCTTGCGACCTGTGCTGCTGTCATACAAAGGGCTGGACTGCATGGCTGCCGCAATTTTGGCTGCTGCCAATGCAGGCGTGTAGTCATCACCCGTCAGAACAACACTAACACCGCCCACGGTGACAGTGCCTGTCATGGGGGTGCCGCTGAAGGTGATCGACTGAATTTCGTTTTGCGACTTGCCTTGGTCAACCGCCACGCGGTTGATCGCTGCGGCTTTGGCGATCGCACTGCCTGCTGCGTTTTGACGTGGCGACAACAAATCGTCTTCGGCTGAAGTGGGGCCCACGTTCACGCCGTTGATGAGCAAGTCACCATCGCGCAGTCTTGGAATGCTGCCTTCAATGCCGATCGACAGACTAATATCGCGGGTGTTAGTACTGAGATCAACACCAGCACCTTCAGGATCTTGTAACGTATAGGTGAGCTTTGAAGTGATCACCGAACGGTTCAAACCGTCTTCCAGCTTGAATTCGACAGCTGCAGGGTTTGCATCTGCCAATGTGCCAGTCATCAAGGTGGTTTCACCATCCATGTTGACAAATCGGCCCACAATTTCATCGCCTTGCACAGCTGAACTAGGAATGTCAAACGAGATCGAGCCTGATTGCAAGAACTTACCGCTCTTTGCAAAATTCTCGACGGCTTGTGTCACTGCAGTTCGACTGGTGACGATATCCGAAGCCTTCATGCCGGTTGAACCCACAAGAACAGGCATGTCCTTCACATCACCAGCTGATGCCGCGTAATTGATTTGAAATTTAACGCCAACGTCAGCTTCAAAATTCTCGGTCGAACTGCTCTCAAATTTCAACTGGTTGGCATTTAAATCGGCTGGTTGACAAATTTCGTAGGCGCCCCATTTCCAGGTACCTGAAAAGTCTCCATATTCATGTGTAGGAGTTGTAGCGCCGCTGGCAGCGAGAAACACTTGCGCGACTTTGTCGGCAGTCAAGTCTTGGTTGGCGGTAAAGGTCATTCCAGCAACGGTAATTGACTCACCCTTGCTCACATCACTGAAAGTAACCGATGTTGTGTAGAGCTGTGATGTACTTGCTGTCAATGCAGCGCCAACTGCCGTTCCTTCTGCGCCAACAGTTGCACTCAAACTTGCACTGCCGCTCCCGGTGATGTCGATAGTCGCCACATCTTTGGCTGATGATGTGTAGAAAACAACATCACCAGAGGCATTGGCTGCACCCGTGAAGAAATCAGTCAACGCACCTGTGATTGTCACACTCGAAGGTAGACCGGCAAAATCTCGTTGGAGCGAGCAGTCGCCAGCCCCTTCTGGCAAGCCATCCAGCCAATCTGCGAGGGCCAAGGGTGCTCCAGATTTATTTTCAATTGTCAACCCAGCAATTGAGACAGTTTCGCCATCGGCTAAATCTGCGGCACTGACGATGACAAACTCACGCTTGCCGTCCTCACCTTCAGCCGTGATCGGATCTGCTTTGCCTTCAACCTTGTTCTTGAAAACCAATGTTCCTGCGCCATCTGATGCAGCAGCCGTGTCAAAACCAGCCAATTTACCCACGAACATGTAGGTTGCGGTTTCTTCACCTTCGGCACCGTCTGTTAGACCGGCAAATGCATTTGCAACATCGTTTGCAAGCAAAGTATCTTTCGCAATGATAGACAACCCACCCACAGTAAACACTTGTCCTGCAGACATGTCTTGGAAAGTCACTGATTGCTCAGAGTATGTCTTTGACTTCACCAAATCATCTGGCTTTTGGAAAGTCACCTCAATCCCACGACTAGAAAACACGGGTGAGTTGTTCAAAGTGGTGGCCACTTTGTCGGCCACTTCGGCCATGGTGTCTTCAGACGATGTGATGGCTACTTCAACGCCACCAATTTTCAGCGTGCCACGGTTAGGTGCGCTGCTGTCGAGCGAAAACTCTTGAATTTCACCTGCGCCTTCACCCGACACGGTACGTGACGATGTGGGTTGAATGAATACGCTGCCAAACTGATTTTCGGAAGTGACTTTATAAACGGGCATTTCACCCACTTGCTGGCCCGCTTTGCCGTTGAGCACAGAAAAGCCGTTCCATTCGGTGTTGTCGGCAATTTGCACAATCTGTTGCTTGAGTTGTTGAAACTCAAGGTCCAGATAGCTGCGGTCAGCGTTGCTATTGGTATCGTTCACCGCTTGCACAGCCAACTCACGCATGCGTTGCATCATGTCTGTGATTTCGTTGGTCGCACCTTCGGCGGTTTGAATCAGGTTAATGGCATCGCCTGCGTTTCGAACCGCTTGGTTCAAACTGCGAATTTGATGCGTCATGCGTGTTGCAATTGAAAGCCCTGCCGCATCGTCTCGCGCAGAATTGATGCGCTTGCCGGTAGACAACTGTTGCATTGCCACAGTCATGCTTCGGTCTGTTGACCGCAAGGCTGCCTGTGAAAACAAGGCTTTCGAATTGGTATTGATCACTGCCATTTTTTTGCTCCTGACCCATCAGGTCATTAAAACTTGCCATCAACTAAGCACTATCTGTGCCAACTTAATTTCCCAATACTTGAGGGGTAAACGGTAATTTTTTTGCTTCAGAATTTAGTTGTTTAGTACTCAGCGGCAAGGTTTTTCAGGCCGGCGGCAATTTATTTCCGCCCGTTTGCCGTCATGACTTCACTCAGTGCTGTCGATCCACTGACACAAAAGTTGATTCTTGATACTCTGCCAAGGAGAGCTTTTCTGCGACCAGCTCCACTTGTTGGGGGTACAAGGACAAACCGCGGTTGGCCACTTCGAGTGCACGTGCGGGGTCTAGGTTGCAGCGCAAAGCACGCACCATCATCACAAAGGTGAATGCGGGTGCTGTTGTGCCTTGAATGGCCATCAACTCGTCGAGTAATTCAACTGCCATGGGCCAGTCTTGGTTCATCATGGCCAACAAACCGGCAATGGCCAAGATGTCTTCGCTGTTGGGGTACAAACTCAAACCGGCGTCGGCCAATGCGTTGGCGAGCTCGAACTGTTCAGTGGCCACCAAGTTTTGGATGGCTTCGCGAATTTCTTGTGGAGAAAATCGGCGAATGAAATTGGCTTGTAAAAGACTGCCAGTGCTGGCCTGGTTCATCAGTTCTTGCATGAGTGTCATGTTTCGCTCCGTTAGGTTTAAGAGCTGACACTTAAGCAAATTTAAGGCCAAGTAGTTTTTGACAAACTTTAGGGCGTTTTTGCCTCAGATGCTAAAAATTTCCCCATGCCATCGAACACTTTTTGCCGGGTGGCAACAAAGCTTCGCAGTGCTGCTTCTGATTGGCTCAAACACCAAGCTTGTTTGAAAGCATCGCACTGCACGGCCTCGTCCATGTATTTGTTGAGTGGCGTGATAGAAGAAGGCAAACGGTAAGTGTCGTATGTCAACGATTGAATATCGGGTGAGGCTGTCAGCAGCATAGAGACCAAGCGCTCCATCACAAACACCTTGCGCGGCACTTTTGATTCGCCATAGCGGGTTTCACCATTGAGCACGCAGGATTGACTGTGTCGTGTGCTTTCCGCCAGCGCAAACAAACGCTCGCCCCATTCAAGCCAACGCATCCAAAAAGATTTGTCGGCTAAAAAATAATTGCAAAACAAGGTGTTGCCACTGTGCATGACAGACTCCATGATGCGATCGTCTCGGCCCGTGGCCTTCACATATTGCAAAGTGGCATCACGCAGTCCATCGTGAAAGAAGTCGCCCTGTTCAATGACATTGATGAAAAACGCACCCAAGTCCCAAAAAGGACTGAAGCCCACCACCGATTGCGCACTGTATTTTTGTGTCACAAACTGTTGAATACTGGTCATATCTAAGCCAGTTTTTTCACAAAATCTGGGTGAGAAAAAACCGTACAGCGTGTGGTCATCCAAAGTATGGGTGAGCAAATAGTTGCGAATTGGCCAGTACTCGCGCCAATCGGGACGGTCGTTGGCCAAGTTATCCAAGGCATGCATGCCCGCCGGAACATGGGCCAGCGTTTTCTCTGAATAACAAATTTGAAAAATCTTGATCGCTGGCGTTGTGCGCTCGGTCATCATCGCACCTGCTTGCTCTGATGAAGCGCTATCAACCCCTGCTCAAGTGAAGACACCATGCGTTTCAAGCAGGCTTTGATTTCTGAGTCTTTGTTGTAACGAATAGATTCATGCGTCTTGCGTTGCGCAAGCTTATGCACAATGCTGCGGTATTGCGCCATATCGGTGGCAATCCATTCCGACATGCCCAAGGCTTGCAAGATGCTGCCACCCATGCGTGACACCATGCTGCGCCCACTCAAGGTCACCATGGGTGTGCCAGCAGCAATGACATCGTTGCTGGTCGAGCCGCAGTTGTAGGGATAGGTGTCTAAGAAAACATCGACCCATTTGAGTTGCTGGCGAAACTGTGCAGGGCTGACCCTGGGGGTGAATTTGATTCGGTCATCGCCAATGCCACGGCTTTGTGCATGGCGTTTCAAATGGCTGGTGGCCAAGGCGTTGTCGTCCACCATCCACAAAACAGACTCTGGAATTTCTTCAAGCAGTGCCAGCCATGTATCAAACAAAGCTTCGTTCATTTTGTAGAGGTTGCCAAAAGCTGCCATCACAAAAGCTGACTCGGGCAAGCCCAATGCCGCACGTTGCTCATCAGATGCTGTTGAGGTTTCTTCAGCCACGTCGTTCTCGCGAGAGCCTGTGAGCGGAATGAACGAACCGTCAACATACAAAGGCGTTTCTACAAAATAGTCAGCCGCATCTTGTGTGAGCGCGTACCGGTCAGACACCACAAAGTCTAACCACGGCATGCCGGTCGTTCCCATGAACCCAAGGTACTGCCCTTGCAAAGGTGCTGGACGCAGCGCAAAGATACCAGGGCGTGCACCGCTGCTGAGGCCATGCAAGTCAATCAAGACATCGATCTCATCAGCCACCACGCATTGCGCAACTTGCGCGTCGCTCAAAAGCCGAATGTCGCGCCAATGAGGCACTGCTTGGCGAATGCGCAATCGGTGTGCTGATCGGTCTTCGGGGCTGAAGTCGTAGACATAAATTTCAACTTTTTCTGCATCATGCTGTTCCAGCACATCGGCCATCAACAAGCCCACGGCATGCACACACAAATCACCTGAGACATAACCCAAACGCAACTTGGCGTGTTTCTTATGGCTACCGATACAAAGCTGCTCTTTCTTGAGCGCGTAGGTGCGCTCTACAAAAGCTTTGGCAATCAAAAGCTGGTGCGCAGGGTCATCGTGCAAAGCCAACTCGGCCAAGGGCGAGGTGCACATCAACTGCTGATGTTTGGAAATGTTGGGCAGCGGTTTGTAGACCGGCCAATTGCATGTCTTTTGTTGCAAATGAACCCAATGCTGCAATACACCGGGTTGGTTTGCGTCAATGCGCAAACTTTCCTCTAAAGCCAACTGAGATAAACCATATTCCTTCAGCACCTCTTGCAAGCGTCCCGTGTGATTGAGCGCTGACACCACCAAAGCCTGCGAAGCACTGTTGCTGCTGTAGCGTGCAGCCACCACTTGCCCCCATGAAGCCAAAGCCTCTTGGTTCAAGCCCATCGACTCTAAAAGCAAACCGCGGTTGATCAATGCATGCGCAAAATCGGGCTGTATCGACAAGCAAGCCAAATAACTCTGATTGGCAGCCTCTTTGTTGCCCATCTTTTGCAGCAAACACGCATGGTTGAACTGCACCAAATATTTGTTGGCATCGGTGGACGCCTGCAACCAGGCCTCATAGGTTTGAACACATTGGGCGTCTTGGCCATTGCGCTGCAAGGCCTCGGTCAATTGAAACAACTGCTCAATGCTGAGCGGGGTTTCCACCACAGCCTGCTTCATAGGCAAACACTTTTCCGGCGTGGGCAAATCCTTTGCCGATAAAGGCAAATCCTTTTCCACGCCCAGACGCTCAGCGCGGGGTTTCTTGTGAATGACTGTTTCGCTCATGGCCTACCTTTTAGTAACTGAATCCTTTCAAGCTAATTTCATGCCAGTCGTTTTCACCGACAGCAAAAGCGCAGTTGAGCGGCAACCCCACAGGTTTTGGGAAGTGGTCTATTTATTGCTTAAGTGAATACATGTCGGCAAAACGACACGGATTTTTTGAAACCTTATGAATTAATAAACGGACGGAGAATGTGAAATGCAATCCAATGTCATTAAAGTCTTCATTGGCTACGACCCCGTAGAAAGCGTGGCATGGCACACCATGGCGGCATCAATTTACCGCCACAGCAGCCGTCCGGTTGCCATCATCCCCATCAATCTGCGCAACTTCAAGGGCATCTACAACAGAGCCCGCGACCCCAAACAATCCAACGAGTTTTCTTTCTCACGCTTCTTGGTGCCCTACCTGTGCAACTACGAAGGGCAAGGCATCTTCTTTGATTGCGACATGATGCTGCGCACCGACATCGCGGAAATCTTCTCAGCCATGCAAGAGCAACCCGGCAAAGCCTTGTACGTGGTGAAACACACTTACGAACCTCGCAACGACGTGAAGTATCTGAACACCGTTCAGTACAAATACCCCCGTAAAAACTGGTCGTCTGTGGTGTTGTGGAACTGCGAGCATTTCAAGAACCGCATCGTGACCCCCAACTTTGTCAACACAGCTTCGGGCTTAGATTTGCACCGATTCACTTGGTTAGACGACAACGACATCGGCGAACTCGATGTGCGCTGGAACTGGTTGGTGGGCGAATACGACGAACCGCCACACGATGTGAAGAATGTTCACTGGACCGTGGGCGGCCCGTATTTCCATGAATACAAAGACGCAGACTTTGCGCAGGAATGGTTTGACGAACGCGATCAGATGCAGCACTGCTTGCAGCGGGAGCCTTTTAAGGCGAGTGCTTGATTGTTTTTAACTTTTGAAGGTATCTATGCTTACTATCACTGAAGACTATCGAAAAATGCAGCAAAAACTGCATGAAAACCCGCACTACGGTGTTGCTTCTATCAGCTTTGCACCGCTTGTGGCAAAAGTCATCGAGGCATACAAGATCAAATCTTTATCGGACTACGGTGCAGGAAAACAAAACCTGAAGAAAGCGCTCATTTCAAATGGGGTGACGCTTCAGGAATACCGCCCATATGATCCGGCGTTTCCTGAGTATGGCGAGCCTAGCTCTGCTGACCTTGTTTGCTGCATTGATGTTTTAGAACACATAGAACCAGACCTGATTGACAACGTGATTGCAGAGTTAGCAGAAATCGTGACCAAGATTGGTTTTATATCTATACACATGGGGCCTGCAGGCAAGGTTTTAGAAGACGGCCGCAATGCTCATTTGATTCAAAAACCCACATCGTGGTGGTTAGAAAAATTTATCAATCACTTTGAAATCATCCAACTTTCAATGCATCAAATCATGGGGCATGGGTTTTGGATGATCATCAAACCCAAAAAGGAGATTTAAATGGACATTGCACAGTACGAACAATTAAAGCCCTCCGTCGCCGTCAAGATAGACCAGCAAAAATTACGATACAACACCCTGAACAAAGACACCTTGTGGCGTGTGCAAACACTTTTTTCAAAAGAGCCTGCAACCATTAAGTGGCTAAACCGCATGAGCGAGCGCACCATCTTGATCGATGTTGGCGCTAACGTCGGCATGTATTCGATTTACGCAGCGAAATTGAAAAATGCACGCGTTTTTGCGTTTGAACCAGAATCACAAAACTACTCCACATTGCTCAAAAACATCATCTCCAATGAACTCGAGCAATTGATCACCGCTTTCCCTGTGTCTCTTTCCGATGAGATTCGACTCGATACGCTGCACTTGTCAGACTTCGTATGGAACGGTGGTGGCTCATGTCATTCGTTTGGCGAAGAAGTTGGTTTTGATTTGAAACACCGCAAATCGCCCTTCACGCAAGGTAGCATTTCTTATACGATTGACCAAGCCATTTCAGATCGCGTGATTCAACAACCGACGCATATCAAGCTTGATGTTGATGGCTTTGAACACAAAGTGATGAAGGGCGCATATCACGCGCTCAGGAATCACAAGCTCAAATCTCTCTGCATTGAAATCAACCCCAGTTTGGATGAGCACCTGCAGCTGATCAACGAGCTCCAAGACATTGGTTTCACTTATAACCAAGAACAAGTTGAGTCCGTAGAACGAAAGAACGGTGCCTTCAAAGGGTGTGCTGAATATGTATTTGACAGGCTCAGCGAACCCAAAATTTTGATTTCCGGTGCTGGTCTTTCTTCGAAAACCAGCAATCCTGACATCCATCAGCAAGCCAAAGAGTACTGCATCGACAAAATTTTGTCAGCACCTTTGGAAGTCGAACCTTACCCATACATGGTGGTCGACAATATTTTTCCAGAGGACTATTACAGTCAAATACAAAAGTTTTTCCCATCCATCGAAACAGCCGTGTCCTTGGGCGAAACAGGGCGTGTCACCCGTGGAAGTTATGAACAAAGAAAAGTCACCCTTTTCGATGAAAAAAACTTCGGCAATTTAACAGATGAGCAACGTGACTTTTGGACTGGGTTTTCGGATTGGCTTTACTCCGAAGAATTCATTAGCAAGGTTTTGACCAGATTCCATCCT